>Ga0255158_1000176_pt1 | contig 27386 bp, 27 predicted proteins | sample Atl_Atlam_RepC_8_2_FD_188426 | JGI IMG/M metagenome (GOLD analysis project Ga0255158, IMG submission 188426) | Freshwater microbial communities from Altamaha River, Georgia, United States - Atl_Atlam_RepC_8h | ecosystem: Environmental > Aquatic > Freshwater > River | place: USA: Georgia...
ATTAAGGTCCTTGGTAAAAGAAAGCGTGAAGCGTTCCTTTTTTAAAAAATTTCTTGGTAAAACTTTTATTTAAGAAGAAGTCTGTTGTAACGCTGTCGCATACTCATCAGAAAATGCCTGAAAGTTCGGATGGTCCGAAAGGGCACCGCGCCGCCCGGAGAGAGCGAGATAGATTCTTCGAGAAGACGGTGATCAAAATGGGCCTCCGCACGTTTTGCAAGGAGAGCCTTCTTATTGAACTGATCGAAAAGGCGGTCCAAGTGTCTTCTCAAGTAACTTGGGAAGCGAGCTTGCTCGTTTCTTTTCACGTCCTGAGGTGCCTGGAGAGTGGGATCGACGTCGAACCGCTCGAGCAGAGTTTCTGGGATCGCTGCATTTCGGCTATCGCGAACGGCGATAAAGGCATAGGAATGAATGCCAGCGAAGAGTTAAAAGAATCGTTCCGTCTATATGCTCAGCTTCGACCACACGAATACGTCCCAGTCAAGCGCGAAGGATACATGAACCATATATTCCTTGGACTGCGACAGACCATGCTGACGAATTTCAAGACAGTGTTTGTTGAAACGTTCCACGGAAGGCTGTGTCGTTGGTTGCGGTTGAAAGTATGCCTTTCGGACAGAGAAAGGCTGAAGCATTCCAACGTGATCAAATCAGCAATCGCTCTTCTTGACAGAGCGTGTACAAATGAAGAAGGTAGTGTGGAGTCTTTGTGGCCAACCTTTCGACGCTTGGAAGAGCTTACGTCGGAAGACATCGAATGGATGCAGCACTTGGTGGATGACGTTCGTCAACGAATGAGCGGACCGCTTCCCGTCTCGTTCGCTCCTGATGATATGCCAGGCTATTTTCCATTTTTAAGGGATATGCTGAAAGACATCGAAGACCACATCCTCTGGGCCAAAGATAACGAAGAGAAGAGTATTAGTGGCATCAAGCTCTTTTCGATCTTGCCGCAAAAGAAGTTCCGGGCGCCTTTTATCGACATCTCGACGACGGTATTGAAATCATTGGTTGCAGTCCTTCGCGGCAGAAAAAGAAAGAAGATGGAAGATTACGACGTGACTCAAGAGACTGCCAACATCCTATTAGAGAGCGGTACGGAAAGCGAGCTGTGGAACGAATATTTTGACGTCAAGTCAATGGTAAAAGCGGGAAGAAATCAGAGACGTTCTTTTGGCCACAGCGTGAAGACAGACGGTATGTCGGTTTCTGTCGTGGTCGAGACTCCCCGAAAAATACCTCTTCCCCTGCATCCAAAGAGTCGAAAGAAGCAGTTGAAACAAGAGGAAGCGGAAGTTTCGGTGCAGATTCGACAAAAAGTGTTGAAGGAAATCAAGAAGTCTGAAAAATTCCTGGAAGAAACTCGCGTTGTCGCCATTGATCCAGGAGTAAAGGCACCCTTTACAGCCGTGGTGTACAATCCCGCAGCCATAGAACGCCTTTCTCAGCCACATGGCCACAACGTCCATTTTTCAAGCGTTTCTTGGAAAGCTTCCAAGTATTACGACGAATGCGGTATAACCGGCAGAACTCGAGAAATGCGTAAGTGGACGAATGCCGCTCCTCCAATCAGGCAATTCAATGAAACTGTTGCTACTGCGAAAACCTCATCCACGGAGGCGTACGCTGAAAGGTGTCGACAGGTGCTCATGGCTCTTCAAACCCTTCTAAACTTTTACGTTCACAAGAGAAGAGTAAGAAGGGCAAGGTGGTTTGCTTACGGTCGAAAACAGCAAGCCACTGAAAAGATGATTGAGGAGATTACGGCGACAAAGGATCACGCTGAACAACGAAAGGTTCTGGTAGCGTACGGCAACGCTGCCATGCATAATGTGAAAGGTACGAAGCCAGTGGTGCAGAAGGCGCTCCGCCGTAAACTCGCGAGACGATGTTTGTTGGTGGATGTGGATGAATTTCGAACTAGCAAACTCTGCTGTTCGTGTCTCAAAGAAATGATGGGAAAGTTGGTGAACGGTGATCGGTTACATCAGGTGCGACACTGCGAGAACAGTGCATGTCATCGCATCTATTGGAATAGGGATCTCAATGCCGCCATCAACATTCTCTGCAAATGCTTGAGATTTTTGTGGGGACAACAAGACCCGCCGCAATTCTCGAGAACTTATTAATGTAGGTGTATGACAAAACACCTCTCAGTGTTCAGTGTTCTGGACACTGTACCCATGTTGGATGTAGGGTCTGACTAAGTGGAGCCAAGGAACGTCTTGGGGAAAATGCCGACATTTCGTTCCTTGAATTAAGATTTTTCGGGGACGAATTTCGACATCGTTCCTTAATTAGACGTTCCTTGGTAAAAGACCCGTACGGTAGCAAAATTCTCGATGCTGCACCAAATCTCTTTTCGCTGACAATTCGGAACTACGAGGATTTTGAGAATCCTATCATCCTTACTCAGTGTTCAAAAAAGTATGAAAGTCTGCGTGTCCTTGTGCTGGATAATGTGGAGTTGTCATGTTTTGTGGATTGTGAGTGCATCGTTTCCATGATGCCCAATTTGGAGGTTCTCGTGTTGCGTTCTCTTTGTTGGTCTGACAGTCTTTACTTTTTGGATGATGGAGATATGGTTGTGAATGTCTCAAAGCTATGTGGTCTGCACTCTTTGGACTCTCTCGTTATTCAAGATTGCAACTTGTGCAAGGAACAATTTTCACAGAAACTGGATCTCACCGGCTGCACTGCTACAAAACTGGCGGTCGAAGGCAACGTGCGGCTTCCTCGTCGAACACAAACGTTTCAAGGATTGAATGCGCTATGGAGCAAGCATACTCTTGGATACGCCACACCCAAATGGATCGCAACGGGGACCGCTATTGATGACACGGTGGTCCTGCCTTCGCGGAATATGGGCGCACTGAGGGTTCTTGCTTTTCGACTTTCTGACGTGCCTCGTATCGAAGGAACGCTTACTACAGGGCCACCTGTGATCCTCATTATCGACGTGAACATCGACCTGCAGCCGAGGACCTTCTCTGACAGTGACAGCGACAGTGACAGCGACAGTGGTAGCGACAGTCACGGCGACAGTGACAGTGACGGCGACAGTGACAGTGACAGCGACAGTGGCGGCGAGGAGATGAAAGAGATTTCTCTGGTACACTCGTTAGAGAATCGGCTTCGCGTGCAAAAAGTGTTCTTGTTAGGCGAGGAAACGACGCCCGAGAATGTGAAATGCTGCAAAAACACTATGGATGATTTTTGCGAAAGCCGTGTTGAGCGTTCAATTGTGACAGAGTCTGTCGGTTGTCTTGAAGACTTTTTCAAAGAAGTTATCGCGAGAGAATGTTACATTTTGTGAGTGTAAGAAGCAAGAGATTCGAGAATAGTTTTTTCATCAGAAGAAAACAGATTGGAATCGAATTGGATGTCGAGCGGGGCGCGGCGCAGGAGGTGTGCTCTGATGGCCGCAGTTCCAGAAACAATGGCGGCAGCATCAACGGTGGGTCGCAGTAACGCGACGGCATCCTTATGACAAATGTCCCCGTCATTATAATATACCGTGCGCAACGACATGTGAGCATCTTTGAAAGTTCCATAGGTCGAAAAATCTTCTTCGTGCGGCAGGAGGTCCACCCGTGCCGTGAGCGTATCGGCCCCGGCTGCATATGTAAGAAACCAGTGCATGGGCATGTGCCGAACGTAGTAATGCGATGGCAAGCCGGATTGGACGGCAAGTTCGCGGCGCTCGGTGTCCCAGGAAATATGGACTGGCATACCGAACGCGCGGCCGAGAAGGCGCTCAAGCCGATGCCGGCCGTTCTCATCGATGGTCGCGGCAACGAAGGCATCGTGAAATTGCATCCACACGTAGCGCACGGTGGAGGACGCAAAAGCGTGAGCGGTCCTGACTGAATGGGAAAGCGTGGGAGAAAGGCGAGGTCTTGTTTTCAGGAGAGTTTCCATTTTATCTTTAATTAAAATAATTTAGCTGTGACGGAAAACGTTCCATAAATTAAGGTCCCTGGTAAAAGAAAGCGTGAAACGTTAAAGTTATCGGACAAAGAAAGTTGCGCTTGGATTGAGATTCTTCAGTTGCAGATACAGCTGCTTGGCCTGAACGGGCGTCCCGATGGCTTTGGCGGTAATCACGGACTGGTCGTCGTCCGCAAAGAGACAGATTTGGCGGTAGTTGCGATGAACTCTGTACACTACGGCTATCTTGTACCGCTGTGTCGCCAGACCTTTTCCGAACTCGTACAACCCGGCCGGCGTAAATACGCGCGTGGAGGTCGAGTCAAAGAATTTGCGACCCAAGTCTTTGCGGTTATTTTTGTACGTTGTGGAGAACGCGCGGAACCATTGTTGGGGATCCTGAATGTATAGCGGCGATGGACGCGAGTCGAACCTCCAACGCCGCTAGAGCCTCAAGCACGGAAGCCGCACTCGACAGGGCATTGCGCGCGGCGGCGGCAGCAGCTCGCAAACGCCCGACCACCCGCCGTCGCAAGCCCGCCGCTCCCCGCCGCAGCCCTTGGTTTTAAAAGTCGCTTAACTGCGCCCCTCGCCGCAAACATAAATAAAAATGAGGGTCCAAGACTTGCCTCCCGACGTCTTAACGAGTATCTTCTCGGTCCTCCAGGATCCTTTGGACCAGGTTCACGCGGTGGCGACGTGCACGGCAATGTACGCCGCGGCCACGCTAACGATGGGATGCCACCGACTGGTGATCATGCCGCCTGATTACGAGCGTGGGACAGGTCGATACCAAGATGTGTACGATACCTACAAACGCCACGCGGAGGCGATTCGCAAGCATGCGTACGACGTCGATTTTGAGCGGCATATCCGATGGCGAGTGATGGGGCGTGGCCTGGAATTTGCCGAGATGGTGACGATCTGTAGGAGCCACCGAAAACGGTTGACGAGATATGAAACCGTCAACTTTGTGGAACGGTTGGTGCGTGATTACCGCAGCGGGCATGACGTGTTTTTTTGGCTATGGTTGCACCGTGAAGATGCGACCCGCGTGCGAAAGAGGGTCTGGCGGTTGCCCGGGACGAGCCGTGGAAGGTATGCAAGTGTGTTGGCGACGCTCCGAAAGCCGCGGCGGATGTGGTGGTGGTGGTGCAAGGGTGGGGTGCGTGCGGCATCGCGGGAACCACGGTATGTGGAAACGCTGGTGCTGGACCTCGCACTGCTGGAACTTCAAGAGGTATTGGAAACCTTGGTGTGAAAAATAAAGAGAGCTCGAAGAAGAAAGAAAGCGTGAGCACAGGCTTCCTCCTTGAGCTTCCACGAAGTGCCCTCGAAAACAAGAAAAGATTCGCAAAAATAGTTTTTGTGTGACATACAATTTTTTAATATATGATGCAAGTATTCAGCGTAACGTTAGCATACCACACACTCGAAGAGGGGGAGATACACGCGGGCGAAGTTCCTCTCGAAGAAGCTCATGTCCGCGTTCATTGGGATCGACTGACTGCGGCCGGCCCGCGCGATGTCCATACGTCGTCCATGTGGCATTCGAATGAGTTCGAGTGTCCCTTGGGTGTGTCGAGCGAAGAGAATGAAACGATGACACTGTGGTTGAGAAAAAGGATGACCAGACTTCGCGGTGGGGGTGAGCACTTCGTGTTGGAAGGTTTGGGAAGCTATTTTCGACTGCGTGGAGCTCGACAAGGTGATGTGGTGCGCCTGTGGGTGCGGTGCGGGGATGTGGACACGGTGCGCATCAGTGTGGTGCCATCGCAGGTGTGGGTGCCGGACCCCCTGGCGTTTCTGCCCGTGACTGGTGCCGAGCGACTGGACGGAAAGTGTGCGTGTAAATATCTAGTGGAAATGCAGGACGTGGTGTGTCATACGCCGTCGAAGGAGTACGTGCAGCAGACAGCGGCTTTGTGGCGTGCGGCCAATGCAGGGATCCCCGAGGATATGCGACGATCCTTCTACTGGCTTTTGATGAAACGCCAGGAAACGGACGGTCGGTATGTGCTTTCTATGAACGGGTTGATATATGATACGCGATACATGACATTTGTGTGCCCAAGAGTGCTTGATGTCAACATGCAACAGGCGTCGCTCATGTGGTACGCGGATCACGGGACGTGGCTGGGAAGTGTGAATTCGAACGACGTGGAACATCTCTTTCAGGTGCGCGAGGCACTCGCCCAGATGTTTTCAGAATGCCGTGTGGTTCCCGCATCTGCGCCAAGTGTGGCACGTCGATGCGGCGAGAGCGTCAAACACGGGCCGGTGAAGGTCGAGAGTTTTTTGAAACACCGGACGCTTGTTTAGCTTTTGGAGCATATCCCATGTCACATACTGTACATCGAGTTTTTCTACATATGTTCTATTCATGTTTGCACTTTGTAAGAATCGTAACACTTTTCGAAAAGTGGACCGGAGATGGGGAAGGTACGGAATTTCGACAATAAACATGTGATAATCATAATTGTTTTGGGTGGACGACTTGAGGGCCACGCAGCTTCCTGGAAGGGTCATTGTGTGTAGCAATGCACGCGCGGACACCACGGTGCCGAGGGTTTCTTCGTAAAATTCTCTGGCGGCGCACATGGCGGGGTTACCTTTATCGACGCGTTCAGCTTTTCCGCCGAAATCACTCCACCCGTCCCGAATGTCTTTGCCGACGAGGAAGAGAGGGACGCCATCCACGAACGAAATTGGGAGAATGCCGGCGGCAAAATGCACCATGCTGTCATGCGCCGCGAAAGAAAATGGGACCGAGAAACGCGTACGGTCGGTCTCATTTGCTTAAGGCTTCGTTTGTTTCCAGTCTAATAAACAAAAATGGAGGCGCTGTGCGAAGTCGCGGAAGTTCTCGATGTGGCGGAGGTCATGCTGACTTTTGGCGTGCGTCGGTCAGCGCGCCTTCGAGCGCTCACTCTTTCCAGCGCCGACCACACGCGACGCAGAGAGCGAAGGTCGTCATAGGTTCGTCAGCGCTGCGTGTCTGGAGTTGCGTGTAGGTCGTTTTACGGGATTTGCATTTCTTGCATTGCAGAGCGCCGTCCGGCATGGTCTCGAGGTCATGGGTGAGTTGTTTGCGGAGTTGTTTGGCGGCAATGCGTTCGAAGACGGGTTCCCACAGTTCCGGGTACATTTCGTACGGCGCCATGGTACACAGTTGTCGTGGATCGAGGGCGCCGTCCAGCACTTTGTTTGAGAGGGTGGGATTGTTGGGGTGCCGAAGGTTGAATTCGATGCCCAAGATTTTGGTCGTGTACCGGTACCGCAGTTTGGGATTGCTCCAAAATCGTTGACTGGGCGGGAAGGACCGCACGACGTGTTTCCACGTGGACTGTTCGATAGCTTTGACGAGAGTCGTGACGCGGTCGGGATCGTCATTATTTTCTTCAGATCCAGACCGGAGGACGGTGGCGAGCCGCCGACGCGCGCGATTTCGGACGGGATACTCGGCGCGTGGTTCGTTGGCCATGCGGGGCGTTGTTTTTCTTCTTTGTCGGCGCACTTAAGTTCTTTTTGGCGTTGAAAGTTTTTCGGCAAAGGACGGGACATGGGGTGGCGTAATCGAGGCCGTCTCCAAAGTCTCGGCAGGAGGTTCGTGGATTCACAATTGGTTTTCCACAGGCATCTTTTTTCGTGACGGGAGTGAGTCCGCGTTTGTGCGCCCACATGCCATTGGGTTCTTGTCGGTACCAATGGAAATCTCGTCCCTTGGCGATGAACGGCATGACTTTGGCGTACCCGGGTTTGCAAGGCGTGCCGACGGAGCCGCGATACACGGAGCCTTTGTAGTCCCGGAGAACGCGACGAATCATGGGACCACACGACGTGAGCGGAAAATCGACGTTCTTGAGGCCTGATTTGTTGCCCGGCTGTTGTTTTTGGCCGTTGACGACCCCTTTTTCGCCGAATGCAAAGGCCATGCAATTATTGCGCCCCACTGCTCGAGGCGTTTTGTAGGCGTTGATGTTTCTAGGTTCGGAGCCGCTGACGGGCAGCAGTCGCGTGGACTTTTTCATGTCTGATGATGTAACTACTCCAATGCGCCGAAAAAAAATGTGTGACTGAAAGTACGAAATGAATTGGAAATTTCTGCTGGTCATCTTGGTGTGCCTTCTATGCGCGTCGTCTGTTGGGTTCGTGGTGTTCCGCTCGTCGTCCCAGAAGTCTGATGACGACCTCCTGATGGCGGACGAGATGACGATGACTCCCGTGAGCGAGACGAGTCCTGTCGTGATCGCCTCGCCCTCGCCTCCACCTCCTACCGAGGCACCCCCCGTGACCACGAGTCCTCCTGCCCGGAACACCGACGTGATGATTTATGCGCCTGGCAATCCCTACGTCCAGTTTCCTGGGGGGTACTGGGGTCCCCGCGTGCCAATTCCTCCCATCCCTGCCTACCCCCGCGGCTGGTGGCCCCAACAACCCCGACCCATCCAACCCGGCGGCAGTTTCCCTGAATTGATGGGCCGCGATAAGGATGACGCGGTGGCGTACGTGATGAGCACCTACCCCAACATGACCACGGTGGCCGTGCGTTACGGGGCGCCTCTGCCCACGGATTATCGCACCGACCGCTTCGTTCTCGTGTACGACGCCTACACGCGCAAAATTGTCGGGGCGTCTATTGGCTAAACTCCTTTCTCAAGTTCCGCTATGGCAATTTAGATGAATCAAGGCGTCCATCTAAATAGCCTTCTTAATTAGGCGTTCTTGGGTAGAAACCTTGCTCGCCGACGGACGAGCGGGAGGTCTCCAGCATATAAATAGAGACGCGTGAACTAAACGTACTAATCTGATTTGCCGTTTTTAAGTGTATTTTAAAAGTTGAATATTCCTATATTCCTAGTGGAGCCTCGAAAAAAAAATCTTTTTGTAAAATTAACTATGCCTAAACCAAAATTCAACAAACTGAGAAAGAACCTCAAGGTCAAGTGGATTCTTATTGCCGCACTCGCCATCCTGGTAGTGTATCTTATCTTACGAACCTTCAAAAGAAACAAGGAACACTATGACGTGTTTACTGGAAAACCCAAAGGTTCATATAGGTTGTTGGGCAACTCGAACTTTACCGCTGGACAAAATGATATTGGCAAACTCATCAAGGTGAGGACTGTAGACGCCTGTAAGAAAGTTTGCAAGAAAAACACTCAGTGTGGAGGGTTTATTTTGAGTAAGAAAGATAAGAATGGCGTGATGTCATGTTATCCCAAAACGTTCGCAGCTTTCCTGCCGGATAAAAGAGAAAATACTAAGAATTATAATGCATATGTCGATAAGGCAGTTTGGGACAGTTATCCGGTGGGTAGTTGGAAGAGGTCGACACCCCAGTTGGCGGCAGTTGCCAATCAGGCTGTGGATCAGGCCGTAGTAATTACGGGTAACGATGCACAATCTCTCGCTGATCAGGGTATTGGGTGTAATACGAATGGTCTGAGCAATGAGACACAGTATGAAAGCATATGGTCTTCAGATGGAGGTAAATGTAAGCGAAATGGAGCAGACGATTATGATGCGTGTGCTTGTGTCGACGGTGCCTATGTGCGAAAGAGTATGTACGGAAGAAATGTCTCCCTTTGTAAAGATGGAGGTACTTGTTCCACCGAAAGTTGCGTCAAGCCTTATGGTGCAACCGAATACTGTCCTAAAGGTACCTCGGGCGTGGATTTGCTCACTCCAAAAGATGGTTTTAAGTGCGTGAAGTCGAAATGCGTAAAAGCTTAAAACGTTTATTCGGTATCGTCACGCGTATCCCAGACCGCTCCTGAGAAAGTCCGTTTGATTTTCGCGAAAAGCGAACGCGCCACGCCTTCGCCGGCCACGGGCGCCCTGGCAGCAAACGACCCCTTGGCATCTTCGAGGTAGACGCCAACCCAGCGCTGGCCGCCCTGGGTCGTGTACGTGACCTCGGCGTAATCGCGCCGCCGCATGGCCTTCAGCCTGGACCGGATTTTTTCGTACAAGACGCTCGCGCTGGAAAAGAGGTGGGTGTTCATATCGAAATAGCGCGAGTAGTCCACATAAGACTCGCACGACCGGGACCGACGCCAGAGGACGAACAGGACAAGAACGATGCCGAAAATGAGGAGAGCGCGCATATGTTTTCTAAAAGAGATTTTTCTGGGCTATAATTTGAAAAAATAGAGAGTGGGGTTGGCGGGTTGCGAACACCCGCCACTGGTGACACCGAGGTTGCCAGTTCGAATCTTCTACGACGACCCGAAAAAGAAGAACCTTCGGGTTTTCTTCCCCTCTATCGGCCAAGCAGATCGTGCCATAGTTGAAGGGGTTTCTTTTTGTTTTGTTTGTAAAAAAAATGTGTGCCCATTCCCAAGAGAGATGGATCCCTACTTTTCCTCGTCGACCGCGCCTCCAAGCTTATATCCATCGAATGTGGGGTATATCGAACCTCCAAAAACGAGCAGCGGCGGTGGCATGGACAAACGATATCTCGTGGGTGGCGTGGTGTGTGTCCTGCTGTTGGTCATCATCGTATGGATGATCAAGCGTCGCCGCAAAAACGAGGTAACGTCTGCCCCGGTCATGGTGCCCGTGGTGCCCGTCGTGCAACCAGCACCAGTCGTGACCGTGGCGCCCTATGTGTACGATCCCAACAAAATGGAAACGCGCGCGCCGGAATCCAAGCTCCTGAACTTTGCGTTCGAGAGCTTGTTGCGACCGGGGTATGTGCCGACCCTGGACGCCAAGCTCGCTCCCATGCCCTCAGCCAACCCGGTGTACGCGTTGGTGGACTGTGGGGTGTCGGGATCCCGGTATGCGGTCCGGTGGCAAAACAAGTACTTGACGGTGGTGACGGGCGACGTGTTGGTATGGAATGACGTGAAGCAAGAACCCAATTCCTGTTTTGTGGTGGTGCCGGGATGGTGTAAAACGACCGGTGGTGACGAATACGTGATGTTGCGGTCGGCGGTGAACGGATTTTTCCTGCGGGCGGACGAAGGCACGGGCAAACTGCTGTGCAAGGATGCTCCCACGACCAACACGGCACTGCACTACTGCTGGAAATTGCGGGCGCCCCAACTCGCATCTGACCAGTCGTCTGCCAATTGTGGGTGCGTGTACGACGCCACTGTACGAGGCGTGGTGTGCCGGCCCTGCTCAGTTGCAAGTGCCGCGGCACCCGCAAGTGCCACGCCCGCGCCGATGCCTGGACCCTGGCCGGAAATGATCGGGTGGGACTGGCGACAGGCCCAGGCGTTTTTACAACAGAAATACCCGGGCCTGGCGGTGTACGCGGTGGCCTGTGCGGTGGACAATACGTGGTGTCCTTCCAACATCACGCCCACGACGTCCCAGGCGTATGTGGTGCTGCGGTACAACCCTCAAACGAACCGCATCATCTACGCGCCGGCCGTCGAGGTCCCCCAGGCAGCTGCGCAACACCAACAGATCGTCGTCAACGTGTGAAAACTCACGTTTCAAAGCTTTTGAAGGCGGCTGCGTACTTGCCTCCGGCGTCTCTGCCAACTTCCCAAAAGGCCATCAAGGCCACGTCGGGATCGGCTTTGGCTTTGGCCACGAGCGCGGTGGCGTCCGCTAACGTAAAATTTTCTTTGGTGTACGGAGCGTCGGGATTTTTCCCAATTTGCGGTGTAATGCCGATCTTCGCGCCGAGACCGGTGATAAACGATCTCGAGGCGTCGACGGCTTTCCAACAGGCATCTGCCATTTTGGTTCCCGATTTATTGAAGTACATGGTCATCAAATTGACGACGCTGATGGACACGCCTGCTTTCTTGGCGTTCTGCAGCATGGTTTTCACGGTGGACGGTACTCCAGCCATTTCCACAGGGACCGTGAAATGGATGCGAATCGCGGGATTTTTCTTTTGGAGCGCCGCGAGAGCTGCGTGTCGTCTCTCGCACGCTGCCGTATCATGAACCGCGTCTTCTTCGACATCAAAATCCAGGATGGTGGCGCCCAACGCATTGGCCACGGCGGCATAGGCATCCGCAAGCTTGGCGGAGTCCGTGTACTTGCCGGCCAATTCGTTGTAATAGGGCGCCTTTTTGGAGCCGGCGGTTTGTCCCCCAAAGGACACGATACAGTGCCCGTTGGCTTTGGATTTGACCGTCGATGCGGACACGGCACCCGAGTCCCATTTGATGGTACTGCCGGAGTATCCAACGACAAACGCCAGCGTGGTCCACGTGCTGTACTTCCCGATGTTGGCGGCGGTGGGACTGCTGAGAAGCAAATAGGGTGCAAAAGTTTTGCCGGGCGTGCTCGCGGTGGGTGCTGTTGGGGTTGCTGTTGTGGTTGTCGTACTCGTGGAAGAGGGAGCGGCGGTGCTCGGATGATGGTGATTGTAGATGAGGACCGCGGCGATCAGGATGACCAACGCCGCCGCGAGGCTCATGAGAAACGAGACACAGAGCATCAGCGTGTCCATACTTACTTTAAGAGAACAGAAAAGAATTAGCGCGTGAGAATGACCGTGGAACTCTTCTTTTTGAGACCGTCTTCCGTCGGTGGTCGTGGGCGTTTGTCGTGCTTCGGGTCATAATTGCTTTCGTGAAACTTCCAAAAGGCTTTGGACCCCATGCGGAAGTGACGCACCGGCTTGGCTTTATACCAGAACGCCACGCTCGAAATATCGTTGGATTTGCTGGCGTTATCAATGACCAGGCACCCGTAATCTTCGGTGACGACATCCATGGCCTTGTTAAAAGCGTCAAACGTCGGGAAAATGCCGCACAACGTTTTATAGAGTCTCTCTCGGTTGGCGCGGATGGGTTCTCGCAGAATGAACACGTAATCGATGTTGGCGCGGAGGTCTGGCGCGAGGGAGAGCATCCATTGGGCTGTAATGATGAGAAAAATGCCCCAATGTCGCCCATTGAAGAACAGCTCGCGGACAACCTTTTCGCGCAAGATCTTTTTGTCGTAGAGACAGTCGTCCAAAATGAGGAACACATTGGTCGTAAACCCCCGTTTCCGAAGATCACGCTGTCGATCGACGAGGCGCTGGACGGCTGCTCGGTCAAAATCGCCGTACACATACGTATCCGGTATGAATGAACTGTACCAGTGATTTCCTTCTTCGGTGCCGGAACAACAGATGCCGGCGGGAATGTGTCGTTTGTAATACAGGATATCTTTGGCAAGGACGGTTTTGCCGGTGCCGCGCTTGCCGATGATGACGCATATTTTTCCGTCCTGAATCACGGTCGGGTCAAACCGTTTCAGTGCTATCACGTCGCCTTGCATTTTTTCCGCGGATGCTATCGATACGGTCCGAAAAAAAATGGGGTATTTGAACTTGGCGCGCGCGCAAACTCACAAAAAAGAAAGCGTGAAACGAGGACACCTGTGTATAACGACTTTTCCAGCCTTTGTCTTTGCAAAAAAAATATGAATACTTCTTCTTGGAAACCTCTTGTAGCGTTAGGATGGACGGTGGGCGCGGTGTGTGTGCGCAGACCAACATACATCGCGATCCCATTCCTTCTTCGAAATAAGAACAGGCCATTGACGGCGCTCGTGGTCGCGTATTTCGTGCTCACCAGCTCGGCGTGGTGTCTTCTGTACGCGGCGTGGACCGTGCCGGCCGCGCTGCTGTGGTGCATGTGGGCAACGGGTGCCGATGAGCAGGAGTTACCACGAATGAAAGCGCATGTCGCCCAACGCATACTCAGAATGTACCGAAGCCGGCCGGCGCACCGACGACGAGCGACGGTGTGCTTAGAGTATATGCTGGTGCGGCGGCGGCGCGATAAAATGCCGGAGGTGAAGTTGTTGCAGGCGATGGAAACGGGGCAGGCCACGGCACGGCAATGCGACGAGGGGAAACAACGCATTTTAGCGCGGCTGTTTGACGCCTACGTGCGGCGGGCGCTGTATACCGTGGCGTTGTTTGAGACCGCTTTCACGCGAGAAGACATGGCGTTAGAAGCGTTGTACCGGCGCATGACGATGTTGGAAACGTATCAGCAGGAAGACACGGCTTCGGCACCAGTTTTGGACGAGACACGGGACCGGTGGCTGACGACCGCGACGCTGGAATGTGCCATGTACATCGATTTCTTGCTCTGCACGCTGCTGCACGGCGCCTGCCTGATCGTGCACATCGATATCGAGATGGCCAAAATGGCGGCGGTCCGACTAGCCAAAGGGATATGGACGACAGTGTGCGAGTACTTGCCTCTCGCGGTCGATGAATGCGTTCGATACGGTGCCATGGTCGTTGGGGGCGGCATCATCCTCGTTGTGGGGTACGTGGTGTCGGAGGTGACGACGTGGTTGTGGAAAAACCCATTGGTCGCATTGTGCGCTGCTGCCGGTATCTTTGCGGTGCTGTGGCGTGCGGAGAACCTTCGGAGGTTGTCTGTGCTGACAGCTGTTGCGGCCCTGACATATGGCGTTGTTCTCATTGCAACATGTGTCATGACCTTTCCGAACGTTGTTGGGATGATTATGATGATAGGCGCCTGTATTTTGGGCGTTTGTGTCGTAGCAAAAGGATGTGATATATTAGGTCCCGTGCCGTGTCTCGTGTACGCGGCGGTCGCGTTTAGTATCGGTATATTATCTCCAAAACAAGGCTGGGAATAATAATTTTCGTGACCATTTCAGTTCCGATTCCTTGACGCCTTTCTTAGACTTTATGCGCAAGAGATCGTAATGATCGCTGGCGGACGTCTTACCTCGAATGTACAGCAAATACACGGTTTTTTGAATTTTTTGCTTGGCGTTTGCTGCGTTGAAAGAGACTGGATACCGTTGTGTCGCCGCGAATGTATTGTCATCGAACGATGTAATAACGACAAATCTGATACCAAGTTTTGAAAGAATATCTAGAATACTAGCGTTTCCATAGGCACGGGGATTATTCGCGATCGATTTACAGTACTCGCCATAAATACCCTTGACGCTATCGTTAACGTTAGACTGATTCGCGCACTTTTGGGAGACATATTCGCGAATTTGTTGGATAACGATATCTGTCACCTCCCTCCTTTCTTTATTGTTTTTGTTATTGTTTTTTGTATTTTTGGGGATCAGGACGGGTTGTGCACCGAGAACGATGGCTTCAAAGAGACAATTCCCGTTTCCTCTGACTTTCACGTGGTCGAAAATGGTCTCTAACTCCTGGCGCGTATAGCGTTTGTTGTATTCGAGCGCGAGTGACGCCTTGTTTTGCGGCGCGGAGTTCTTCAGGCCCAGCCCCGTTTTCACGGTAGATTCATAGATTTTCAGCTTGTTATTGTTCTTCGCGGCGCCTCCAGCTGCTGCATTGGAAGGCTTGCGCTGCGACTCGGCGGCGCTCGTGAATTCTGGGTTTGCGTTGCCATTCGTATTGAGCTCCTCTGTTGCGCTGATGTAGGCATTGCTCTGAGCATTCACCCCGGCAACGTTGGGAGGCTTGGCAATGCTTCCGCCGAGGAGACCGCTGCTATCGTTCAGAACCGAATAGGGGACGCGGTTGCTCGCGCGGATGGACGAATTGGCGGCGGCGGCGTTGGCCCGTTGTCGTTGTGACCGGCTATTGCGAAGGGATTTGAGGTTCACGGATGGCAAGCCCAAGGCCCCGCCACTGCTTCCCGAGGAAGTTCCAGCAGAGGATCCAAACAGACCTCCCGTCCACGCCGAAGCATTCCCAAACGTGCGCGCTTTCCATCCATTCGAGTTCGAGGATGAGGTCACGGCGCGAATGCGGAGAGGTTTGTTGACTATTTGGCGGACGGCACCCACGGCTCCTCTGGCGCGGCGGGCCCGGGAGTTGATGGCACGGTGCAGGCGAGGAAGGTCGAGTTTTCCGAAGGAGGACGGAATTCTTCCTCCTCCTCCTCCTCCTCCAACGACGGCAGGAGAAGGTACGGATGGAGATGGAGCCCCAGGGCGCGCGACGACACGCCCGAGCCATTCTAGCATGCGCCAGTCGGCGTGGAACGCTTTCATGTCGGGAACGGCGGCCTTGGTCTGTTTGCGAAGGGCGGGAATGAGTCTTTTCAGGGCGGGCTCGTTCCAAATTTTGTAGCGTTCCCCGGCCTTGGTGCTGAGGAGCAGGGTTTCCATGGCGGCACGGTTTGTAGGGGGGATGCGCGCGGCGGAGGCGAAGTCGATCAGAGTGACGTGGGCGGTGGCGGGGTCGACCATGATGTTATTAGGATGGAGGTCCATGTGAACGACGCCGAGACGCCAGAGGGCGACGACGGCGGTTTCGACATTCAAGAGAAGATTGTGTGGAGGTCGTCGTTTGAGCAGTGTGAAATCGCGGACGAGGCTGGCTAGTGTCTTGCCCCGCACGTGTTCCATGCACACAATGGCGAACCCACCGTCTTTGTCCACCCCGGCAAAGAACACGGCTGGTGCGAGGCGGCCTCCATAGTGCCGCATAGACGCGCGGTACACGGAGCGCTGGATGGAGACCTCGCGGTTGACCATGTTTAAGTACGACGCCCATTCGGCATCGGTTTCGTTGGGCCTGCGGGTGAACACCTTGACCACGACATGGCTGTGTGAGGCGTTGGGTTCGGCGGCGGTGCGCACGAAGGCTTTCCCGCCTTTGAGCACGTTGGCATATTCTTTGGCTTTGGCCCAGGAGGTCGTGAATACCTTGCCCCAGGCCCCGTGGGAGAGGGGCTGGAGGTTGTCGAGATGTTTGCTCTTCAGGTACTTTTGCCAGACGTTGGCCGTATGCGCCATGGGTTTGTTGTGGCGCAGGCGGTCGGTGTTGGGCAGAAGCTCGTTGGCCCAGTTTTTGCCGTTGAACCCTCGATTATTGTTGGTGAACGCATTGGCCCATTTTAGCTTGGCACGTGATGTCATGATCTCACGGCGACATATTTTTTTTGGACGGCCGGTCGGTCAGCCGGCAAAGCTCAATCCACCCAGGCCGTTGGCAATGCGAAGGACATTGAACGAGGTGCAAAAAATGCGCACGCGGCCTTGACGGTTGGGACGCACGGTCGCCACGAGATGCGATGTGTCACACCTGGAGTAGTTGCACGACCCGCTGCCCGCCACGGATTGTGCCAATTCTGGCATAAGCGCAAACGAGTAGACGTAAATATTCTTGCTGGGGACGCGCGTGTGGTGTTTGTAGGGCTGGACGGTACGGAAATACGAACTCGGTCTACTCGAGAAGCGATCTTGACCATTGATCTGAATTTTGAGCTCCGTGAACCAATCTTCGTCGCCATAGTTGAACCAGTCCAGTTGAGTGCTGTCGCCCGTGTATGTGTCGTAGTCGTTGTAGACCCATACGATTTCCTTGACGGGATGCGAAAAATCGAGGGGGATCTTGCGAAGCAAACTGTCATTGGGACCGAGAATGACGGCGGCATCTCCTAAGAACTGGGTGGTTTCGATCAAGTACTCGTGTGGATTGGAGCTAAACCGTTGGCGCTCGGTATTTTCAAGGAAAATGTAATTTGCGTATCCTTTGAGATCCTTGATGGCAAGGGGGTACCCGGCGTCATCCAGCAACGTGGTCACGGCGCGTCGGGTGGACCGAATGCAGTCTTTGTACGGCCGGAACTCGAAATTGAGCTTGCATTCGTGGAACGTGAGACAAATCAGGGGGAGTGCCAGCCCACTTGCGGCGGACCTGCCGTTGCCGTTGAAGAAAAACTGCATGGGGATGTAATAGGTCCGTTCGGCATCGCTCGATTTGGTATCGCTTCGGGGGTCATAATCGAGGTACTTGCCAATCATGGCGTGAAACCCTTCGAGTTTTTCTTCGGGGGTCGTGAGCTCGCCGAGAATATCGAGCCAATCGGACTGGTGTCTATCTATGGTCTGCGAGCCAATTTCAAATTCGACAGTATTGATGAAGGCATGGCCAATGGAGTTTGCCCACTTGAGCGCAATGACTTCGGTGCTGTCGCTCGGGTCGTCGTTCGCTTGGCCCACGGCTTCGACCACGGCATCGTATTCCTTGGTGGCATTCAGTCCGGTGACTTCAACGATGAGCGGCGCGTCCACCGTGGAGGTGGCAGTGACTGGCGTCCCACCGCCGACGGGCGTGAGGGTGGCAGTGTACAACTGGCTCGCGTCGGAGGCCATGTTGAGGGACGGCACGATGGCGATGCGTGCCGACGTGGCCGAGGTGTACCTGGCATACTTGATGATGGGTTTGGTGGCGGTCAACGCCGGGAGTGGTTCGTGGTAGTCCCACAACGAGGGCAAAGTGAGTTGCAACCAGACATCGTACACCAAATCACCGCTTCTTCCAAGACTCATGGAAGTTCGCTTGCCAAAATCACTTGCCCCCGCGAAGTTTTGTTCGATTTCGCACATGCTAAATGGCGAGGCTCTTCTGAAGACCGATTTCCAGTAAGTCACTTGTGGTTGTGAACTGAGAATGGCATCCTCTGCCCCCCACAGTGCGAGTTGCAAAGCGCCTCCGACGGACATCACGGGTTCTTGTGTACGCTCAAGAGTTTTTTTTTCGCAACGTACCACATGTATTTCTTCCCAGCAAAGGAGATATGTCCTCGAGTGTGGGTCGGCAGCCGTATGGATGCGCACGATCCGGAGTTTATGCGGTCAAAGAACATCCGTCACGTGATCAACTGCACCAAGGACGTGGCCTTCAAGTTCCCCAAGCTAAATGGGTTCCGCATTCCCGTGGACGACGACTCCGCAGACTGTCCTACCATGCTTCGCAACTTGGGCGTGGCGTGCGACGCAATTGAGTCTGCGTTGTCCTTTGGGAACGAGTCCATTCTGATCCACTGCATGGCTGGCATCTCCAGATCGGCCAGCGTGTGTGCGGCACTGCTCATACGCCGGCACGGGTGGACGCCGGCGCAGGCCATTGCGCATATTCAAACCATCAAACCGGAGTGTTTCAAGCCGTATCCAACCTTCGCCAAGGCCTTGACTGAATTTTATGAGCGCGAGGTGCGATGAAAAATACTACGACGGCCTGAACATGTGTATCAAAGCCTCTTTTTTACCTCATTCACCTCATACTCGTGTTGCTGCTGCGTTTAAAGCCCCCCGAGACCGCATGGTGGTGCGCAGTGTGGATCGATGCTGTAATGAGTGGCCGCCGGGGTGCAATTGAGTATTTTTCGCGGTCCGCACAGTTGAAGAACATGAAACACGGTGTTTCGAGGTACGTGAACCGACTCGTAGGCCTTGTGGAAGTTTTCGATGCCCTCCAGGACCGTGGAAAAGTCTGGGAAGGGAAGTGCTATCAAAAACTCTCCAAGAATGTAGTTGGAAGCTGTGGCTGAGGTACTTTTAGGCGGAATGGTACTGCTGTGGCAAGTATTTTAAATTATTATTTCATGTTTTTATTGTTTTTCATGTCTTCCTGTGGAGTCAAAGATATGTGCTGGTGCCTCAGAGAGATCGGAGGGCGACTGAATGTGCTGATGTCGAAAAAAATCGATTTTATGGGCGACATCTGCCGGACGTGCCATTTGTATGAAGTTGACTTCGCTCTGGAAACCTTGGAAATGTGTCTCGAAGAATTGAGGCGGCTTGTGGCGATGAAGAGCCTTTTCTCGGGACATGAACTCATTGAAGTCGCGGAAGAGTTGCACGCACATGGAAAGAGGTACCTTTATACCGAACTGGAAAAACGTAGCTGGTGTTTGACTCACTCGAAAATTGTATCTTCAAGCGTTTGAAGCGGTGGTCTTGGATTGATGTTCTATTTCCACATTTCCCTATTTTCGTCTCGTGATACTACTTGTCGTCATAACGTTTTCTCCTTTTTAAAAAAAATTAAATTAAGCAACCCTACTTAACGCTCGATTTTTTTCTACCTTTCTTTCCTACAGCTCAGTGCAAGTTAAAGAAGCTGTTTTCATTTTCTCTTGTCTTGTTTGAATCCTACATGTAGTACGTATGTGTTTGGAAGCTCATCCTCACTTTGAAGCGAAATGTCATGTCTTGTCTTGTATACTGATGAACGCCTTTGTGTTTGTTTTTCAATAATAATAAAATGGTGGGTTGGGCCGTTTTTTTTTCTTCCTAGTTGTGTAAGAAAACGTACGTTCAGATGAGCACCCACAGAATTGAGTTTTGGAGGGCAGTAGCCTTGGTGGTGGTGGGCGTCTTGGCAGCGGCGGTCCTGCTTGCGGGAAACACGAGGGAACGACTGGAAGGCGGTGATGCGCAGGAAACTATCTTTGTGAGCGTGGCATCGTACCGTGATGACGACTGCTCCATGACGCTGAAAAGTATGTTTGAGAACGCCACGTATCCCAATCGTATTTTTGCCGGGGTCTGTCAGCAAAATAAGGCTGGGCACGCTGAAGAAGAGTGCGTGCCCCCTGATTTTCCGTGGAAAGCCAACATCCGGGTCATCAACATGTCGTATGCCGACGCCAAGGGCCCCACGTTTGCCAGGTATCAATGCTCTACATTGTATAGAGGGGAAACGCTGTACTGTCAGATTGATTCGCATACAACCTTCCTGAGAGGGTGGGATGTGGCCGTATTTGAAGATTTGAAAAAATGTCCCTCGCCCAAAGCGGTCATGTCGTACTACCCACACGACAGTAAAAGCAACGCCCCGGATGTGCAGACGGTGCCTGTTTTATGCAAATCCAAGTTCACCAAGGAGAATTTGGTGACGTTTGAAGCCGTGACCATGGACGCCGCCCCGCCGGGAAAGATGAAACCGATCCCGTTCCTGGCCGGGGGGTGGTTTGTGGGCCGAGGTGACTTGGTGCGCGAGTGTCCTTTCGACCCGTCGCTGGATATGCTGTTCAACGGCGAGGAAATTTTGTATTCGGCGCGGCTGTGGACGTCTGGGTGGGATTTCTTTGCGCCGCCCCGGAACTATGTGATGCACTTTTATACGCGTAAAGGCAAGGCAAAGTTTTGGGACGACGTCCGTGGGTACCAAGAAAGACAAAAGGCCAGTCAAGAGCGGGTCGTGCGGTTGTTGGGTCTTGATGGGCTCCCGCCCGCTCAAGGGTACGCGTACGGCATGGGCACGGCGCGAACTGTCCAGCAATATCTGGAGTTTGCAGGATTAGACCCTCGCACAAAAACCTCGTCCTCGGAAAAGAAATTCTGTCGCTAATGGTATGGCTGGAAAGCATCACTTGGTCATTTCCAAGCAATTTGTCGCCGGATTACTGTTATACAATCTGCTGTCGTGGGCGATATTTTCGGTCGTGTACCACAATGTCGATATCAAGAAACATTTTGAGGTCCCGGAAGGATTTTATCAGACGTTTGACGTGACCGCCTACTTCGCGTGGATGGTGCAAACGCAGATGTACGGCACCGACATCATCCCCAAAACGGCGTTCGGCCGGGGGCTCGTGAGCATCCAAGGCCTGCTCGCCTGGAGCCAGACCATCGTGTTCCTGGCGCCGTTCGTGATCGCGCATTCACGATGACGCCGACCGTAAACAGGCGGCTCCGGTGCGGCAGTACATAGCGTTGGCGCCGAGGCCTTCGAACAGCACGTGGATGACGGCGCCGATAACGGCACCGAGGATGAATGCGTGGGTGGGACGTTGGATCGGGCCCAGAAGATAGACGGCCGTGGCCAGTGCGCATGCGGTGATGCCAGCGACGACAGCGGCTTCGAACAGGAGTCGAATAACGTACATTGACATGATGCGTTCAAAAAAAAATTCTTGCGTCATAGTACATTCGAAATGCCCATTCGCCGTTCCTCTCGCACTCGCCGTACTCCCCCCGGCTTCTCTTTGACCGCCATCAAGAAGGCTCTCGGCATTCCCACCCGCCGCAAGACCGCGAGAAAGACCACTAGGCGCCGCAAGGCCACCACACCTCGCAGGTCTCCTTGGGCTTAAGACGGCGGCTTGCGCAAATGATATACAAAAAAAGGATGGATTATCGCACGGTGAATTTGGAGCGCGTGGGGTGGGTGAACGGCAGGGCCTATTACGGTGGCGCCGGGAAGGTGATGGTGCAAACACCCACTGCGCCGTGCCAGATCGCGCCAACGCCAGCGTTCGGACCCCACGCACGTTCAATTTCCCTGAAATATGCGACGGCTCGCACCGCAGGTTTCAGAGAATTCGTGGCCGCCTTGGAACAAGCAGCGGAGGAGAACGATGCACGCACGGTGCATGGACGTCGACTGGCGGAGAGCGTGGATTGGGACGGCACGTTTCGCGTGTCGACATTTGGGGAGACGGTGTGGTTTGACGCGGACGGACGGCACGTGGAGGGCCCTTCGTCCGAGTGGAATGCGTGTGCATGTCTGTTGCAATTAATGGGGGTGTGGATCTCCTCGCGTGGCAGCTGGGGACTCAAGTGGCGCGTACTGGAATGCAAAGAAATGCCGTTGCCTGTGGGCGAGGCGTCGGCCTGTCTTTTTCGCGATGATTTTGTTGTTGGTGGCGGTAGTTCGCCGCTGTTTCGTGACTGATCGATTGATGTAATACTTTTACAAGGTGTCTGAAAATCCATCGCTGAGCAAAAGGAGCCCAAAAAGGGCAAAGAATGCAAAGAAGAGGGTTTCGTCATCAATGGAGAGAAGTCCGGTGTAGGCGTCATCGTCTTCGGGCACATCAAATCGGACGCGGCGCTGGTCTCGTGCCCGGAGGCTTCGCAGAAAGTCTGAAGGCAAGAGGGCGCGGACGGCGGTGGGACCGCTGTCTGCGTACAGACGGGCAAGGAACTCTTTGACGGTGGCGGGGTCCACGGGCTGGGCGTCGCGTGGGACGATGCCAAAGGCCGCTGACGTGTTGAGAACTTGCCGCTGATAGTCGGGATTCTGGTACATGTTGTATGTGGCTGCGGCGGTTCCCAGTTGTGCGCCTGGGCCCCACACTTCGTCGAGCGAGGCAAATGCCTGGTTGCCCGCGAGAGACATTACCCACTCTCAATATTTTTTTTCGCTCAAATCAAGACGACCTTTTTCTGTTGCTTGGCACTGGCCCCGCCTCGGGATCCACGCCCTCGAGGGGTCTTGGTTTCTATGGTCAACGTCTTGAGGCCCTCGTCCTCCACGCTGCTGAGGTCGTCGGGAATGCTGGCCAGATCTTCGGAGACGACGTCACTGATGCGCCCAAAGTCGCTCTGATCATCCTCGTCCTCTTCCGAAGACACGGAGGGAGCCTTGCGCTTCTTTTTCTGGATGTCTTGGGCCTGTTGTTGTTGTTGTTGTTCTTGGTAGAGCGTGCGTGAAGAAACGGGAGGGGGTGGCATGGGCGCGGGGGGCATGGCGCCGCCCAAGAAGGCCGAGAAATCGAGCGCCCCGGGACCTCGAATTTCACGACGCTGTCCGTCCGCGGGGGCAGCGGGAGGGGACTGGTCAGCCTGGGTCTGTTGGGGTGGTGCCTGGGCGTTGGCCTGGGCGTTGGCCTGGGCTCTCGCCATCGCTTGCGCCATCTGTTCCATGAAGGCGGGATTTTGCGATTCCTTCTTGAACATGGTCGACGTGAGGTGGAACATGAAGGCAGAGGTGCCCACGGCCAACAGAAGCTCGGCTTCGGGAGGCATGGACACTTTGGAACGATACTTAAAGAACAGACGCTCAAAGACGCGATCGTAGTCAGTGATGCTTTCCATCACATTTTCGGACCATCCATTCAGCTGCAGGTCAAATGGGTTCCAGCGCCTGTTGGCAAATTCCATGGTGCTCACACAGGCCATAAGCATCTTGCGTTGCCACCGAATGGACGCATCCAAATCAATTTCGGTGCGAACGCGCTCCAACTCGGCGCGCATCTCCCGGATGTCGGAGCCGATTCCAAAGGACCGGACGCCTGCCATTCCTTGGCGTTTGAGGCGATTGAGTTTGCAGAGGATATCGGCGCGTTCTTCGTCCAGGGATTTGAAGCCCTCGGTGGGACGGAGAGGGTCTGCCGAGAGCGGTTCGTCGGCGCCGCGCATGTAATCTCCGGCCACGTCATCCTCTTCTTCCTCCTCTTCCTCCTCTTCCTCGTAGTCTTCATCCTGGTCATTTGGAGGTCGTTCTTCACCGTCGTCATCGTCTCCAAATTCACTGGCAAAGCCTTCGGTCGGTTCTGGCCGGCGTTTGGTTGGGTTGGCAAAGTCCGAGAAACTCTGCATGATATCGCGCGAAGGCGGGGGCGAGGTAGTGTGCTGCGTGGCCATTGGGTTCGCTGATAGTATGGGACGCTTCGGGGCAGTCTTAAGTTGTTTTGCCGGAGTAGCTGAGAAATCGATATCGATGTCGCGGGGGGGCTTGGGTTTGGAAGTGCCGCCGAGGGGCATGTCCAGACGGGGAGCTGCTTGGTCGGGTGTTTGCAGGCGAATATCCATAGTGTTCGAGTGGACTACCGTACCCGTAGAAAATGCTGCGTGCGTTGGAACGCATCGAAAAAAAACATCACCAGAGGATACGACCATGGTCCGCGTCGCAAAGAACCCTACCGTAGCAGATGGTACATACCGAAAGAATTACCAAAAAGCGCGCGACCGTCCCAACAACATTTGGTTCACCCCTCCCTCTGCCGTCGACTTCGTGTACCCATACATCCAACGGTATGCCAAGATCTGGGAACCCTGTTGCGGACAGGGGCATATCGTCAAGTATTTGGAGGCCAAGGGACACGAGGTGATCGGAACGGATATTCTGATGGGCGAGACGTACGATTTCAAGACGTATGCGCCGGCGGACGATGCATACGATGTGATCGTGACCAACCCTCCGTTCGAGGGAAAGCGACAAACATTGGAACGACTGTACGCGCTGGGCAAACCCTTTGCGATTCTGATGCCGACCATGGCGCTGGACAGCAACCCTGTGCGTGCGCTGATCAAAGACCATGGGCAGTGGGGGATCGTCATGCCAAATAAGACGATCAACTACATTCCGGGCGATTTGAAGCACGAGACCACGCCGCCCAAGAATTCTCGCTCGTTCTTCCATTCTTCCTGGTTCTGTTGGAAAATCCCAGGGGTCGAGGGAATGATCATTTTGTAGCGCACACGTCTCGTAACTTGTCCACCATGGTCGTATTTTCCCAGGACGTTCGCACGGCAAGTCGCAACGCCCCGGGAAGCGGCGCCTCGCGAATATAGATCCGGTGCCGTTCTTTCAGCGTGTCTATGGCCCACCTGGCATCAACACCCGTTGGCAGGTAGACCACCACGAAATTCGCACAAGCACCAGGGAATACGCGGAAGCCGGCGTCTGCGAGGTTTTCCACGAGCGATTCGCGCAGGCAGCGTGTCAACTCGAGTTTGTGGCGATAATACTCCGGATCCTCGAGCGCAGCACAGGCGGCGAGCGAGGCCAGGCGGGAGATGCGCCAGGGGTGGTTTTTGGCCCAAAGACCGTCCAGGAGCATGGGGTTGGCGCATATGTACGCGACCCGAAGGCCACTCAGCGCGTAGACCTTGGACATGCTTTTGCATACCACGACGTTGTGGGTCCTGTGTGCATAGGGTTCTAAGGAGGCACCTTCGACGTAATCCACATACGTTTCGTCGATCCAGACTTTGGTGGCCGCTGGTATGTGAGGCAGAACACGTGCGAGACCTGGGACGTGGACGCCGAGGGGGCTGTTCGGGTTGACCAGGACCACGAGATCGTAGGGGCGCTGCAGGATGGCATCGAGAATGTCCGCAGCGTCGAGATTGAGACACGAGTGTTCATGCACCGTACACCGAATCACGTGACGGAGAAGGTGCAGGTATTCCGCATAGGTGGGCGTGAACACCAGGACGGTGCTCTCGGACGTCAGCCACGTTGGGAATGCATGGTACATGAGGTCCGATGACCCGGCCCCAACAAAGAGACTGGCAACTGGGACGCCTCGGACCGCGGCAATGGTCGTGCGAAGGGTGTGTGCATCCATTTCCGGAGTGGTGCGGACGTGCCAGCCTTTGAGTGCGGATCCAGTGAGGACCTGCATTACCTTGGGAGAAGGATCGTACCAGGCGTCTAACACGTCGGCGGCGATGCATTTTTGAGGCTGGGGAGTCTCCGTGGACCCGTTGCCGTGTGAACACATGGGGAGGGGCGCGGGCGTGACGGGAAGGCGCCAGCGGATGCGGCGTGCAAAGTCGGCGGCGAGCGCGAAGGGCTGGAGATGCGCGACGGGGCACGTGCCGGGAGCGTACGTGACGTTGCCCACGTGAAGACGAGGTCCCAAATCCTCAAAACCGAGGGTTCGGTAAAAGGGGAGGAGTTCCAGGCGCGCCATGGCCACGAGGTGGGTCCCGCCTGCGGACTGAATGCATCGCGCCGCGGCCATGAGAAGCAGTTTGCCGATGCCCCGAGACCGCCATTCTTTGGCCACCGTCAACGCCCGAAGTTCGTATGTGTCGTCCCAGTGTTCACCACGAAAGAAGACGGCTTTTTTAGGGGTGTGCGGTGGCGTGAGCGCGACGAAGCCTGCGATGTCCCCATCGGGCGAGACGGCCCCGATCACCAGCGGGGCCCGTTCGTCGGCGGCGTGGCGTTCTTGGCCCAATTCCCGCACGTAGACGTCATGACGCAAGTCTTTGAGGTGGCGAATGTCGGTTTGGTGAAGGAATTGGACGGTGAGGTGACTGGCGCGGTGATCACGCACGACGATGAGAAGTGCAAGCATCCAGGCGAGGAGGATGTCTACCGTGTAATGATACCGTGCCGCCAGGAGAAGGATCGCGTGTAGGATTCCCACTCCGACCACAATGTTGGTCGATATGTATGGACGCACAGCGAGGAGCCAGCTGGCCATGAACGCCGTGTGGCCAGAAAAGATGGTATCGTAACTGGTCCCAAGGAAGAGTTGTCGAAGGAAGGGCCCGCTGGGAGCCGAAAGAGGTGGAAAAAACGTGACAACCGTGCATGGAATGCGGCACGCCCAGAGCCGAAGCCACATACGGAGGGCGGTCCGCACGACGCGGTGCCGGACGCGTTTAGACGTGCTCGCGACGGCGAGGATGGGCGTGAAGATGGCGACGCTTTCTGCCAAAAGTCCAGCAAGAGGGAGGTACGGCATGAGCGCATGCCCCAGATCCCACGTCACCTGTCCCACCAGTCGGGGACGGTGCCATATGACAAAGCCCGTTGTGAGCGCGTGAAGTACGCTCAAGACGATCCCCTGCATGCTCATAGCTGCCTGCCTGGTTTGTGTGCTTCTCTTAAGTTGTTTTGTTACATGAGGACATTCCATGTGAGACAGACCGTATCGCCGGCAATAACAGACAATACAACCTCCACATACCGGGCATCGAGTTTCATTTTTTTGTTCTCCAACTCACGCAGCAGCGTGTCCTGTTCGCGAGACATGTCTTTGAGGAACCCAAGCATCGCATCGAGCTGAGTGGAATCCATGGCCGCATCGACCATAGCTTCGAGAGCGCGTTTCGTTGACATTTTTACTACCGTATGGAACGTTTCAACAAACACCGTCTTGAAATTCGTCAGCATGGTCTGTCGCAGTCCAAGGAATATATGGTTCATGTACCCTTCGCGCTTGACTGGGACGTATTCGTGTGGTCGAAGCTGAGCATATAGATGGAACGATTCTTTTAACTCTTCGCTGGCATTCATTCCTATGCCTTTA
>Ga0255158_1000202_pt1 | contig 24363 bp, 31 predicted proteins | sample Atl_Atlam_RepC_8_2_FD_188426 | JGI IMG/M metagenome (GOLD analysis project Ga0255158, IMG submission 188426) | Freshwater microbial communities from Altamaha River, Georgia, United States - Atl_Atlam_RepC_8h | ecosystem: Environmental > Aquatic > Freshwater > River | place: USA: Georgia...
CAATCGCAATGACACCACGGCCAACTTCGGCTGACTGGGCGTGGATGAACCCGACGTTCCCGTACACCCGCTCAGCGATCTGCTGATCCGCGATGTCCTGGTAGCCATCCCACTTCGGGCTAGGACCTAAGCGCTCTTCAACGAAAGACGCTTCCCAAGTAGCGACTGAGCTGACGTCAATGGTTTGCAGGGTCATTTGGACTGACCCCCCAGCTTGCGCAAAGCCCACTCGCGGAACTGTTGATGAGTGACAACAGCAAAAAGGCGATGCTCTTTTTCGTGCTTCCGCTTGAAGGCTTGAGCCCAATCCCAAACGTTGTCCGCCAACGCCGGCCCGTCGTACACGACAATCGTTGGCAGGTCTGCGTACTGCACGATCTGATGCAGCAGATAGAAAAGCCCAAGGTCTTTGCCCTGCTTGGCCAGGCGCTGGGTTGACTCGATGTAGAAGCCCTGAGACAGGCGTGCATCGCCTTTGGACTTCACAGAGCCAACCTTGAAATCAGGGCGCTTCATTTCGCCGAGATCGCAAGGGCCAAACGCTTTTGGATACTGGTCCTGATATTCAATCCCGAGCAGATCAAGAATTGCTTGAATGCTCTGCTCTCCTGTTTGGCCCGCTATGGCAGGGGTCACGGGCAAGACATCATCACTCCCAAGGCTCTCAAAGGAGAGGTCTTCCACCTCGGTGTAAACGTCATAAGTGGTGACGCCTTCAATGTCGGCCTCTAGCTGTTCGGCTTGGTATTGACGAACAACAGCACAAATCTGCGCAGGGCTCACCTTGGCACCAATCAGAGCTTTGTATCTGTCGTCTTTGTAGTACTCAAGCGCCAGCATCATTTCCCGCAGCTCGCCCATGCCAGGCCCGACCTGCCGCAGACATTGCTCAAAAAGCTCAGGCACGCCATGGCGCTCAGCAGCGCCTTTCAGCTCAAGGCAAAACGCTGCAATGTTCATCCATGAGAAACGCCACCCCTGAATCACCATCAGGTGCTTGGTCGCAAACAAAGACTTGATCTCTGATTGGGCCTCGTAGGGATAGCGACTTAAAAAACCAAGATCCGGGGCCTGCGGCTCAGGTGCGCTGACAAGTTCCATGTGACTCTTTGAAGGAAGAGAGACGGGGGGGGGGTGAAAGTCGCAGCATACCCCCCCCCTGCCTAGGGGTAGGGGGTGCCTACACGGCAACAGCAAAGCAAACCTCGGCCAGCTTTCCGCTACGCGTTGGTCGGCGGTAGCTGATGCCGGTTTCCGGGTTGACGCGGGTTTCAAGCAGACCCTTCAAGAACAGCTCACGCACGCGAGCCGAGCTGGTCGTGTGGGGCAAGCCGGTGATCTCCTCGATCTCGTCCCTGGTGAGCCCGTAAGGCGCTCTACGGACGACGCCGAGGATCTGGGCCTGCAACCCATTCACCTTGGGCTTGATGGCCTCTGCAGCGGCCTCTGACGTGGTGCTGTAGCGGACGTGCGGTGGGCAGCCAGCGAAAAGGTCGTACTGGATGTGAGCCATCACAGGAAGCCCTCCAGCACGGGGTTGGTTGTTGGGCCGTCTTCATCAACAAAACGCCCGCCTTGAAACACACGGGCAGCAGGGTGCTTGAACTCCGGCTGCGCAGGCGCATTGCCCTTCGGCGCCTTGAAGGCTTCGTAGTTGGACAGGCGGATGCCAGCCCACTTGCCGTTGATCGCCAGCTGTAGCTGCTCTTCAACCACGGCATCGCCGTATTTGGCCTGCAGGTTTTTCAGCTCGGTGTTGAGCAGCTTCCAAGCCGTGCCGCCCTTGCTCCCCTTTTTGAGACGCCAAAACTCGCGGATCAACTCCTCGTGTTTTTGCAGCTCAGCGCATATAGAGAGAGTAGTAATAGATTCTTTCTTCTTAGAGATAGAAGAAGAAGTAGAGGGAGTCCCGGCTGCGCTCTGGACTCCCAGAGTAACGGGGGTGTCAAGTGCCTGGTCGATCAGAAGGTTGATAAACCCTGTTGGGGACAGGTATTTCGGGCACTGACTCTCAACCTTGGCCAGCACTTCATCGTCAATCTCGATGCGTTTGGTCATTCCAGGATTTGATGGTGATGCTGCCGCGTCGTGGCTGCATCGTGGTCGCAGCGTATCCGCCTTATTACCGCTACGCAACCGCATCTCGCCGTTCCATTTGCGTCCCATCTGCGACTTGACGTTTTGTAAATCGGTGGTTGCATAATGGGTAAGACCCAAAGCACGGAGCAGTCATGGCCCCGTCCATCGAGGCTCAAATCAAACAAAAACGCCGCGACCTTTTGGCCGACGGCGTACAGGATCCTTTTGAACTCTTGGCTGCAGCGATCATCCGCAACCAAGAGCTTCAGCAGCAGGTGGACATGCTTCAGCGCATCGTCAATCGCCGCTGATCAGTTGCAGCTTGTGTAGCTGCCGTAGGTGCTGCAGGAGAAGCCCCGACCACCAATGCTGCCGCTGGTGTAGCCGCCATAGGTGTTCATCTGCACAGACTGCCCACCGATGGAGCCGCTGGTGTAGCCGCCGTAGGTGTTGAGGTTCACCGATTGGCCGCCGATGGTTCCACTGGTGTAGCCGCCATAGGTGCTGAGGTTCACTGACTGGCCGTTGACGGAGCCACTGCAGTAGCCGCCGTAGCAGCTGATCGACTGAGCGTTGACGGGCGCAGCCAGGGCAGCGGCGGCAAAGAACGGAAGAAGGGCGATGCGGGTGTTCATGTCTTGTCGATCGGTGTGAATCGGGGGCTGTCCCCTCCGATGCATCCACTATGCAACAGGGTCAACCCCTAGGCAATCGCACAGGCAACGGGGCGGTCATAATTCGTTACGCCGCCGTAGGGGGCAGTCGCTACGGGAACCCCTCCCCGCATGGGGGCTATCTATTTATTGGGTTGACCCCTACCTTGGGAACAGTTGCACTTCTACCCATGGCAGGGATCCCTGCCGACCAGCAAGCCCATCGAGATGGCTTTGGTCGCGCCATCACTCTCTGGATGAAACGAAACGGCTGGTCGCAGCAAACCCTGCACGACTGGTCCCTGGCCCTTGGCCTCGTGGGCGGTTGCTGGAACTCCCAGGCGTCCCTATTGCAACGCGGCAAGCTCGACCCGAAGCCTCAGTTCTGGGTAGCCCTTGGCAACCTCAACCGCTCCGTCGCAGAGCAGAACCTCTCTGTCATCACGAGCAGGAGCCTGCGTGATCGCCTCACTGACTGCTCACCGTTCCTGACCGCCGACGAGCGCATCGCCTCAGGTGCTGACTTCTTCGCCATGTTCATCGGTGAAAAGCCGCTGCCTGAAGAGTTCGCCCAACCTGCAACCGTCAGCATCACGGACGAGGAAGCAAAGCAGATCAGCGAAGCCTGTCGCCGCACCTTCCGTCAGATCGCGCAGGATCAGATGCTGAATCCCAGGGAAGCGTGGGAAGCCCTGGCGCCCTACTGCACAGCACTGAGCCCTGCGGAACGCGACAGCTTTCGCAAGGTCCTCGCCGGCTGGGCTGACTGGTCCGGGGAGGAAGCCACTGCACTTTCTGTCCCAGGGCAGGAGGGTCGACCCACGCAAGCACTGGCGTCTTGGGCGAACGGCCTAACGCTGCCAGAAAACCACCTACGTAGGGGTTGACCCACTGACCCCTGCGGCGTAGGGTCGGGCCGCACATCTGCAGCAAACGTGCATCGAGTCACCCCTGATGAAGCAGCGGACTACTTCCTCCGCTGCGCTCAAGCCGTCGAAGCCGTCGACGACGCCCTTGATCAAGCCCAGGCCGTGATCATCTCCGTTGTGGAGACCATTCACTGGGAATCGTTCACTCCTGAACAGCGCATCAGTCTTAAGGACTGGCACGAGTCGGTTCAGGCTGCCTGCAAATCGCTACGCCTGCCCAATGTCTGATTCACTTACCTCCGCTCTCGCCAAGTTCCACAAGGACGTTGGCACCATCCACAAGAACTCAAAAGCGCAATACGGCACCTTTGCCTCCTTGGCCGATGTGCTCAGCGCCATCGCCACGCCGCTCAGCGAAGCCGGTCTCGCTGTCACTCAGACCTTTATCCCTACTGAGGGCGGCACCCTGCTGCGCACCACCTTGCGACACAGCAGTGGTGAAACCGTCGATAGCGACGTGCCCCTCATTGAAGTCAAAGGACGCAACGCCCTTCACGACTGGGGTGGTGCCGTCACCTATCAACGTCGCTTCTCTCTGCTCGCCATCCTCAACCTGGCAGCTGGTGTTGAAGATGACGACGGCGACAGCGCTGACGCCAAGCCACCCATCCAGCAGACGAAGCCTCAAGCCAGACCTGCTGTTAAAACATCCCCTACCCCTGCGCAAAGTAAGCCCGCTCCGGCTAAAGCTGAAGCGTCAGCAGCGAAGGAGCCCGTAGAACCGCCCCTACCAAAGGAAGAGCGCGACGAAATCATCCAGGTCATGACGGCACTCGCCAAGGACGACCCCGATGCCTTCGCTGCTCTCAACCAGACGTATCGCACGCATTTCAAGGTCAGTGATCGCGTCAAAACCAGCGACCACATCCAAGAACAGCGTCATGGCGACTTCATCCAGCAGCTCCTCGCGAATCCACCCGCCGCCTAACCCGTGAGCCCCTACCTCGAACTTGCTATCGCCACCCTGCAAGACCTACGAGATGACATTCACCAACGCGCCAATCGGCAATTCTTTCAATCACGAGTTGTCTCCTACGGGGACCTTCTTCAACAGGAAGCGACTGTGCGAAATGCGCTCCAACTCATCGAAGCGCTGGCGCACAAAAACCCGGTTCCTTTTGAAGGAAACTGCGACGCAGAGGTGGCTTGCTGATCACGACCTCATCAGTGACTGCACCATTGCTCTCACTGACAACCCATCCAAGGCGATCCATTTCGTCACGATGGAGGCCGCTGTGAACAGCGCACGACAAGTCCTGCACATTTACCCCGATTTATGTGTGGACACCATGCAGTTCCCCTTTGAACGATGACAGAGGAAGAACACCACCAATACATGCGAGACGAGTGGGCGCGGCAAGCGCGGGAGGAGGTGAAGAACCGCTTCCGCATCTCCGCCAAGCTCACCGACGAGACCTACCCCGCACTGATGGAGTTCTGCAAAGAGCAGCAGCTCAGCGTCAACTCCGCCTTGCGGCGCATCCTTTCTGACTACTTCAACCTTGCTTCCTAACCATGGTTGACTTCCCAGCAAACGCCTTCACCCTGTTCTCGACTTTCAACCGCAGCAAGATCGAGGGCAAAGAGCAGGAGTATTGGGCCAAGAGCGAATGGCCCATTGAGCAGATCAACGCTCTCTACGCCTGGGCGAACAGTGAAGCCGCACTGATCACCACCAATCAAAAAGGTGAGGCTTGCGTCACCGTCAACCAGAAGCTGCTGCCGCGCACCAGTAAGGCTGGCAACGAGTATCTGCTTGGCGTCACTTCTGATCCTGCACCCGTCAAGCCAGAGGATCTCTTCTGATGTCACGGCGCGATCGTCACGCCCTTAACTCCCGCGAACGCGATGGGGTCTCCTGGTTCCTCAACCAGGCCGGCCGTGTCCCGCTGCTCACCCACGAGGAGGAGCTATTGCTCGGTCGCGCCATTCAGCAGTGGATCGCCATTCGCGACGAAGCAGACCCTACCCCTGCGCAGAAGCGAATCATTCGCTCTGGTCGTAAGGCGTATGAGCGCATGTTCAGTGCCAATCTGCGCCTTGTGGTCAACGTCTCCAAGAAGTACCTCGTTGCTGTCCGCAGCCTGGAACTGAGTGACCTGATCCAAGAGGGCTGCTTCGGCCTTTCACGTGCAGTCGAGAAGTTCGACCCGACACGGGGCTACAAGTTCTCGACCTATGCCTATTGGTGGATCCGGCAGAGCATCTCTCGCGGGATTTCACAGCAGGACCGCACGATCCGTCTCCCGATCAACGCGATCGAATGCCTGAACAAGGTGCGGAACTGGATGCCACGGTTCCTGCAGGAACACGGGCGCACACCCACCTTTATTGAGTGCGCTGAATACTGCGGCGTCACATCCACTGTGATGCGTCGCTACCTGATGCACGCCACAGCGGTTGGCAGCTTGGATCAGACCGCACGACCAGATGACGACTCGATCCATCTGATTGACCTGATCGCCGGCAGCGAGATGGCACCGCTGGATGTGATGGAGCTGGATGACGGCATCGCCAACATCCAAGCGTGGATGACGACGTTGACACCACAACAGGCGGCAGTCACACGCCTGCTGTATGGGATGGACGGCAATGAGCCGATGTCCTTAAGCGAAGCGGGCAAAGAAGCTGGCGTTAGCCGTCAACGCATTTCTGACATCAAGCGATCAGTGCTGCGTCGGATGCAGTTGCACGCCAACGCGCGCGTGGAGGCCGCCTGATGGCCAGCGCTTACAACGCAAACGGGGTGAAGCTGCGTCACTCGTTCCCGTGCCCGAAATGCCGTCACCCGCACGCGCCGGTGATCGTCACCAGACAGACCGATGACGGTGAAGTGATTCGCCGTCGTGGCTGCCCTGAATGCGGGCATCGGTGGTTCACGTTGCAGGAGCCTGAGTTCCTACTGCCGCAAGGTGCGGTGAAGTGGAGCGGTCAGAGGCTGCTTTTGAAGAAGGGGGCGGCATGACAGTTCGTGAAGCTCTCATTGCCATCGCCCAGCGGGCCTTAGCGCAGCGTGATGCGGAGGCTCTCCAAGCCTCCCAGCCAGATGATCGAATCAACGAATTCGATGACCACGGTGCGCAGCTCTGCGTCCGTCGCAAGGGCAAGGGTCTGCGGGTCTTGAAATAGCTCTCGATACTCGTCAAACCGCGGCGAGGCGTTGACCCCTAGCAGGGCGGCTAGCTCCGATTCCATCATTTCAATCGCGCCGTCCTGCAGTGGCACTCCCGCTGCCAGGGCGGCTTTCGCTTTGGCAATCCGATCGCGCACAACACCAGCTTCAATAGGCTCCTTCTCTGGCAGATCTGCCATCGCCGCCATCGCGTCTGCGGCTTTCACCAGTTCGGCGATCACTTGTTCCCGCACTTGGGACACGCGGATGCCGCGCCCGTACCAAGCGCAATGGCGCGACTTGCATTTCAGCCTTGGGATGGCGCGCTCGCGGACGTTGTGCAAGCTCTTGCCGCACTGCTCGCATTTGACCAGCCCGGTGAACAGGTGCGTCACATGAGCCGTCCGCCCTCTCATCACTGAGCGCACCTTGAGCATCTCCTGAGCGGCCGACCACTCCTGCCAGCTGATCAGCGCTTCAACAGCTCCATGCTTTTCTCGAACAATCCCCCGAAGGATTGGATTGGCAATCCACTGGCGCACGCCACGCGGCGTCCACGGCATTCCGGTGTCCTTGATCCATGCCGCCACGTTCATCTGGCGATCAACAAGCTGGTCCCACATCACGCGGGCTGCTTCCCAGTGATCGGGGTTTGGCTCAACCTGCTCGCCGTTGTAGCGGTAGCCAAAGGGAACCTTGCCGCAGGCGTAAAAGCCAGCTTCACGCCGCCGCCTAAGACCATCGCGGACTTTTGCTGCAGTGATGCGGCTTTGCAGTTCGTTCATCACTGACATCATGCTGGCGGTGAGGAAGCCTGCGTCCGTCTGGGTCTCAATCTCGCCGCCGATCACAGTGCGAACCTTGGTGCCCTTGCTGGCGCACAGCTCCAAGAATTGGCGATCGTCGCCAGAGCGGCTGAGGCGGGACTGATCCACAACCAGCACTTCCGTGATGCCGCCGCGCCCTACCAACGCCCAAAGCTCATCCCAGCCGGGGCGGACTCCTTTGAATGCGCTGCGCCGCTCGGCAATGACCTTTTCGCAGCCCGCTGCCTCCAGCTGCGCGACCTGTCCGTCAATGCTCGTGTCCTGCTCCTCTTGGGCTGTAGAGGTGCGGGCGTAGCCGACGCGCATCAGGCAAAACAGATGAGTGCGCCTAAACTACCTTAGAAATCACTCGTACCTTGGGAGCATGGCGGCCCGCCCGCTTGATCTGATTGCCTGCACAACGGAAGTCCCCATGTCATGGGCGTGCCCTGGCGTCTACCGCCTTTGCGTTGCTGACCCCGACAGCGACCTACTTGGGGAGGAGTACATCGGCAAATCAAACAACGTCCGCAAGCGCGTCATGGGTCACATGTGGGGTTCGTCGCCAACTTGGTTCCACAACTCATCTATCAAGAAGGAGCAGCTGATTGCGCGGGTCTTGAGCCTTTTTCCTGAAGGGATCAGCGACAACGACTTACTTGATTGCGAGCACTATTGGATTTCACTGCTGCGCCCTTCTCTCAACAAAGGGGTAACGCTATTTGGGACGAAGCTAGCGTTACGCCTAGGCAGGGCTTAGGCCATGACGATCGAACAGGTCCAGCTCTCCGCCGAGACATGGGAACATTTCTGGCGGTATTACAAGGGTCAACCGCAGCAGCAGAAGGCGATCGAGATCCTCCGGCAGCACGTCATGGAGGCAGATCCGACGCTGCTGTCTGACAACGCAGCCTGGGTGCAGGCGTACCGCGAAGCGCCACCCAAGCCGGCCTGGCCCATCAGCAAAGAGCAGCTCGGGCGGGTCATGAGCTGCCTGCCCAAATACCTGCCCGATCCCCTGATGGATGATCTGGCCGATGCGTGCATCACCTTCCACATCAATACCCCGCTGCGCCTGGGCTACTTCCTTGGGCAGATCGGGGAGGAATCGGCAGGACTTCGCTACCCGTTGGAGATCGCTTCAGGTGATGCCTACGAATGGCGCAGCGATCTTGGCAACACGCACGCCGGTGATGGCGTGAAGTTCAAGGGCGCCGGCTTTATCCAAGTCACCGGCCGCCACAACCACCAGAAGTTCGCCGACTACATGGCGGGTCAGGGCAAGGCCGACCCGATGATCATGGAGAAGGGCAGCGCCTACTCCGGCAGCCGTTACCCATGGAGCATCAGCGGCCACTGGTGGTTCAGCAACGGCATGAACGAACTGTGTGACGGTCGTCCTGACGTGGATCTCGTGGGCCGGCGGGTCAACGGTGTGATGCCTCCGCGTGGTGCAGCAGAACGCCGCGCTTACACCGAACGAGCCTTTAAGGAGCTGGGGCTGTGATCGGTCAGATATGCCGCTGCCCTGAGCAGCCGAGCCGCGTCATCTTCAAACAAGCCGATGGCATGGTTGCAGCGGCTGCACAGAATCCCTCGAACTTTTCCACTGACGTGGCAATGGTCGATGTGCGTTCCTTTCGTTTCTGTTTTGCACTCGCCCGGCGACGGGAGGGGCTTAAGGCAGAGCTTGCAACCGCGCTCTTGCTGTTCCCACATTTCAACGGCTTGCTCAGTCGTCAAACCGTATTGAGCACACTTCCGCTTTACAGCATTGCCTCGCAATTGCGAGCGATAGTCCGTGCTGCTTTCGTAGCGGCGCTTAGTGACCGCCGACTGGCACGGCTTGCATCGCCAGTTCCATCCCCGCTTGTGGGAGCGGTTCAGGGTCGTTTCCATGGCGGACCCGCAGGTTTTGCACTGTGGCGCAGGGGGAATGTCAACACCGGGGACAGGCAAACGGCCACGCTCAGAGATGTACCAGCCTGTGCCGCCGCCTGCACAGCGCGTGCAGCAGGTGCTGGTGCCTTCTCGCAAAGTTCGATGAAGTCTCGAAGCTTTGGTCCCGCACTTGCAGCGCACCTGCCAGCGCTTGCCATTCCCTTCTGGGTCAGGGCCAATCACAGTCCAGAGGCCAAACGTGGCGCCGGGGGTTGGGTCGAGCCTGGCGGGCATTGCGGTGGAACATCTCTTGCAATCAATGTAACAGCTTGCGCTACCGCTCGTGAGGTGATCGGATGAAACGGCGGCTGCTCAACCTCGGCCCAGACATGTCGGTGCAGACCGACTACGCGACCGTCCGTTATTACATCGTCTACAGCAGGGGCCGCAGCAGCTACACCTGCGACCAGAAGGAAGTGCGCCGGCTGCTCAAGCTCCCGCCCAAGACCCCATCACGGGACACGCTCGATGCGTGGCTGGCAGAGGTGGCGGCCTATGACGCCGAGAAGCGCAAGCCGCTCAAGGTGGTCGAGGGCATCAGCGATGAGATCAAGGCCACCGGGTTTGGACCTGAGGCTCATTTGGACGAAAGCGACCCGAATTACCAAACGCGGATGGTGGTCTGACGACCGGGCTTCTGATCAGGCGTAACGAGACTTGCGCGGCTTGCGTGGCTTGGCGCTTGATTGCCGTGGGTCGAAGAGGTTTTGCGGCGGACGGCTTGGTGTCGTACGCGGGTCAAAAAGATTCTGTGGCGGACGGCTTGGTGTCGTCCGTGGATCAAATTGATTACGCGGTGGGTTGGTCGGTGTTGTCCGCGGGTCAAACAAGTCACGCGGCATGAAGTCCTGAGCGCTGGAAACAAAGCGCCCGCTTTCATCGCGGGTCACCTTGCTCTCATCCCAGCGCTTCTTTGCCATGACTCAATAGGGGCCTTCAGACAAGCCTAGGTAGGCCTAGCGCCGTCTCAACGATTCGAGGACAGCAAAAGCACTCCACGCGAAGAGGAGTGCCAAGAGGACTGCAACAGCTCCAATTAAGCCCGCCACTTCCCTAGCGACCTTGTCCCCTGGAAGGCTTGGTTCGCTGCTTCTTGAAGCTGCCAGCCTTCCTCCTCCCTCCTCCAATCGAGGTGCGCTTAGGAACGCCCTCTTTGTGCACTGATCTGGTTGGACTGGTCTTGGCTTTCATTGCAGGAGACGTTGATCAATGCGGCAGCGGGTGCCGCTTTTTCACCTCAAGGCACTTGGCCTTGTAAGCAGTCACCTGGGCGTCATCGCCTTTTACGACCCCATCGATGTAATCCTCGATGGGTGGATAGGCAGCCCTGCGCTCTTGGTGGACCGCTTCGGTCAGCATTGCCAGCTTGTCGGCTGAATAGTCACCAGCAGGTAGCTCTGCTGCTACACGGTCAAACTCCACCTCTGTCAACCCGCCAACTTCAAGCAGGTAGCCCTGCCAGCTGTGCTCAGTTTCCCCGTCAGTAATGGAAGGGCGCTCAACTTGCTGCAATGCAACTGGTACGCGATACCCCCCGTGGAAGGTGGTGATGGATGGCTTGACTGGTCCGAAATCGACTGGCGTAAGCATTGACCTCGCCCAAGGCGGGCTGAATTACCGTCCGCCATAGCCTAACCGTGTCCGCATACCGTAGCCATCCCGCAAAGCTCCTTGCCGCATGGTTCACCCTTAACGCTTCATTCAACGTTGGCCGCTTGATCCGCAATCGTCTCTTAAGGCGAAGCACTGTTTTCTTTCTAACAAGAATGTGCGACGGCCAGAACCTGTATCCAATGAAATCAAGTCCTCTACTTGCAAGCGGAAACACCTGCCAATTTCCCTTCACCTCCAGGCGCAGCGCGAACAACTCGGCCTCGATCTCAGTCTTTAACGCGTGTAGGCGTTTCTTCTCATGGTGCATAACAACAATGTCGTCGCAGTAGCGAAAGTAGTGGCGGAAGCCCAGGCCGCTTGTGACACGGTGATCGACGGGGCTCAGGAATAGATTCCCAAAATACTGGCTGAGGTAATTGCCAATGGGCAGGCCAGGCCCAGAGTCGATGATTTCATCCAACACTTGCAGCAATGTCCTGTCCTTGATCTGCCGCCGGATCAGCCGCTTCAGAATGCCATGGTCCACTGACGGATAAAACTGCTTGACATCCATCTTGAGGACGTACAGCCCCTCGCTGTCCAGGGTAACTCGCGCCACGCGTCTTACTCCATCGTGTATTCCACGCCCTGGTAGCGCAGCAAATGTATTGCGTATCAACGACCGCTCCCAGATTGGAGCGCAGACCTGCGTGATTGCGTGATGGACAATGCGGTCCGGGTAGAACGGCAGCGCGTGAATTGTCCGCAGCTTCCCTCGCTCGATCAGCTGGAACACCTTGTATTCACTTGTCTTGAATTGCTCTGATAACAGCAGCTCTCGCAGCTCTGGAATCTTTGCTTCAGCTACAGGGTCAAACTCCTTGATTTGCCTGTAGCCAGCCTTGCCTCTTCTTGCGTTTTGATAGGCCACCCATAGGTTGTCTAGTTCGCAGACTTTCTCCCACAGGTAGCCATACCGTTTCATTTTTAACCCCCCTGTCGTCGCGGGACGTTCGAGCTTTCGCCTACTGGGCCCTTGTGCATTGTGTGTGTTTGACCTAGCGGTCAGGCTTGCTCAGTATGGTCAGAAAACCGAGGGGGGAAAGGCGAGCCGGCCGCTGATGTTCGTGTTCGCATTGGTCGAATCGTTGTTGAGATTCGCGTACAACGCTCCCACTTGAGTGCCATTGTTGGCGTTGCTGCCCACATTGGCTACGTGCCAGCCGGAGAAACTGAGTCAAGCCTCTTGTTCGTCTACATGGCAATCACCTCCTTGCTTGTTGAGAACATTCTCAATTACGGTGCGTAGGCGAGCCGGCCGCCGATGCCCGCGCCCGCACGGGTCGAATCGCGGCTGAGACTCGCGTACAACGCTCCCACCGGAGCGCCACCGTTGGCGTCGCCGCCCACACTGGCCACGAGCCAGCCGGAGCCTGTCCACAGAGCATCACCGGTGAAGGTTGTACCAGAGCCCCCAGTCACAGAGGCAGGTAACAACGCAAGACCCGACGCGACATCTCTAATAAAGTCCCCGGATCCCGATGGAACTGCTGTCTGGCTGGTGTATCCAGCCGCAGTGTCGTCCGCCCATTTAGATGGGTCAGCGCACAGGTATGGCACGAGGTTGTTGATGTTGATGCCGTCCACCCATTGCCACGCCCTTCCGTAAAAGTTCTCCACGCCCCTGTACGACACATAGTCAGCACCGCTGCCACCGGATGTGTACTTGTTTTCGCTTCTGTTGCCTCTGCCGTTCGACAGCCCAGTGTTGACAACGTAAACACTACCTTCCATGGCCCCGTTGCCCAGCACCTTCTGACTATTCATGTCCTGGTATTCAGTAAACAGAAGCCACTGCAGGGCGCTGTATTCCCAGTAGCCCAGCTGGTGCCAGCCAGCCCCGCGACCGGCGCAAGCTGTGCGGCACGCAGCGCGGGTCATGTTGGTGGTGTTGTTCACGCCGCTGGCAGAACCGTTGCCATTGGTGCCGGTCCCCTGGTAGGCCCCGACGTAGATGAAGCTCCTATTGCTTCCGTCTGGTTTCACAAAGGCCGGATGCACGGCGTAACCGCCATCGGTTTTGACGCCTTTCTGCAGATGAAATGTATGTTGCGTGTGTGAGCCCGCTGCGGCTGTTTCGTGCCAGACGCTAAAGACGGGAATCTCAACCATCACTTGTCCGGCGCCACCTGTTAAGTCAGCAGCAGTTGCCCCCGCCGCTGGGGTAGCTGTCGTTGTGGCCGCTATACATTCCCATACGCTGCCACCTTGTTGAACGCGCTGGCCTTTGGTGTAGGTGCCAGCAGCCCATGCAGGGGCAGAACCCCGCAGCGCAGTGTTAGCAACAGGCGCACCATGCGTCCCGGTATAGGGAGTGCTTAGCTCCGTCGTTTCAACAAGGCGCAGCCAGTCGCCAGCCCTCTTTGTGCTGTCATCGGCATCTAAGTAATAGGCAACCACTCCAGCATTTGTTAGCACGCAGCGTCTAATTCCAACTTGCGTGTCAATGATCCGGTTGGCAGCGGGATCACGTGTGTATGCATCAGTGTCTGCGTTCCAGCCAAATCTTAGGGCCGGTAGTACTGCCGTATTTGTCGTCACATACGAAACGGCCACGGATGATGCGGTATCCCAGCCAACTCGCACCGTTGTTGTCGTCACCTCGGACACATTGCCCTTGGTTGTATGACGCAACCTGAATGTTTGACCCTGCACAATCGCCACACCAGCAGCAGCTGTTGCAGGCACTGCTGCCCATGCACCACCACCAATGCTGATCTGTGGGTTGGTGCCATCAGTCGTCCCCAGCCAAATACGGGCTGGGGCATTAAGCCCAGTAATAGCGGTACTTGCTGCCGAATCAACGGCTGCGCCCAACGCCACATTGGTCTGAGGCGCAATCGTGATCGCGTCAGGCAGCTTGTCCAACTTGAGGGTGTAATCAACCGCTACGTTGCCTGCAGCGTTCACAACCCGACCCGTCAGCGTCGCGTCATGAGCCCCAGCCGTCACAGCAGCTGCCTGCCATCGCACCTTGACTGTTTGGCCTGTTGTAACCGGACCGCCAGTTCCGTATGCACCACCGTTAATGCTCACCTCAACGCTTGGCGTTGCCGTCAACGTGTCTGCAGGGCCATTCCAAGTGGAAACACCCTCGTCAGAGGCATTGATCGAATTGCTAGGAAGCCATGTCGCTTTCAGCTGCTCAGTCACAAATGCTGAGAGCTTCTTTGGCGTAACAAACCTCTCGTCATCGGTCCCAGCATTGACTTCGCCCTGAGTCGCAATCTCAGCAATACCCCTTATTGCCTCAGTTGCATCAGGTGGGGTATGTGCCTTCAACTGCGCAGCATCAACCACGCGACCAGCCGTGCCCGCCGTAATTGCAGCGGCATCTGCCAGCTGGACAATGCCCTTGGCGCTTGCTGTTGCATCTCCGACGGCAATAGTTCGACTATTACCTGTTCCTGTCACCGAGATTGGCGTCGCCCCGCTCAGGGAAGTTATGCCTCCGCCGATCGCAGTTGCCATTGCGTCGTTAGTGGCTTTTAACTGATCAGCTGTCACCACCCGTCCAGCTGTTCCAGCCGTGACGGCAGCAGCATCTGCTAGCTGAACCACGCCTTTCGCACTCGTCGTCGCATCAGGCGTCACCGCCACAAATGCCGTGCCGTTGTACACCTTCAAAACAGGTGCAGCCGCAGATGTCGTATCAACCCACAGGTCACCTGCCGCCGGTGCCGCCGGTGCCGCCGCACCAGTGCTCACCCCACTACCAGCACCCTGCCATGCGGTGCCATCAAATACCTTGAACACAGGCTTGGTCGGCACCGTGATGTCCAGCCACGCTTCACCAGCGGTTGGTGTTACAGGCGCCGTCGCTCCAACCTTGATGCCAGCAATCCGCCGAATAGCACCAGCCGAATCCTGAATGCTCAGAAACGGCTCGTCCTTGTTGTAATTGATGGCAATACTGCCGACAGGCAACTGCCCCGTTGCGCTGCCAGCAACAGGCTCCTTCCCTTGAACACTGGAACGGAGATGCAGGGTCTGAATGGTCATGGCTATCTAGCCGAAGGGCACGCATATGCGCTCCCATAAGGCTAGGCAGGCCTATTAGTACGTCCCAGGGTCGGGCGATCCGCCATTCACCCATTGACTGCCGGTATATGACAGGACCTGACCCGCAGCAGGAGATGTGATGGTCACATCAGTTAGCGAGTCAAGAGTGCCGCCACCACCGCCACCGCCGCCACTGCTCAACGTATCAATTCGATCCCATCCACGGGCTTGGCCCATGCACAAAATCCAGTCGCCAGCGTCAAAGGTTTTGCTGTCATACGTCCCAGGTGTATCGCAAACCAAATACACACCCGTCAGTGCATTGCTTGCAGCAGGCACTGCTGCACCATTGGCCAGACCTGCAGCTGTACCAAATTGCGTCAGGCCAGAAACAAGACCAGTTGCCGCATTAAACGTGCCGCAGAACCGCAGGTTCTCAGACGACAAAGCGCCCTGCCCAACAGGCATCCAGCTGTTCCCGTTCCACATCGACAGTCGTGCTGTCGACTCCTGGAACCACAGCGTTCCAATGTGATGCGATCCCGCAGTCGTAGGCGGCGTTGCTTCTTGGATATAACTGACTGAATAGTCAGCAAGTTTCAATCCCGTGATTGCATGGTCAGCAATCTGCGCAGTAGCGAAAGTCCCGCTTGTGATTTTTGAGGCCGGTAGATCAGGAATCTCGGCCGCTGTCAGGTTTGTCGTTAACTTTCCAGCGCCATCAACATTCAGGCCCGTTCCAACACTGACGCCGCCGATCGTTGTAGTTGTCGCTTTCGGCAGATCCGTGTCTATCAGCGCACGTCCCGCTGTGACACGCCCCTTCGTGTCATACGTGACGACAGGGTTTGTCCCGGCAGTGACAACCGTTGGCAGAGATAGCGCACCATTGGCGTCAACGCTTAAGCCATCTGCCGCACCAACTGAAACCGCGCCAATCGATGTTGCCGTGGCCTTAGGCAGATCTGTCGGCGCAAGAGCACGAAAGGCTGCATCAGCATTGGCTCCAGTAGCCGGACCAGCCAATACGGTCCCTGCCGCCTGAGTGCCGAGCTTGCTCAGCGCAATCGGCCCTGTGATCTTGGCGTCGGTGACTGCACCGTCAGCGATGTCCGCCGTTGCAATCGAACCGTCTTGAATCGTGCCAGACGTGACCGAACCACTTGGCAAGGTCAAGCCAGTGGTATCCAGCTTGGCCCAAGGGATCGAGGCATTGGGCGCCAGCGCAAGTCCGGCATTGACCAGATCACCAGCCGCTACCTTCTTTGTCTCGCTTGCACTCTTATCGACAATCGCCAGCTCGTCAGTTGAAGCAACAGCCGCTTGCGCTAACGGAGCCAGCTGACTGATCTTGAGATCTGGCATGGCGACAACAGACAACCCGCTCGTCGCTTCAGTTTAGGAGCGCTCAGACGTCCCCATCCAAAGCCAAGCGACCGTCACCGTCTTCCTTGTTGATAAAGGAACCGCTCTCCTGCAGCAGCATGTATGCCGATGGGATGCCATAAAGCATCTGGATCGGTCCTGTCGTGGCGAACTGAATCACCGACTGCACAGGTGCTGCTGGGCTGAACCCAATCGAAACCCCGGTCACCACCGCATTCACGCTGTAGTAAATCGAGGTGCTAGCCGAGAAGCTGCTAAGCGAGCTACCGATCGGCTCTGCTCTTGCGCGCTTCACATAGAAGTCAGCTTTGAACTCACTGCCAAGCTGCTGTCGCAAGATCAGCTGGTGGAAGTATTGCGCCAACTCAACCTCCTCTCCCGTATCGCACGCAGCAGGTAGCCAGTCCCAGTAAGCAGTCATCTGCCCGCTGCCAGAGATCAGGGTGCTGAATCTTTCCGCAAACGCATCGCCAAGCGAGGTGACATCAACGTTGTCGCGCTGCGTGCTCAGCGTGTAGTCCAGCACCTGCCCAAAGCAATGGGGCTTTGTATCAACCAGATCAACACGGATCTGATAGCTGCCCGCAGGCGTGGCCAACGCCAACGCAGCCCCCCTGCGGCCTGACAGTGAATCACCCCAAGTGCTGTAAAGCCTTAAGCCACCGATCGGGTCAACATTGACGTACCACGTGCCATCGCTGTAGCCATGCCCTGCGACAAAATCAAGAGGCAGGCTTGATGACGTGCCATTAGCGTTGACGCGCTTGATCGTCAGTCGATCGCCCGTGATGAAGGTGCCATTCGGGAAGTCAAAACTGAATCGATTCTCGGTTGGATCCACATCACCAGGATCCATCGTCGAAAAGAAGGAGTCTCCGCCAACACGAGAGAGCTGAATCAGACCTGAAGTGCCGAGATAAACCGCCATCTCACAAGCCTCCCAGGTTCACTGCAAGCAGTTCACCGCAGACAGTGAAGGAGATTCCAGCTTGGATCACGTCACCTGCTTGGGCACCAGTCTCTACGGTAGTGATGACAGCATCAAACTCATAGGCGAGGTTTGATGAGGTCAGGCGTAAGCGGTACTTCTTGTCTGGGTCGACGCGACCCGTCCGCAGGATTGAACCCAGCAAGGGCTTCGCTTCAAGCGTCCCTTGATCGTTGGCATACCAGAAGAGACTGCAACTGCCGCCATGGCTTTGCCTACCAAGCGTGTAGCTGCGGGCGTAATCACCAAGCGTTGTGACTTCCAACGCCTCAGCTTCACCACTGAACCGCCAGTCGCGCACCTTCCCGACCTTGACGCCATCAACGCTCAGACTGCCTTCGATGCCGGTGTAGAACTTGCCCATCACTCGATAACGGCAGTCAGCTCCACGCTAACGGTGGCCACTCCGGGCGAATGCCACTCGATCTGAGGCGCTGCGGCATAGCGCCAGACCTGACCAGCAGGCGTCACGCTTGCGTAATTGGCCATCCCGGCAAAGACTTCGGCAGGGAGCGCAAAGGCATCGAAGCCTCCGCGTTGCCCTTGATAGTGACCCGTGATCTGAAGAACCACCGCCTCCTTCAAATTGGCGAACTGCAGCGACAGCATCGTGCCAATGGGGTCAGGACCCAGCAGCACCCGTGTCTCGTGACCCGACATTGTGGTGAACGTCGACATGGGCTGCGCTCCCAGCGACCAAGTACGAACCGAAGGCTTAATCGAAGGGAAGTTGCTCATCGCTAGTTGTCGTTCGGGTTGATGTCGAAACTTGCGTTCACTATGTCGAGGGCAACCAGGCTCTGAGCACTGGCATTGACGGGGAAATGCGTCGCCTCGACGCTGATGGATCCATCAGGCCCCTCCTGCACTGCATCCACGAGGTAATAGGTGCTGTCTTGATAGGGGTCGCCTGCGTTGGTTGTCACATCAACATCAACGCGAATGATGTCCATCGGGCCAAGAGCGATGACATTGGTCGCTAATTCAAAGTTCACGGTATGCGTGACGTGCTTGCGGAAGGCGAGGATGTACTTGGCAACAAGCTCAGCGTGATTCGGCAGTGCGCAGAACTCTGTCAGGTCATACTGCTCAAACGGACCATCGGGTGCAGTGCCGGCATATCGGATCTCGATGGTCTTGTTGACGCCAAAAAATGAGTCGCGCTGCGACCGCCAACTAGCAAGGACACAGAACGGCTGCCGCTGACCAGCGTCGAAATAGGAGCGCTGCAAGCTGCCCTGCACAATCTGGTCCTTGCCGAAAATGTGCTCAGGGTTAGTGCTTCCTGTATAGAACGAGCCGTCTGCATTGGTGGGCAGCAGCGGACGCAGCGAGTAGAGCCCCTGCTCTTGAATAAAGCCAAGCAAGAACAGTTTCGAGATGCGGGTCAGGTAGTCGCGAAGATTGACGTTGGCCGCAAGGATGCCGTTGAACAGCATCCCGTGATACTTACAGAACACACAAGCTGACTGGAAGGATGCTTTGTCGATCAGCGCAGTGCCTGATGGGTTCGCCTTGCGCAGCAGGAAATAAGCAAGATCAGGGAACATGTTGCTCGATTCGGTCGCTCCACTGGTGACACTCTCGACCTGCATCCCATTGCGCACAAAGCAGCGCACCTGCTGCCTGTATGTGTAAGCCCCGCTGTCGTCCTTGAACTGAGCAGCAACCGACAAGCAGCTCATCCCGGCATAGCTTCCTGCTTGACCAGGGAACAATGGGAGATCGGAAACAACGTCAGGTGTTGGCGGGATGCCGGGATCACCGTCCTGCCATCGCTGGTAAGTGTACGAAGCAGAGAGCGTTCTATTGTATGAATTATTATTGAAGTATCTTTGAACGTCAAATGCAATCGTGACAGTTGTTCGACTAAATGAGCTGCTCCACGTCCAGGGAGAGCTGGATGAAAAATATCCCGTCTCAACAACTAAAGAACCTCCAGCCCAAACGCGAATCCTTTGCGTGACGCCGCCGTCGTGCATATTAAAGTTAAACGACATACTGGTGATATTGGACCAACTTCGCTGCCAAGTCGCCTCACTTCTAAGCTGAAAGTTATCAGTTGTACTGCCGTTCTCATTCACCCAATAGCCAGGCGTGGGCGGAACGCCAGGATCACCAGGAACAACGTTCTTCAGCGTAAAATCAAAGCCAGACGTAGGCATCCCTCCATACTGAAAGACAGTCTTATGACTGGGATACTTATCGAGGCGTGATGCGCCCTTGTAAATATCAGCCAACGCAATATCTCCAACCCTGCCTTCACTGACCACCATCCCAAAGGCAAACTTGTCCCCGTTCTTTGGATCGGTCGTCGCTCCGTACAGCCCAGCCGGCGGACTCACCCACGTGCCACCACGACCATTTTCCTCCTTGCAGAACACAATCGGGATCGGGGCACCAATACTGATCACCCGTTGATCTGATGTCGCCTCACGGTCTGACACATCAACGTCAGCCAGCTCCTGCTGCATGACGCCCTTGCCCGCAACAGGTGATGGGCTCTGAGGCTCAATCAATCCAGAAGTCGTCATAGCTTCGGCGGCCTCCCTACTAGCGCAGTCGTGAATCTGCGCGGAGGCGCAGAGGCTTCCACAGGATCAAGCGTGCTGCCAAGACTCACCGTGATGCCAGCCTCACTGTAAGAAGCACCAACGATCTGCCCAAGGTAGCTGGCAGCAACAACCGAGGTCGGGGGCAGTGCATCCCCATCTGGCGGGTTGAATTGACGCAGCTCAACCTGAAACAGATAGTTGCTGACCATTGCCGTCTCGATCAACGACACAAGCGAGCCAGTGATCGGGAACTCCACTTCGATCTCAGACTGCCCACCAGAACGGCTCGACAAGAAACCACTGTTTTTGAACGGCAGGAAGGTATAGCCCCAGACGGTCTGTTTTGGCCAGCGATTTTGATGCTGGCGAACAATCGTCGTGTAATCCGACTGGCGAACCGTTAGCAACGTTGCGAAGGAATCTCTCACTGATTCACCCCAAGGCTTCGGCGCACGCCAGGATCACGGCGGATCAGGCTCAGTGTTTGCCGTGTTGCATCCGACGCAATCTTCTGTGCATCACCCAAGGTCAGATAGCGCTGCCCATCCATCTGCGTCACAGGGCCAGTAGTCAGGTTCACCTGAGGCGTGCCACCAGAGAGCACAGACCCGCCGCGCTTACCTGCGCCGTAGTTCTGCATCGCAGCACTCATCTTGGAGGCAGGGATCACGTACTCAGGCTCACCACCCTCACCGATCATCGCCATCTCAGGACCAGTAATAAAGCCACCAGTGGCATAGCCCCGAATCCCCTTAAACCAAGAGGTCTTCGCTGAGTTATATGCCTGATTCTGGTATCGGTTGTTATATGCAGAAGCCTGGTCCATCGCACCCTGCATGATCGAGTAATAACCACTGGTGAACTGTCCAGGGCGGTTGCCGTAGACATTCCTCAGATCGTTGATCTTAGAGGTCAGTTCACTCTCGAAATAAGCGTTCTTGCCTGCCTCGCCAAAGTCCATGCCATACAGACGCCCGGTGCCAGAACCACCAAAGGAGCCCATACTTGACGCCATGGAGGCTGCATTGCTTGCCGCTTGTCCAAGATTCGCGGCTAGCTGCGCAGCTCCTGCCGCACCCTCTTGGATGTTCTTCGACATCGTGGCGGTCTCAAGATTCGCCGCTGCTGCCGCTACCTTCCCTTCGTAGATCGCCTGTGCAGCACGCATCTGTTCTGAGGCCATTTGAACAGTGGTCTCCAGCTGTATGCCCGCGATCTGCACCGCTGCCTGCTGCGCTGCCAGTGCTTCATAGTGTGCGGCGGTCACGGTCCCTTGCGCCTGAGCCAAGGCGACAACAGAGGCAACCTCACGCTCCTTCAGCTGCGCCGACTGCATGTCGAGCGTCGCTTTCTTCGTTGCAGCAACAATCGCCGCTTGCGCCTGCTGCAGTTCAATCGCAGCCTGCTTCACCGTCAGGTCATAGACCAGCTGCGCTGCAACCAGACGCTCTTCCTGAGATGTCGCCATCTGCAGCTGACGTTCTGCCTGCTGCAGATACACCTGATTGATTGCGCTCTCAGCCTCTAGCCGAGCACCAAGCACCGACTGCTGCTTTGTCAGCATTGCCGCTTGGATAGAAGCCTGCGCATCAGCCGCCTTGGTCGCCTCCTGAATCGCCAGCGTCACCTTCTGCTGCTCTTCCTTCAGCTGCTTGGCTTTCTCTTTCGCGTCATCAACCTTCTCTGGCAGCTTGCTGTAGTTGTCCAAAGTCTTCAGCGACTCTTCATTGGCCGCTGTTTGCTTCTGCTTGAACTCGTCAACCTTGCTGCCACCAAGACCCAGCAACCCGACCAGGCGCTGCATCTGATCAGCCATGAACTTGAACACCGGGTTATCCGTCAACGCCTTAAACCCATTGATCACAAAGGCCAGCACCTTTGACACGTTCTGCAGGTGCCAGACCATCGCCTCAAACACCTTGATCAGCACGTTCTGCAGCAGGTCGATCACGCCCTTCAGCTCAACATCCGAAAAGGCGTTTTTCAATGCATCAACCACCGGCTGCACAGCCTTCACCACCTTCGGGAAGATCGCACCAGCCAGGTACTCATACCAATCCGTCAGCTCCTGCACCGCCCACGTGATCCCCTCCATCGCCTTGATCACGATGGGTGCCAAGGCGCTACCGATCTGGTTGAAGAGCTTGTCGGCCACCTGGCCCAAGTTCTTCATCGCCTGCTGCTGTGCGTTCAGCGTGCTGCCAAAGCCATCCGCCGCCAAAGCCGCTTCAGACAGGGCCTTGTAGATCACATCGCTGGTGATCTTGCCCTCTTCGCCCATCTTGCGAATCTCAGCCGCCGATACGCCCATCGACGATGAGATCGCCTGCGCCAGCTGCGGCATCCTCTCCAAAATGGCCCGCAGTTCATCACCTTGCAACTTGCCCGAACCAAGCGCCTGACTCAACTGCAGGAATGCCCCAGCCGCATCCTCTGCTGTGGTGCCTGATTGCATAGCAATGGCGTTAAAGCCCGTGTAGATCTCGCCTGTCTCTTTCAAGCCAAATCCCAGGCCCTTCAGCCGGCCGTAGGTATCGGCCAACGCTGTTGTCGCCTGCGTCTGGCTGATCCCAAACTGCGCGGTCGCCTTCGATGCCAGCGCCAATGCAGCCTGATATTCACCTGTGCTGCTGGTGAAGTTCTTGAGCTTCTGCTCCGCAGCTCCGCGCTCAAATGCTGTGTTCAGCGATTTGCCAAGCAATGCCGCAGCAGATGTCACCGCAGTCAACGGGCCCAGCGCCGCTTGCAATGCAGCACCCAATCCAGATGCGCTAACTGCCGCAGAGTTCAGCCCACCAGCCGCTGCCTTGCCCGCAGCACCAAACTTCTGAATGTTGTTTGCCGCGCCGCCAGACTGTGCTGCTGCTTTATTGACAGCGTTGATCTTCTGAACCGCCGCATCGAGGGCCTGAGTCTGCGCCTTGAACTCAAGCCCGACACTATATACTGTCGACATTGAATTACAAGGAAGCGGGGGCGGTGGGTCGGCTTGAAGGCTCCAACTGGCAAGAGCGCCGCTCTGGTCATGCTACTCACGGCATGACTGGAACACCCGCTTGGCATTCCTGGGTATCAATGCGTCAGCGCTGTCACTACCCAGGGGACATTGCTTACAAAAACTACGGGGCAAGAGGTATTAAGGTCTGCTCGCGGTGGATGAACAGCTTTAAGAACTTCTACGAAGACATGGGTGACCGCCCTGAAGGGACATCCCTAGAGCGAATCGACAACGATGCCGACTACAGCCCAGAGAACTGCAAATGGGCAACAACACCAGAACAAGGCGCAAACCAGCGGACCAATCGCCTGATCACGCATAACGGCGAAACGTTGACGATGATGCAATGGTCGCGACGCACTGGGCTTAGCAAGCACGTTATTAGCGGACGGCTCAAGGCAGGTTGGCCTGTTGACAAGACACTTGAGACCCCAGCGCATGGCACTCGGTCTCAATGCAAAAACAGCTCCAAGCTCACAGCGTCTGACGTGCTTGAAATACGCGCGTCCAGCCTGTCCGCAAGCGCGCTTGCCCGCCAGTATGGCGTTAGCTACGCAAACATCTACGCAATCCTAAAGCGCAAAAGCTGGCGCAATCTTTAACGCCGCCTGGCCGCCTTCCTTTGCGCCTCCTGCGCTTCTGACGCCTGGAGATCGAGGTATCCACCCCACAGAAGAAGCTCTTCAGTGGTCATGTGTTCCATCAGATCCCCAACCGTCATATGCAGCTTCTCCGCTAGGAAGAACAAGAACCTCAGCTCGCCGTCTTCCTTGAAGAAGGCCGCGATTGCTTGGGGCTCATGTCGTCATCCTCCTCCTCCGCAACTTCCTCCTTCGCACCCATCAGGACAAGCAGTAGCTCGTCGATCACCTTTGCTGGCAGGTCATTACGCAGCTCCGCCAACTCACCAGGAGCGAACAGCTTGGTGCCGTTTTCATCCGTTGCCTTTGAAGCCAGCAGCTGCAACGCAAAGTCGATCGCGTCATCAGACTTCGCCTGCTTCTGCGCACGCTGACGCTCAGCGATCGTCAGAGGCGTCATCCAAAACTCGAACTCGCCGCCGTCAGGCAGTTCGACGCTCTTGCGCTGCGTTGACATGCTGCAAGCAGCACGGAGCCGATCAAGTGCTCTCATAGGAATGGGTGTGAATCTCTTCAATCCTAGGCAGGCGTATGGGGGTGATCAGCACACCCCCAGACAACCCGGCTGGGATTCACCACCAGCCCCTGCAGACTAGACACAAAAAAAGCCGCCCCGAAGG
>Ga0255158_1000227_pt1 | contig 22413 bp, 32 predicted proteins | sample Atl_Atlam_RepC_8_2_FD_188426 | JGI IMG/M metagenome (GOLD analysis project Ga0255158, IMG submission 188426) | Freshwater microbial communities from Altamaha River, Georgia, United States - Atl_Atlam_RepC_8h | ecosystem: Environmental > Aquatic > Freshwater > River | place: USA: Georgia...
CCATCTTCTTTCCACCTACTTTCTGCCAATATGGCCGCATGACATCCAGCGTGGTCGATGGGTCTGCCAACTGCAGCTTGGCAAATTCCCGATCAAAATTCATTATACCTTCACCTCGATTTTTTTTTTACAGGAGGTCCACTGGCAGTGGCAGCGTCTCTTGCCCTGCACCCAATATCCAATTCACCAGGACGCCAGCCACCGCCAGCGCAATACAAATGATTCCCAAATTCGCGCAAACGGTTTCCGTGCAACATGATTTCTTTGAAAGTCCCAAGAAGTCGCCCAAAATACTAACAAACGCTTCTTGCGCATCCTCGGTAGCTGTGACGGGGCTCGGCGTGAGGGCGTTTACACCTGTTGATGCCTTCGTGATTGGAATTCCAGGAGGGCAAGGTACAAGGCGTTATTCTCCCACTTCGGAACATTTGTTTTTCGTGGTGGAGAGGGACTCTTCTTCCTAATTGGTACCGGTGCCGTTGGGGATGGCGTATTCCGTCGTAGTTGTACAAGTGTGTCATACCGCAAATCTGTGGGTGTCCAACGCGTCCATTTTTCGCCGGGCCTTAAAACTCTTTTGTTGTACCCACCCAACAAATGTTCCGGAAGCTTTTTACGCAACGTATCGAAAAACTTTTTATCCCTCGCCTTCATGACTTCTAATATAATCCTCTGCAACTCGACGTTCTCTGGGATGCTTTTCAATATCATTTCGAACAGCTTGACTTCGAGTGGCATCAGGCGCAACATGATAGAGCGAGGCCGTGGAGGAAGCATCAACACGAACCGCTGAAGTCTCTGTCGATCCGAAAGCTCCATCTTCTTTCCACCTACTTTCTGCCAATATGGCCGCATGACATCCAGCGTGGTCGATGGGTCTGCCAACTGCAGCTTGGCAAATTCCCGATCAAAATTCATTATACCTTCACCTCGATTTTTTTTACAGGAGGTCCACTGGCAGTGGCAGCGTCTCTTGCCCTGCACCCAATATCCAATTCACCAGGACGCCAGCCACCGCCAGCGCAATACAAATGATTCCCAATCCACGCAAACGGTTTCCGTGCAACATGATTTCTTTGACGCTGTGACGATCTGAAAGTCCCAACAAGTCGCCCAAAATACCAACAAACGCTTCTTGCGCATCCTCGTACAGCTGTGACGGCGTCAGGTTCCAAGCTTCTGCTGCTTTCTTTGCCTCGTCAGCTTTTCTGTTGGCCTCGTCCTGCAGCGCCTTGATCTCGGCGCTCGGCGTGAGGGCGTTTACACCTGTTGGTGCGTTCGTGATTTGAATTTCAGGAGGGCCATTGTACCACATCGCCCCCCACGAGGTGAGTGGAAGTGGCGAGGGTGTCGCCGAGGGAAGAATGGTGGTCATATCTTTCGACAACAAAAAATTCGCTTAAGCCGACCACGCGCGTCTCGGGTCCCATGCATTCAAAGGACGAAATCCTCCTTGCCTCCCTCCAAAAATTTTATGAAGACCCCGCGCGGCTTCGAGCCCTCACGGACGTCATCGTGCACCGTGTCATCAGTCTCCGAGTCATCGATTGGTGCGTCACCAATTATGCGAAGCGACTCAACGTCATTTATCCACTGGACGATGGTCACGGAGAGATTCGAGGATTCCGCATTCATACGGAGTACAAAGCCATGCTGAAGGGATATAATAAAGTCAGGTTTGACCCCTTTGGACGCAGAACGCGCGTGGTCATCCAAGATGCCGACGGTCGACCCATGAAAACTACCGTGGCGCAGCTCAATTTCTTCAGGTGGTGTATCCGCTGTAAAGTTCTCGAGTACTGTCTGACCCACGCCAAAGCCATCGAACGGGATATGCTGTGCAGTATGAAAGCCAAAACGGCCTCGTCATCGTCTGAAGATGATGAAGACGCCACGGAGACACGAAAGAAACGGCGAGAACTGTCCACGGCAGCCACCAAAAAACTGACCAAATCCACCATTGTCCTCACCCTCAAATTCTCTTAGACCGCGTTCTTCTGGATGTTGCATCGTGTTACATAGTATCATTCATACATATTATACACGAATAACGCACGCACGACTTTATACTCTTCGGGAATGATGTTTGTCGCCGAGGCCCCATACACGTTCTCGCTTCCCGCGACAATCTTCACGATGGCATCCCGCTTCTTCGATGCCATGGTCTCGGCCTCGCCCTCCTCAACGCCTCCGCCTTCGAAAAATTGGCCCAAGTGACACTGTTGCTTGTCTTTGGGAAGATCCGTGGCATACCCGTTGGCCCATAATTTCCAATCGGTGATCAATTGCAGAAATGCATCGTCCACGGCCGTGTTCTCGATGAAATAGATCGTGGGCGCGTAGGGAGTGCCAGAACACACATGCGTCAGCATACACACTTCCATTTTGTTTTTGTTTTTGTGCGTCACAAAACCTCCTCGCGTTAAATAGCGAACCCAGGGTACAAGGAAGAAAGCGTGAAGGGGCCACCAAAAAACTGACAAAATCCACCCTCAAATTCTCTTAGACCGCGTCCACGACACAAAATAGCCGACTGGCATCCCTTTCTGCGACGTGAACCGACGTCGTTTGGTCAGCACAAGAATCACAGAACCAAGAATGGACTGTCCCCGGCCAGTGAAATCCAAATTGGGGTACATAAACACCACTTCTGATATGTACGGTACAATCTCGTCGAAATACGTCGCGTTGAATGCTGGAATGATCATGGCAAGGACGGTAGCGTTTGGGTGGCTCTCTAAATGCGCGCGCACCCGTGCCAGTGTCTCCTTTGGACTGTTCATCACGCAACAAAAGGATACACCCGTCCCCCCGGCAAAACCGCGGGTCACGAGAGCCGGCGAATACACGGATTTGGCTTTCGCCATAATTTCTTTCATGTGACCTCCATGCCGTGGTAATTTCCAAGAACGTACACCTACTCGATGCAAGGACACGTCAGGTACGGCACGAATTTTTGGGACCCGAATGCCAGCCACCATTATGGGTAGCGGCAGCGGTTTCTCGTGTGGCGGGAATGCGATCCTGTTTGTCCACAACAGCAGGACGTTACACCCCGGCAACAGACGCTCATTAAAATACTTTGCGCCAGACCGCACTGGACCCAGCTTGGCAGTGCTTCCCTTTTCGGCCAACGCTTTCTCAATCCAGTCACCCAGCTCGCGGAACGGCGGGTTCACGAAATTTCGCGTCTTCCACGACACTTTCAAACCATCAAACGTCGGGTGAGGAGGGCACGGGTCAAACGATTCCTTCCCACCCCAAAACATCTTGTCGACCAGGCGGCGCAGTAATGGCGGCGTACGGGCATTCTGATCCTTGCCGGCCGTGATCGCCTGTCGGTACATACCATTGCCAATATTTTTTTATACGTCGAATTTTCGATGCTTGACCCGGCCCTGGTTTGCGATCTTCGAGACCAATTCTTTGGGCAACCGAGGTTTCATGCGACCCACCACCGTTTCACCATGATATTTTTTTTTCAACCGTCGAATTTCGCCCCCATTTTCTTCCACTCATTGGGATCAATTTTATCACCGAATTGGTATTGCACTGGGATGAACAACGAATCCTCGGGTTTCTTGATCCCCCAAAATTTCGTCACTGCACGACTGTCCATGTCCAACAAAAATGGCTGTGGCTTGCCGTGCTTGGCGGCGTTTCTCGTGCAACACCCCCCACAATCCTTGTCCGCGCAATAATCCCCAACGACAAAATCAATTGGAGATTTGCCGTCCGCGGTAATTCGGACCTTCTTGTATTGGTAATTCTTCCAATCCCTTTCGTGCACCGCCACAATATTCACCGGGAAGTCTTGAGGAAGCTTCCACTCGTTCAGGCACCCTTTGCACGTGTTGTCGCTTGAATAAATATTGTAACTCGTTCCCGTCGCAGTGCCAGACGAGCCCGTGTATGTACCATTCATTGAAGCTGCGGCGCCCGTCGTATCACCGCCCCCGCCACCACCACCCGACTTGTTCTTCTTCTTCTTCCTCAGCCAAATAACAAATCCGACAACCGCGACGTACATGCAACTCAGGAGACTCAGGAGGCTCGCACACCCAATCAGGATCTCTTCGTTGCCCATGACAAAACCCACAGAAAAAAATATACCTCGGGGTAGTACACACATGAATGCCGGACTGATCCATCAGTTACAGCACGATATGCCGGATGCGGCGCTGGCGCTCCGGTTCTACCGCCGGGCTCATGCGGCCTACGAAGACAATAAACTCGTCGAGAAAATGCACGAATGGTACGTGAAACAGGAAGTCACCTTTGCGTCCCTGGTCAGGCATAGTATCCAGTACATCATCAAAACCCACACACGCCGCTCGACGTCGACCGAGCGGGCGCACCACGTGGTAGAGGCCGTCACGCACGGTCCTACCGCCACGAACGCACTCACGTCAAAAGAAATCAAACTTCTCATGGATTCCATCGACGATTTCATCGGCGATATGGCACGGGCGGGTCGGTATACAACTTGAGTCGTTCAAGAGCATTGCGGTTGTTCCAAGGGCTTTGACCTCGGGACTGCGAGATAGCGTTGATAATAGGAAATGCCGGTCTGCTTCCCCGATATTTCACCGCGCTGCCAAAATCGATGAATGTCACGCGGCCCGTGGAGGTATCGTACACCACATTGCCCGCATTCAGGTCGCCGTGGTGCACACCTTCTTGCACGAGCGTTTGATACGCGTCCACGATTCGGGTGTAGGCGGCGGGCGTGACTCTGGTCTCGTCCAATGTTTTCCCAGGTGCCACCTCCATCACGCTGAAAAATTCTGTCCCCACGAAACCGCCTAAGTACACTTTGGGGACATGCGCTTTCGCCCGACTCGCTGGTCTGCCGAGGAACTGCTGTACCAGGTATTCGTTGAGACATCGCGCCATGAATTCCGCAAAGGTCTCTGATTGGGGGTCGAAGATGGCGTGTTTAATGGCCAGTCGAGTCGCACCGTTGAAAGGGAGAGGCCTCGTTACCACCACGGGGTCCATATGTCTCTTCAAAGGCTTCAGAAATGCTTTGATCCGAGCGGCCGTCGCAATCCTCACGCTGCCAAAGTTGCCGGTTCCCTTTTTGGTGCCCACGGAGTTCCAAGCAATGGTCCCGGCGGTATGTGGGCGCGGCGCATTGCGGACGGCGCGCAGTTTGTGGCGGTTGACGTGCTGCCGAAGGAGTGAGATGGCCTCGTCGTGTGTCAAGTGCCGGTGCGTGTCGAGGGCTCGGAGGCGGCGGGCGATGTCTTGAAGCGCGTCGTTAAAACTGAAGACAGAGTTATTACTACTGCTTCTACTTCTACTGCTGTTGGACTTGGTTCGCCAGCTGCTTCGGCTACCGTTGCTGTTACTGTTGGTGCTGGTATTTGACCGCCAGCTGCTTTTCATTACTACGGGACAGGATTTTTTTTTCACGCTTTCTTCCGGCGTCGGTGTTCTATATATTTATCTCTAATTGCCGGTAAATTATTTTTAATTAATTTTAAAATATGGACGACGTCGAACTTTACCGCCAGCAGACTCTCTACCAATTTCTCCAGGCTCTTCGCAAAAATGAAGTCACATCGCCAACTCTGGAAATAACTGTCAATGGAATTATTTCCACACTTGAAAAAAAAGGTTTTAAAGATATGGACTACGGAGACTTTTTGAAACTGGAGAGAATGTTTATGGATTTTCCGTTATCACTGGATGGACATCACATGATACTCGCTCACCAAGAATTGGAGCGCTACATAGAATGCCTGAGATATGAATTGGAAAAGTGAGGATAATATTTGTTTGAGTAGCTTCTGATCTTTTGCTTCTGATTTTTTGTTACACTGAAAATGTAACAAAATGAAAAATGAGAAATGAGAGAACAGAACAGTAGGGGATTTTTAGAAAGAGGATCGAATATGACACGATACGGTTTCGCCGCAAACAATTTTCATCGCCTCGATTTCTTGTTCCACAAAATGATCTTCGTCATCTGCCTTTGACTTCACTTCGAGCATTCCAACCAAACCTTCATCCCGAACAAAATTCACCAGCGCGGCCAACACACGCAAATCCGTGGAAAAGGTCGCGATAGAACGGTCTAACACGTACATGAACCCCTGGCAATTTAGAGGAAAGATACGTGCATCGGAAAGCGTCATCTCCATAGAAAAAAGGCAGGAATAGTGACCGTGGCCGGCTGAGAAGGTTTTGCGGCGCTTTCCCGTCAGTTCGTTGGTCGTGTACGCATCATCATCCACGCGGTAGGATGCAGCGTCAATGTCATGAGGGTAGATGACACATTGCTGCTTCAGCTCTCGAGAGGTCTTGGAATATTCAGCATGCCAAAACGGGGGCTGGGGCCCGTGGCGAACATCGACCCGGATGGTGATCACGCCTGAAACACGGTATGTCACCCGAGGTTTGACCAAAAGACCAAGACCGGATTCTTCCTTGAGGAATGTTGCTAATGCTTTCTGAGCGTCCTCCCACGCTTTGGGAACGGCCTCGCGGACCCATTGCCTGGTCTGGCTGTCATACCGATCGTTAGAAGGCTCGCATCCATTGTCCAAAGCATCGTCAAAGAGTTGGCGATGCGCATGAAACACTGCTTCGAACGCCTCCATGAACGCACGCGCTTTCCCTGCTACGTCCTTCACCGGAGGGGTGACAGAAATATTTTCAGAGAGGATTTCTCTGGCTTTGCGGGTATAGGCTTCCATCGAATCCTTGCATGCGCTCTTCCTTTTCCTGCGCTGCTCCACCACCCGCTCGCGCAACTTGTCCGAAGCTTTCTCTTGCTTTCTATCTTCCGCGGTGTAACCCATGATTTTAATTTATTTTACGCGGTGTGCAAAACACTTTGGGCCTTTTATCTCCGATAAAAAGAAAGCGTGAAGTTCAAATTCAAAACCACCACATTTTCGAGTGTGCGAATACGTCCGAAAATGTTTGATGTTGATGTTGTCGTTTGTTTTTGTTTTGTATTTTTGTAACACACTAGTTGGAATAGGCTAAGCCGCCCATGCCGGACATGATGCGCAATACATTGTAGTTCTCAGCCCAAATGATTAAGTTACTAAGCTCTGTAGCTGATCCCAAAGTGACATCCTCGGTGGTGACGTTGCCGACGGCCGTACCAGCGGAAGCGGCCTTGAAGGTCAGGATCAATGTGCTGTTGTCAATCCTGGAGAAATTGCAAGTCGCCTGTTATGTATGACGACGCATTTATCATCTGCGTCTGGCGGACTGTATCTTGATGCGACTCGGACCTGGCTGGGGGTCGTCATCATCGCACTGCACCGGTGCAGTCTCTGAAGGCGTTCCGTGTGCTGCCAAAAAACGCACGTAGGAACTGCCCTGCGCATCGCCCATGACCGCGTCACGTTGTTACCATCGGGATGTGGCGTTACCACAGATCCTGCGCCCTTCTTTCGGAGGGGCAGTGGTAGTGACACGGGCTTTTCTTCGGGAGAATTCAAGGAAGAAAGGAAGGGGTTCACGCAACAAGGTGCATTGCGGACGACGACATCATCATCGTCGTCGCCCACTAGCGGGACGCATTGCCTCGTCCCACTCTGGCCCTTGCGTTGACCAGAAGGTTGGTGCTCAGCACTGCGGAGAGCGAAGGGGTAAATGTAGAGACCGGCGGTGGGCTTGGAGCCAGCGGTCTCGTAGGATGCCACGGCATTGAACCAAGAACCCTTCTTGGTTTGGAAACGATCCTGACCATTGAGGGTAATCTTGGCGTCGTAGAGAGGTGCGTAAGCGTCAGAGGTGGCGGCCAAGTCAGTGCCGGTGTGGAACTTGCCATGGAAAGAACCCTTGGCACCCCATGCGACGTATTTGCAGGGATGATTCAGATTCATTCTCAAGTTGAACGTCTTCTTCGCAGAAGCGTCGGGAGACACGCTCTCTGTGCTGGTTTGCACCTGGCTGATCAAATATTCGTGAGATGACTGGGCAACGATGTCGTGATCTCTTTGAAGATCACACGGACTATACCTTAGGCCCTTTCCGGTTGGCTAGACCGTCACGAAGGACCCACCTTTTCGTAGTCTCTGAACGAAAGACCGTGCCCTGCCATAGCGGGTGTAGGTCTTCCGCTGCTGATCATCCCGTACATACGACGTTGTCACGGTCAGGCGAGCATTACCACGCCCTTGACACCGGGGGTTTCCCCGCCGGGCAGCGTAGTCGTATGCTTTGGGAGTTTCCAGCAAATCAAAGGTGTCGCAGTCGTTTTTGAGGCGACCACTAGCAGCAAACTGTTTGTGTCCCCACGCGCCATAATGGGCAGGCTGCTTTTGCCGTCTTGCACAATCTAAAATTTTCCAACGGCGGCGCTCATCTGCGTCTAAATAAATATAGGTGAGCCAAAGCTCGCACTGAAGGTCGACGGAGGTGTCGATACCGATGCGTGCGAGGGTGGTGGCCTGGGCGAATTGAATGTGAAGCTTCAATTCGTGATACTGCATGGGTCTCCATGTACTATTAAGTACAGGCCCGACTGTCCCTCGAGCGAACTCTGCGGTGGCTTTGCCGCATCATCGTTCGCCGGTTGCTTTGCAGTCAGTGAAGGCAGGCGCATATACTTTGCCATAACGTACGTAGCGCATGCCCTGCGGATTGTGGATTGTGTCATCCGAAACGCCTTGTGACCATACCCGGGTGCGTTCCTTCCCGGCCCCCGACGTGTTTCCAGCGTCGAGTTGGTAGCGTCGGCCTTACCACGTTCCCGCAACTCAGCAAACCTCGCCCCATGCCATGACGGCATGAGACTAGCCACGGGGATTTGAGGACCGTGACTTTTTCGCGCTGCAGATTCCAACGCGATCAAAGGAATGGCAAGGCCAGGGTTGCGATTCCAGTAGAAGATCAAAGGAAGATAGAAGCGCTTGGTAACGCCGTCGAGGGTGTTGTCATCGAAGTTGGTCAAGCGATGATAGGCATCCTTCTCGGCATCCTTGCGGAAGAGTTCGTTGTAGAAGCGGTAGAAATCGGAGGTGATTAAATCAATGCGCTGCCCGCCAAGTTCAAGCTCAGTAGACTCGATAGCGGCCTCTGCGGGGAAGTAGGGGCTGGAATCGACGTCATTGGCGACCTTGCGCTTCAACACAATCTCCAAGTAACCAGTGTACACTAAGTCACCATTCACGGTGGTCCGTGTCTTTGAACACGGCGTCGACTGTCCCTTAACCAGGCTCGGGGTGGGTGACCCGTCGTTGCCCAGCGATTGCTTTGCAGTCAGTGAAGGCCTCGCATGTACTTTCCCATGACGTACGGCAGCGAGTGACCCTGCGGATTACCAATTTCGAGTCTCTCGACTCTCATCCGCGCGGCTTGTGACCATCTCGGAGTGCTTTTTTCTCCGCCCCCCGTCCCTTTCGATGACGAGGTTGGTACCGCGCGGCTCTTATGGCGTTCCCGCAACACGCAATCTTGCACACCTTGACGTATACACGTATCAAGCTGCACTAGCCACTGGCGTCGGAGTGAACTCCGCTGGACGCTGCAATGAGATTTCCGGCATCGTATCCAGATGGATGCCGCTCGTGGCTTTTCCTCGCAATGGTGTGATTTCACGAGATACTGTGGCGGACACGCGACGACCCCAGCCGACGGTGCCGTTAAAGACCTGACTAATGAGTTCCTGGGCAAAGGATGTGTGGCGTCTATAGACAATGCGCCAAAAAGTAATTGACATTTCCCGATGATCTCGCGAACATCGATGGACTGTGTCTCGAGCCCTCATGAGAGGACCGGTAGTCGTACGGTCTCTGAACGCCGCGTCATATGCTCTCACAGCACGTAGACAAGACGCTGCAAGTTGTTCCGTTTCGGGTCTCTGAAGACCGTCATCTCCACGAGTGTCACCATACCGAAGTGATCATCTTCGCCACCGACGCCTTTCGGTCGCCGGCTTGGTCCGTGGAGTTTTGGGACGCGTTCTTGCAAAAGACTACCTCGCAGCCGTTCCGAGAAACGGCCACTAGCTGCTGGCACGTGTTGTACTGGGGTGCCTAATCGGATTTTCCCATCACCGGAGCCCAGGCGATGACGGGCGAGCAGCTTTTCAACCCCCAATTGAAATTAAGGTGAACCAGTAAGATAAATGTCCTGAGCACCGTAAGCAACCTCTACGGTAATTGTTTTACATCGTCGTACCCTCGCTTTCGCGATATTTGGGATGGGGATGAAATCCACCCCATCAGGGAATAGGCTGTCCCTTGAGAGTTTTTGCTTCCAAAAACCCCGGCCTCCATGCAGCCGTTGAAGACGCCGGCCAATGGTCGACGCCCTGCTGATTGTCCATTGGTTCATCCTCGCACATGTCACGATCCTGGAGTGTTCTCTCCATCACGTTGGTCTCGCGACCTCACGCTGCGTCGGCGAGGCTTTAGGAGTTCCCAGCATCGGAAGGCCTGGCAATAGTCGATACTACTATCACTAGCTGCTGACCGGACGGTGACCAAACTTCCAACACCCGCCCTCGGAGAGTTGGCCTAAGTGGTTTGCCCGGAGCGACGAGACCTCTCCGAAGTCGCCCCGGCACGCAACTTTTCAGCTCGTTGCTTCGTGCTCAAGCTGCATAAGACCTCCCGCCATGTTTGGTATCCTAGAGATGAGATTTTTTTTTTGGAAAAAAACGTGTCCCGGGGTCCTGTCCTGGGCGCGCGCGATCAGCGGCGGGAGCTGTATTTTTTCCGAGACCGTCCAGGGTTCCCGAACCCAAAAAAATTCTTGGCACCACATATGGCCCAAGAATTTCGAACCTTTAAGGAGGTCCTGCAGTCGCGCGGGTGGACCGCGGCCAGGGGAGATGGCAAGCAATGCACGCATCTCCTCATGGATCGCGGGAGAGTGCACGTCCCCCTAGATCACGAGGCCCAGTTTCTTAATGAATATACAAATGCTGTCGTCAGGGACTTACGGCCCGCCGTGGTGGAGCTGCGGACGCCTGTGTTCAAGCTGTTTATGGATTTCGATATTTGCGTCTCACGGGATGACGTCGACCTGGACCCTCTCTGGGCCGTGGTCCAGGCCGCCGCAGTTGAGTTTTTCGATACCTCGTCCCACGAACTGATCATCTGCACAGCGCCCCCGAAACGCAAGGACGACGGGGCGATCAAGCGGGGATACCACATTTACTGGCCGGCGATCTACGTGAAGGATTGCCACGCCCTCGCGTTCCGAGACCACCTGATCCCCAAGCTGCGAGATGCCTTTCGAGACGACGCTGAGACCTTTGTCAACTCATGGGAAGAGATCGTTGACAAGGCAGTGTACATGGGGTCTGGCCTGCGGATGCCGTGGAGCAGGAAGTCGCCCAAGGAGGAAAGGGCGTATGTGCCGTCGGCAGTGTGCGACGACGTGACCTTCGAACTCACTCCCGTACCGCAACCTATCAAGGGGGTTGCCGCCGTTCGAGAATGGGTCCACCGCCTGTCTATTCGGACTGACGGCACCGTCAAGGCCACCCCCGTCCGGGAGGAGTTTCACGTGGAGGAACCCGAGGAGACTGCTGGCGGGAGGTACCGAGGCCGTGGAGGCGGCGGGGCGAGGGGTGTGCAGGAGTACGTGGCCGCCTTGCCAAAACTTCTCGAAGCTCTTCCGGACGAGTATTTCGTAGAATTTGGGGGGCGCGAGAACGTCCACCCGGAATCTTTTTTCAAAGCGTCCCTTGCCTCCCCGTACAGTGTTATGTTGCGCTCTGCGTGTCATTTTTGCAGGAACATCGGTCGGTGCCACAAATCCAACAACGTGTACTTTGTGGTGAGTCGAGGAGGCATCACCCAGCGGTGTTATGACGTGGAATCCTGTCGATATTTCGAAACGGACATTCTTCACGCGCTGGAAGATGAAGTCATCAATGTTTTCCTTCCCGCACACGCCACCGCCCCGCCCGTCGCCAACGCCGCAGCCCCCTTAGCAACCCTCCCCTGTCAAAAAACGAAATCTACTTCGAACCTCAGCGCTCTTCTGAGCGGGGGCGTCCGTTCGATGGCGCCTAAACGCATGCGACGCTGAATGAATGTCTTTTTTTTTGTACGTTACAATGGAATATTGCAAATTCTTTTCAATGCATGTAATAACACATTACTTTTTGCTTTTCGCGTCAGCACAGGCGACACACGTCTTCTTGTGGTTCGGCCAATCGCGAATTTGACACTTTTTGGAGCAATATGTGACTGACTTGCACCTACCGCACTGCAACAAACTCCCTTCGACGCCACAACAAAAGCACGTGTGTCGCATGTACCGGCCAGAGGGATGCGGGGCGGGAGCGAGGTTACGGTTCAACAATATGCTATCGCCGTGTGTTAGTGGGAGGGTCCCGCACGGCGAAGGGACGATACAGTCAAAGACCTGCCGCCCTCGATGAGATACTATGAAGCGGATCGCCACCGTGTGTTCAGGTTCACAGCCGATGCTTTCTGCCCACACCAGTCGATGTGCACGCTTTGAGTTCGTATAGGATTCGGCTTTCGTGGTGTACTCGAAAATATCCGTTTGTCGAAGGTCCACATCGACGATCCTCCCAGGCTCTTTCATGTGCTCAGCGGCGTATAATGCTCGAAATTGATGGCACATAAACTCGATAAATTTACGGGCCTGACGATCGGTTTTCACAAAGCCGCGGGCCTTGGCGACGGTGCATGCGATTTGGACCGCTGCCATAATTGTCCACGAGGATGGAGGTGGAATTACCGTTGGCCACTCTACCATTTCTGCGAGCTTCGGAAACATAGGGTGCACAAACAACGCAATATACGCTTGGCGTCCGAGCCCGGGTTCCGTTTTCAGAAGGATGCGCATCGGAACTTGTTTTCCCTTGAGCACCCCACAGCCATCATATTCCGACACAAACGTCTCATGTCCATCCCTGACGGTCTCGTGGTCTTCCACAAACGTCTCGGCCACGGCTTTTAAAGATTCGAGCTCTGCCAGCATCGTTTGCATCATCTCATCATTATCCACAAACCGAAAATCCACAAACGTTATCATGTCTTTATTCCTTGTAAATAAGTTCTTTGACAGTTTAAACTTTGGTAGCGATCTGAGATTTTTAATTAAGGATTCTTAAGAAAAACAGGGATCGTTTTTGTTCACTTTTTTTTAGATTTTTTCAAAATGAACGAAAAACTCAACGGCTTTGCGACAGAATTTTTACAGACGTTTGATGCCTTGGAAACTATTACGGCCGCGGCGACGCGTGTGAAGCCATCGCGGGCCACGATCACCATGATCACCTTTGTCGCCTGGCTCTCGAAACCCGTGCCGCGGCATATTCTGGCCTCTCTCGAGCGACGCAGTTCCTATTTTCTGGACAGGGGGGACGAAGCGCTGGTCAACGGCAGCGTCATGTTGCGAGACGTCAAGACGTCTGCCACCACGCAAATATTTGAATCGGGCAAAGTCCAGGTGGCAGGGTGTGCCAACCACGTGGAGTTTGCCGCATCCATTATGGAAATGTTGGAAGTGTGCTCGCAGTTCGAGGAAATGCGCGAGGTCGAAGCCACAGATTTCCAAATCCATCTCATCAATCTCAATTGCTCCTTGGGCCGAAGAGTCCGCATTGGCGACGAGTTCTTAGAATTGGTGAACAGAGACCTCGCCCCCATCACGGAGACTCGGTATGCGTGCAAACGGGAGAATTATACGCCCAACGTGATCGTCCTCCCCTCCGCTTTGGGAAACGGCGCTACGTTCACATGCAATGTCTTTGCGACGGGAAGTCTCACTATTTCCGGGAGGGTCCCTCAGGATGTCGTGGAAGGGTTCCGGTATGTCGTGACAATCTTGGAAGAACATGCAGACCACCTTCTTGCAGATCTCACCGACAAAAACAGAAAAGAAGAAGCGACCAAACGCATGCGGTCGTGGACGGAGCTTCTCAAAGTTCCTCAGGGGCTGTGTCACTCCCATCTTCCCGTGTCCCGCCTCGTCCCAGAATGCTCCTATTGCCAGCGCTACGGCAACGTGTTCGCGTCAACTCACTGACGTCGCCGGCAAAATCCGTGTGGCGTGCTGCTGTGTTGGCACACAAAATCCATGATCTGTTGCGGCGTGCGTTCGCCCTCGAACTTTGCCGTGTTGCCCGCTGCATCCAGGTACAAAATTGTCGGAAAACTTTCCACGCCCAACCTCTCGCGCACGAAAGCTTGGTGCCGATCCCCATCCACGCTGATCACGGGTACGGCGGCGCCCATAGCCTCGGCGACCTGACCCATCGCTGGCTGGGCCCTCTTACAGTGCCCACACCACGAGACGTTCACAAACAAAAGCGCAGGTCCAGTCACGGTACCGGTGAATTCTTCCATTGTCTGTACCACAATAAAAAAGTTTTTGTTATTTTAGGGTCTTGGATCTCCTGGACGGTGACGAGGCACGCTGGGAAGTTTGTTGGCCTCTGCAGCTGCAATCTTGGCTTCGAGGCGGCGTTGATTGATGAGTTTTCGTTGGTATAAATCGAGTTCACTGATGAGCGCTTTCAATGTATTAATTTTAATCCACAAATTTTGTAACTGGATTTGTTGTTCGAAAGTCAAGCCTCGAATATTTTGGGAACGCGTCTGCAAATTTACCCAACGCATTCTTTTATTCATCGCCGCGGCGTTGGCGATGCTCCTCGTGAACAAACCTTTTGCTGCATATCGCTTCGATTGTGTTTTGAGAATTCTGGTCAGTGTCATGACGTTGGACTCCAGCTCCTCGAGATTCTTTTCATACTTCTTCTTTTTTCTGTCCAAACCCAAAAAACTAAGAAACCGACTGCCCATTATTAATGTTCTTAGGCGCCGATTTTTTTTTCGACGACGTTCACGCTTTCTTTTTAAAAATTTACCCATATTTTCAAAAGGCAACGACTGTAGCGTCTTGTTTTTTTTATAATTAAACAAAAATGAAATTCGGAAATTTCGAGGTGTCTATTATTTCGAGCGACACGGACACCCCTCTCCCCGAGGTCTTCGATCCCAAAACTGGTCGGACCTACGCGGTTGCCCAATGTGACCAAAATTATAAAGTAAAACTGTCCACCGTTCTTGACAATTTTGACAAGTATCCGTATATTGCGGCCCATTTGTATGTGGACGACACAACAGTTGGCGATGGCTATATCTTAGATCGAAAGCTTCCTTCAGCAACTTTCACCGGCTTCCGCACCAAAACTTCTACCACCGTCGAGTGCGAACTGTTCCAATTCAAGCTTCCTGAAGTGGATATGAACACCGAGGCCGGTCCCTCCACGTTCTTTCGTCATGGCAAAATCACCGGCAAGTTCTACGAGGCGTTCAGGAAGGAGGAGGACAAAAAAATGGAACATGGATATCGCGATGGAGAAAGAGTGACGCATTCCAGAGAAAAAGTGCCCAAAATGCCCATGGACAGGAAGAATCCTTTCATGGCTCCTTCTCTGGTCACTGGAAGCGGTGGCATCGTGAAGCGCCCCTTACCTGTCGCTCGGAATTATAAATATCGCAGCGGGGAGTCCCTTGCGAGGTTCACTGTGTACTACGCGACCCCCATGGCCCTTCTGTTCCACCAGATTCTCAGGCGCGATAATCCAGCACATGCCACCATTTTGGACATGTTTGACGAGACCCGCTACGAACCCCCACCTCTTGAAGAGGGTCTGCAACGCCGCCTGGACGCTGCCGGTCCCCGTGACGTGATCAACTTGGTCACCGACGATGAAGAAGAGGAAGAAGTTGTTGATTTGGCCGATGATGTTGATGATGAGTTGGAGGATTAAATATCGTAATCTTTTACATTTTGCACCATGTAACAAAAATGAACTTAATATCTTTTTCAGAGAGTATTTCACAGCACAATGCCCACCACACACACACGTTCAGGTCGCCTCGTTCGCCCACCCGCCGTTCCCCTTTTCCCGCTGCCTCAGGAGGAGGAGGATGAAGACGAGTTGGAGGATCCTACCTATGAACCTTCGGATTCCGAAGAACAAGAAGACCAAGAAGATGATGAGGATTGGGAAACGGATTCCGACGACGACGAATGTCAGGAAATTTGAGTGGCCGTGGGGCAATACGCCAAGAATTTTTGACGCATGCCGGCGTCCATAAGTCCTACTTGATGTGCAGCATAACTGCGTGGGGCTTTTGACGGGTCTCCCCAGCCACTCTGAGCACAGAAATCGCCCACATCTTGTGCAGTTGGACGGCGATAGGATGTTCGAAGCTCGTCCACACAGTCGCTAAACGCCACATCCTCCGCACCGTGAGATGGCCTGTATTTGTCGCGTGCAAGACATTTCAACATAAAGCTCTTCCGCCGAAGCGAAACACCTCCCACCCCGTAAAATGAATGGGGTTTCCAGTATGGCGCTGTGGATCCAACCTCGTTTCCATACGCACACCCAATATATCCAAACCGCTGATACCGATCCGTATCGAGCATGCGGCCGCAGGGCATAGCATCCGTTTGAAACACCAGAATGTGTTCTGCGTCGATCACGTGCCAAAACTCTGGCGTTTTGAACAGTCTGTTGTACTGATCGGCTGATAAATTGTCGACGTGCAAAGGAAGGAAGACCACGCGCCGGTCGAGACCTTCAGTCGCAGCTCTGGCGTACTCTGCATTCTCTGTCCCATGTGCGACATACAACACCCAGTCCGGAGGAACCCGCTGCGAAAATTCGTGGATCACTGGACCCAGGAGTGGGTGCTCCCTTGGCTCGACAATCAACAACGCGCCGTCTGAGGAACCCAACGCTCCGTACGGCTCCCCAAACGAGACGGCGACATTTTCTTCGAAATGCGGGTTTTTTGTCAAGAAGAGGACAACGAGACTCAACATTACGAAAGCCACCACGAGCCCAAAGCAACCAACGACAACATATCGCATACCCATATCTTCGAAAAATAATATCACCGTATCATGAGAAATGAATCTCACTGGACTGCGCACGGTCGCAACGGTGAACATTGTCATCCTCGCGTTCTTCACTGTCGTATACTATGCCATGGATATGTCGCGTCATTTCAATTTTACTGCGCCCCAAGAACGTGGCAAACTTCTGGACGCTGTCTATTTCGGAACTCTCACCCACGCCGCCACGGGGCTCGGTGACGTGACGCCCAGGACCGCCTTTGCCAAGCTGGTCATCACCCTGCATGCCACGGTCGCGTGGATGTCCACGATCTTGCTCATTTTCCTGCTGTAAAAAAAATCTTTGTTGTTTCACAACCGACCATGAGTGCAATTATTGCTCCCACCAGCTTGCCCACCACAGGGACCGCCGCCGCCCCAGCTCCCGTGACCCTCACCACACCACCTCCTATTGTAGGGTACAATCCTTCTTCGGATCGTCTCGCCGACTATTCAACTGCGTTCGCCGCTCTTGCTCCCGGCGCGACTGTCGGTCCCGTCGCCGTCCTCACGCCTCCTCCAGGAGCAGTCCCCAAAAAATCCTTGTCAGCCCTCGAAATCCTCCTCATTTCCACCGCCGTCGCCGTCGGCACTATCACCCTCTGCCTCCTGATTTCCGTCCAGAATAGGCGCTAAAAGGCACGGCTTCCGAGCGGAGCTTTTGTTGGAGCAAGGAATGGGCGTCGGGCGTGTACGCCGGATTCAGCAGCGAAGGTGGGTGCGCTTCGTAATTAACTTTATAATATGCAATCATGAACAACATTAAATGATCCACGCCGCGAGTGTTGTACGACCGTCCGTCTGGTGTTTCCAGTCGAATGGTCAGTCGAGAAACTTTCGCGATGGGATGAAATGTTCGTGGTGGAAAGGGAATCACGTAGTCGTTGCGATGCTCATTGTCACCCAAAGTTCCCAACTTGACGTATCCCAGACCTGCGTGCACCTTTTGCTCCGTGAACCGTTCGCGGAACAACACTTGCTCGATTTCAGGGCACCGAATCAGCACCGCCTTCTCTCCCGTGAGATCAACCAAATTTGGCGAAGATACCCGGTACAATGGATCCGCCAAGGTGGTCGTGACGTCCACGCACAGCTGGTATCCATTCGTACCATAAGTCCACGTCAGTCCAGAATTGGCAGATACTTGATAGGTCGTTTCCCCCGTGGTTGCCTGCGCGACATACGCTGTCGTGACTTCGTTGGCGTGGATGTACAGAATATACCGCTCACCCGCCACGACTGTCCCTGCCCCGGCGTCCAGAATGGCTGTGGACGACCGTGATGGTCGCACCGTCCCTGTCGCCACCACCTCTTGCAACGCGTCTTTCAGCACCACCGACAACCGCAAGGTCGGCGTGCACCCCGGAGGATCGCAGGCCACCGTGATACTTGACACCACGCCACTCGTCGCCGCCACAAAGCTTTGACATAGCCAGGTGGTCGTGCTCAGGAGGGTCGTCGTGGTTTCTGGCAAGGGGCCTGCGAATGCTGGAGACGTCTGCGTTTCCGCCGTGCCGCGGTATGTCGTGGCCTCAAATCCCAAGGCAGTTCGGAGACCCGACGAGGCCATGTACAACGTATAGTTTCGACGCGAGCGGACGAAGCGAGCCTTGTTCGTCAAATCAAATGGGACCGTATACGGTTCAATTTGCAAACTTCCCAACAACAACTGGTTCAACGTGTCTGTCAGCTGCAACAAGTTGTAGTCGCCAGGGGGCACGGTCGCAGTGAAAACTTCCTCGTCATCGTCCAAAGAGTATACGAGAGTATTATACCCTTCGTCAATGTTATAGTGCGTTCGAGGAATCGTGGCATCCAACAAACCAAACGAGCACACGTTTCGGAATGGGGTCTGGAATTCGATCGTGTACTCGGAGGCGGTCGGATGGGCGTTCTTATCACGCATCCTCGAATCCACCATGAAGAGATAACTCTCCTGGGTTTTCATCATGCTGACGTCCTCCATACATTGGATGTCACATTTTTCTCTCGATGCTCACCCGCACGGCACCAGCGCAGACCACGCCGTCTCACGCGCGGTAGCGAGATTCTCGAGCCCTGCGGTCGCTGGGGGCGTCAACCAGGCCGGTGGATCCCACTCGGAAAAGAGGCGGGTCGTTCGAGATACCGAAAGCGTGTTGGCCGCCTTGGAACGGCGCCATGTGGCATGCACCGGTACCACTCGAGAGCAATCCACGAGCGTCACTGTGCCTGTCCGGCGGTCGAACACCACGTCTGATTTCGTCGCTGTTGTAGCGGCAAATCCAAGAATCCAGAGTGTCAACAACGCTTTTTCCACAGCGGCAAATTCGTCTATCTGCTGAAGGCGGGGAGGACGTCCCATCGCCCGGCCCATGACCACCACGCAGGCGCCTACCCGTGAATCCACGCCTGAAAAATAATATGGCGTGGTCAGTGCCGTGCCTTGGAGGGGACCGTCCAGACATTTCGACGTCGCGCGTGAAGAACGAATAGCTTTGTGAATATCCCTTGCGCGGGTGGTTGCAGCCAATACCACCGTCACTGGCACATCGGCCGGGGGGAGAGTGCCGTCAAACGCTTCGAGATCGCGGGCGAAACGGGCAAGTTTAGAGGCCGTTCCGACGCCACCGCCATCGATGTGTGCACACCGTTGGGTGGCACGCCGCACAACCCGGGGGGAAAACCCTCGGCGCTTTATGAGATATGTCCTTGCATCCATGTAGTCTCTTGCGTATATATTTTTTTAAATGTTACAAATTTTGTCTTCTTCTTCGACCGAAAAATTTTTTGTTGTACTTGGAGACGGCTTCTTCCGGCTCGAATTCCCATAAAATGTATCGCGAGAGCGTGGACGGTGCATACGGGTCCTTCCAAGACTCTCGCACCCTATGCCTCGCGATATAGGCATCGCGCTTTGCAGTGGCAACGGCATCACCGCGCGTCCGTTTGTAATAGATGTAGTCCTTGCAGCTCGCGCATCCAAAATGCCGAACGGTCCCGTTGCTAAAAATGGCCATCCGTTTTTTCCCTCGTCGCGTCGATGGTCGAACCGCCAAGAGCATGATGATTGCAGCACAAAAAAATACCATGAACATGAACAGATTCTTAAGAACGTCCGCGCACGCATCGCTCACACATGTCCTCCTCCTACGCGCAGCTGGGGCAAGACCTCTGGGTGCTCGAACATTTCTCAGGCTCAGGCTCAGGAAATCACTATTACCTGGAACTTGGAGCGCATCATCCCGAGCACGGAAGCAATACCAAGTTGCTGGAAGAGCATGGTTGGACAGGTTTGTCCGTCGACCCGTTTCCGCAGGGCGACTGGTCGACGCGACACAATCTCCTCGTCCAACACGCCGTGGCCTCGAGTCCCGTGCCCGCAGTCTTCGTGCGTGCCGGCGAACTAGGAGGGTTTCAAGGTCTGCAAGCCGAGCACATCCACCACCAATTTCCCGACAAGTTTGCCGGTGCGCAAACCACCATTGTCGAACCCTTGACCCCATCCATTCTGCTAAAACTGTACAACGTCCCGCAGTCTATCGACTATCTCAGTGTGGACGTCGAAGGCGCTGAATACGATATTCTCTCCGCTTTTCCATTCGACACTCATGCAGTTCGGCTCATCACCGTGGAACACAACTTTACCGAGAATCGAGACCGCATTCGAGCGCTGTTGGAATCAAAAGGGTTTTATCGAGAACGGGAGGTTGCTTGGGACGATTTTTACGTCTCCAATGCATGACTACTTTTTTCTGTAAACCATGACAATGGAACTGATCATCATCGGCGGCTCTTTGACGTTGTGTCTCCTGGTCATCTTCTGCGCCTGGTGTGCCGTCGTCGCTCTGCGCAATCAAAAGCGAGCCGCTCGAGAGGAAGGTCTCGCTCCAATCCGGGACAAATTGGGGGCGGAACTCCAGGGGATGACCGTGGGGGAAGCCGTCGAACATTTCAAGACAAGGTATCCCGAAATCACCGTACACATTTTACCCGATGTCCCGGATGACGGCAAAGAGTTCGACGATACCCCCAGTGGCGCCTTTTGGAATTCCAATACGGGATTTGCCGTGGTGCTGTACATGAAGCACTCGCCACAGGAACCTCTCACGCAATTCGATGTTGGGCGCGATACGGTGTGGATTGGCTTCGTGTTCTAACTCGCTTTCTTATTGGGCGGTAAGATAGAGGACACGGCCCGGCGGAGTGTGGGTACGAACCGCGTGAGGTGTCGAACCGCTCCGGGACGGGGATTCTTGGTCAGCGAGGCTATTTGCGGGGCGATATCGGCGGCCACGGTGTTGGGATCCGCTGCCAACCGCTCAAAAACAAACCGTGCCGGCTGTCCCATTCCATCCAACAACAAACGGCTCCGAAACATCCCCGGCCACACCAATCCAAAACACGTTTCGGGTTCTTCCAACGCCAAACTCTCCGTCAGCCCGACCAACCCCCGTTTGCACGCCCCGTACACCGCAAACGTGGGACATGCCTCGCCCGAAGACCCGCCCCCGGCCACATTCACCACCACCGGCACGCGGCGGTGTACGGCTTCTCGACACCCCAATGCCGTTGACGTCAGCGTTGCGTCAATCACGTGTCGTATGCCTTCGGGGGAGCGATCTCGCACCAATTCGTACCCGCCCGCATACCCCGCGTTATTGATCCAGGCGCGAATGGGACCCTCCGTCTCTGCTGCGTCCGCACACCGAGCCACCTGCACCGGGTCTGTCACGTCCGCTCGAAACGCATAAATTTCCGCCAAACTCTCGCGACGCAACCGTGCACATGCCTTCTGCAATTCCTCGGCATTTCGAGATACCAAGACCACGCGCGCCACATCATGGTGCAATACCAGTTGCCTGGAAAGAGCGTAGCCTAACCCTCGGCTGCCGCCTGTGACTACCACCGTGCCTTTCATGCCGCCTGCACACGCTGGAGGGCTCTTAAGTGACTCGTGATTCCACGGCCCGACCCGTTTTGAACTGTTGTGTTCGTTTTTCTCAATTGTTACATGGCATAATCTACGCAAATCAATTGATGAAAATGATGCTGTCAGGGTTTCCAAAGGGCACCTCAAAGACGGTGTTTAAGGGGTGACAATAGGGCGCGCTCCTGTGCGAGTCCAGGATAAAGTCCATAAAAAGCTCGAAGGCCGGCGTGTACTTCAATCCCATCTGACCGCGTTGATGGCCATCGAGGTCGATTGCCATCCGATAATACTCCGGCAGCGCGGCGGGACTGCACCAGGTCACGGTGTACCGATCGGGCTCTTCCACGGCACGAGACAGCATCTCGAGAACGCGAGTGTGCTCGGCTTTCTGGTAGCGATGCACGGTTGAATAAAGGTCTTTTTTCTCGATGACAAAATACATGGCGTTCGCTCCGGGCTGTGAAGACTGCATACCGGATAGACACAATTTTAAGGAACGGTGATATAGGAAAACATTCCTTAAATTCAGGTCCTTGGTAAAAGAAAGCGTGAAGCGTTCCTTTTTTAAAAAATTTCTTGGTAAAACTTTTATTTAAGAAGAAGTCTGTTGTAACGCTGTCGCATAC
>Ga0255158_1000247_pt1 | contig 20948 bp, 28 predicted proteins | sample Atl_Atlam_RepC_8_2_FD_188426 | JGI IMG/M metagenome (GOLD analysis project Ga0255158, IMG submission 188426) | Freshwater microbial communities from Altamaha River, Georgia, United States - Atl_Atlam_RepC_8h | ecosystem: Environmental > Aquatic > Freshwater > River | place: USA: Georgia...
ATGGCGCTCAAGGCAGCGTACCCACACGTGCGCTCCATGACACTCCTAAAAGAGCGATACAGCTCTACGTTCTTCACTTGACGGAGGATGTCATCGTACAGCAAGGACTCGTCGGCATAGTCGCGCTCCAAAAAGAACTCAAATAAATCGTTGCGACCCTTGAACGTCAGGTCAATATTGGCGTGTTGCAACAACATTTCCCGATTCTGGCGAATGCACGGTCCAAATTCCGTCAGTAGGTTCTGGCATGCCGTGCGATCGTCTCGTACCAGCGCCGCCACGAAGTCATCCCGCGCCACGTCTTCGCGAGACCGTTTCTTCTGTGGCTCCGGGTGTTTGGGGGATAAAGCGGCCTGGCGGTTGGACTTGGCCAACGCCATCACCTCGTCGCCGAGCAACACGTCCCAGGCATGAAACGCCATATCGCCCAAACGAGCAGCCAACGATCTGGCGATGGACGTGAGGCCGATCACGTTCGCCGTTGACCACGCCTTGAGCATATCAGAGATTTTGTGTGGAAAATACGTGGAATCCTGTACCATGCGATCCAATATGGGAAAGGAGTCTGGACACACGTGCCCTACGGCGGGAAACAGCGGTTCGTCTGTGGGAAACAGAGGTTCTTCTTCTTCACCAAATGATACATTCAACACGTCGCTTGCCTTCGCCACCTTCTCAGGAATCTCCAATGCGTGCTCACCTTCCCCACTTTTCATGATAAACCGCTTGGGTTCCGAAGCCACGTACGTTGGCTCCTCTGGGTTCTTCTGTTGCGCCAGGGCCACCGCATCCATCAAGGCCACATCCTCGAGAATTTCCTCGTACTCTTGGCAACGCAGTATTGTGGAGTGAGGCTTTCCACAACGTTCGCAAGAATGTGCAGCCTCTTGAAAGAGTTTGCGAAACGCGGCAAAAGTCTGCAACCCCTCCGACCCAAAAAAGACGGCGCTCCCATCGACATGCACCTTCCCGACGGCCAGACCGATGCACGCTCGGTCCACTGACGACGACGGGTGGTACCTTGAACTGGCCTTATACTTGAACACGATCGTGCCATCCCCCTGGCGCTCGATGTCACCGGTCTCAAAGAAAGTGTAAAAAAAGCACAAACGAGCAGGGAAATCATTCCGCCTTTCGGTATACAGAGACAGGACGGTATGCCAGCGAGTCCACGTCCCAGGAGCAAACCGCGTAATAGGGAAAAGACCGTCATAGCGGTGAAGATCGGCGGTGGAATTGTATTTTCGGTTCCATTTCTTCACATCATCCTCAGTCACTTCTTTGATGCTACTCTCCATGTAAACGGCTTCCTGCTTCTTTCTTCTGAATTCCCATGACGCGCCTGCGACCAACGCTGCGACATCTGCAAAACGAACGGCTGGAGATGCATCTCGCAGGGCCGAAGGCAATTTATTGTTGGCTTTGAGTTGGCCTGCCGTCCTCCCGTTGCCACATTCTAGTTTGAGAGGTTTCTTGTTATACTTGAGCACCATGGCGACGAGCTCTTCCTCGTTCAGCACCCCAGCATCATACAATGCGAGGGTCGCATCGGGGGAAATCATGGCGAGTACTTCATTCCTCGCGTCAGGTTCGAGGTCAGAAAGGTAACAGGTTGCGTGAAAACTCATTTTCAGTTCGATAAAAAAATTACAAAGACGAAAAACGGGGAAACCCTCGGTTTTATCACCTCGAGAATTCACTTCACGCTTTCTTCCATAAATCGTTTTTGCGCCCTAAAAATTTTGACCGCCAAAAAGAGCTTAGCTTTTTGGCACAAATTGAAGCCATTTGATCGGGCACCCGTCGCCGGCCGTGTACCAAATACCCGGCGTGCCCCTCATTTTGTTGCCATCTTTATAGGGTCCTTTGAACATGTAGGAGCGTTTCGTTTTTTTGTACCGTTCCGTGGGGCCTCCACAGGGCGCGCGAATCATCTGACCACTTTGCGCCACGCCCACGGACACGCCGGTAGTGGCGGCGTTCAAAGCCAGGTCGCCCACGATCGTTGCGCCTCCCGTGAATGGTGCGGCAAGGGCGGCCGCGACGTCGATGGCCGCTGACACGACCGTCGTGGCGATTTTTATGGCTTTGTTGGCTTTGTCGCGCTCAGGATCGGCGGTACTGTTGCCCCACGCACAGCATCCCTTGGCAAAGACTTCGGGGTGCGCATCCGTGCCTCCGAACTTGCCCACGTTGAGCGTGATGGCACCCCCTGCAAGATTCGTTGCCGCCTGGTTCCAATCGTAGTCGGGCGCGTCGACACCCCAGCCGTCCGGGTAGTAAAATTCGCCCTTGTCATTTTTCTTCAAGTCTCCGTAATTGAAGGGGGGACGGTTGCACGGTATGAAGCCCGCAGGACAGTTGGGGTTGGAGATCTGGTATTGGCGGTACGGGTTGTTGGCGCCACACGCTTTACACTGGAGCTTCGCGAGGTCGGGACCATTGTTCCAACTGCACCCATTGTCCTCGTAGCCTGGAGGGCACTGCCATCGTCCGTTGACGTTGATGCGCGTGGTGTAGGCACAGTCAGACGACTTTGGCGTGCACTTCACGGGAAGAAGTTTTGATCCGTTGCCAAAGAAAAGGCAGACGACGCAGCAACACAGAAGTGCGAACGATGACGACCCCATGGAGGACAAGGAGAGGAGACCGAGTGCGGCACTATCGCTCATGTGAGTAGACTCCCATTTTTTTTCTGCCGATGCACGTAGGAATGAGCGACGCGTTACTGCTCATTCTCCCGATGTCCATGTGTTTTTGCATGGCGTGTTGTGGGAGCGTGAGTTGTATGAGTTGTTTGACCATGCGTCGCCCACAGACCGACCCCAATCAACAACAGCAACAACAACAGCAGCCGGCACTTGCCATGGCGTACGAAATTCCCGAGAAGACCCCGACGGACTGTCCTCCCAATAAGCGAGGGGTGCTGGGGTACGAAAATCAGTTCCGCACAGGCAAGACGCTGATGTGGTGTAAAGACGACGATGGTACGGCGATCAGACAACATCTGGGAGGTACAAAATTGTCATACATCTCGGTGCCCGCGGGCATGAAAGTGACGTTATTTACAAAACCCAAATTTGCCGGCGAGAGCAGGGTCTTCGAAGCGGGAGAGTGGGATTTGCACTCGCTGCAGGACCGGTTTTCTGACCGTGCGGCCAGCATCAAGATCGAAGGGTCGCCTCCCGATGCGGCGACGGGGGCCACGGGACAATACTATGACCATAACCGTTCGGGGCTCGGTGTCTGATTTTTTTTTGCTGGAGTACCGTTAGGAGACATGAGTTCAAACTCGATGATGATTGTCCTCGTCATAGGCGTGATGGGAATGGGTGCCATGTGCATGTCATCTTGTAGCGCCGCATACATGACGTGGGAAAATGGAATGCTCTGCGAGTGGGCTCCTGATCTCCAACTTGGATGTCCCACGTTGACCACTACAGGACCGCCCACGACAACAACAACGACAACGACAACGGACACTCCAGCCCCAACAGATTGCACCGCTCAGGCGAGGACGAAGTGCGCGGACAAGAAGGGCAAGGAACGCGAGAAGTGTATTTCCACCGAAAAGAAAGCGTGCACGGGGCTGGGCACATATTGCAGCAATACGTATGCCGACTTCGGCCGCTTCACGGAAACGGATTCCGCGGGGGGAGCGCTGTCGGTGGCATATGACATCGATACCAACAAGACGAAGATGGCCATCTTACAACGAGAAAATAACAATTGTAACTATGGAACGGAAGATAATGATAATGGCGATGGACACAATCGAACTGTCACGACCCTGCATAAACTCGTTTCGCTCGGTGGCAACAAATTCAAAATACAGCCGAGGTTAGGAGGCGAGACGAGATACTTGCAAGCACAGGCGTGTACCACCGATGCCGCGGTGGGGTATGGCGACGGGAAAAGTCGCGCGACATGGATGTTGCAACGTCCCTCCGGTGCCACGGACTGCGGACGCTATATCTTTAAAAATACGTCGTGCAACAAGTATTTGGCAGTTGGAGCCAACTGGGGCGAAAAGAACAACGCGTGGAAATTGAAATTGGCTTCGAAAGACCATGCCAAAGAATGGTGGATGGAAACGCGGAATTGCGTCGGCGATTAAAAAAAATCTCGCCGTACGGATAAGGATATGAGCAATCGACGCCAGACGGTAGACAACAAGACGGTCGAGGGTTTTCCTTCGGCCACGTGGGGTCCTGGCTTGTGGAAATTCATGCACTTGGCGGCGCTTGGGGTGCGTCTCAACCCTACGGACGCCGAACTTCAAGGCTACCTTGACTTTTTCCGCGGATTAGGGTACGTGTTGCCTTGTGGCGTGTGCCGTCGCGAGTACCGCCGCCTCATCGGTCCAAACGGGCCGCTGACCATTCGCAAGGACATTTTCAAAAACAGACGCACGGCCTTTGAGTGGACGGTCAAAATTCATGATGCGGTGTCCCGTCGACTGGGGCACAAACGCGTGAATGCGTCCAAAGATTGGGGTGCGGAGTACGAAAAGTTGCGGTACATTGCTGAATATCGCAACTGGACGGATTCCCTCTCCTATTCAAATTACATTTATAACTACGTGTGGAACGCCACCAAACAAAAAGATGAAGTCATGGAGATTCGCAATTTTGTTATGACGTCGAATCCAGCGGTTCTGTACATCACGCCCGTGAAATGGGAGGGCTTGCGGTACGATCGCGGCCGAGCCAAGCGCAAATGGGAGTTGTTCCGCCGTCGATTCGGGGATAACGTGCGGTTCGGCGTGGTGCCCCTGTCCAAATTCAGGGCGGCATTCGCGAAGAATACCAACAGCCATCGAAATGTCAAATCCGATACCTATGTGCTGTTCCGCGACGGTGCCTACCGCGGGGTCGTCCGCACTGCTGAGGAAGCGGTGTTGAATGTCATGCAGATGCAATAAACGTGGTAAGATCGATCCGCCGGCCGGCAGAGGTCGTGTACAGGTCGGTCAGGTGTGGTGGGAGGGCTGTCGTGCCTTCGTCGATCAGGAAAAGCCGCGTGAGGTGGATATGGAGTTTTGTGAGGTTGACCAGCGACCGCATATTCGGCACTTGCCACATATCGGCTTCGAGGGTGAAGGATGTGAGCGTTGGAGGCAGCGAGGAGATGTAGGGAAAGTCGTGCGTCGTGATAGCGAGTTCGCGCAACGAGGCGAGCCGATGGAGTCCAAGTCGGTCGAGGGGCAGTCGCTCCGATTCGGACACCAGGGTGAGCGACGTGCATGCCGGGAGGAAGGTGGGATCAGGTGCGTTGCCGTGGATGGTGCATCTGGCCCGGAGAGTGACGACCTCCGCGGGAATGGGCGTGTGTACGAAAATAAAATCGGTGTTCCGGAAGATGAGGCTTCGGAGGGTATCAGGAAGGCCATTGCGAATGGACACGTACGCCCACTGCGGCGCAAACGTGATCTCGAGGTGTTCGAGTCGTTTGAATTTGCCGAGGTAGATGTCCGTGTAAAAGCCTCCGGGATGCGGCGCCTGCCGTGGACGGTACAGTCGATGGATGCGGAGGACACGCAACGTCGGGGGGAGGTGCGTCAGTAAATTGGGGTGGAAGTTGCAGAACCGAGCGGTGACCAGCTGGAGGCTTGGGAGGCGCGCAAACACCGTGCCGATGGTGTCGGGACGGTGTGTGGGGCCGAACGCCCGGGAAATTCGCAGGTCACGCACGGTCTTTCGGATCCGGTCAAGGTTCAGCCATGCCAGCACGTCGAGGGTGTTCGCGGGTGTGATTGTGGGTGTTCGACGCCGTGGCAGGAAGTTAGCGGCATCTCGGAGGACGCGACAGGAACATTCCGCGTGCGCCAGGGAGGTCGGGTCCAGGCGCTCGAGGATCAACGCCAGGACTTCGAATGGAAGACGAATAATGTTCATTGTGTCTCAGTGCACACGCAAAGGCTACTTAAGCCATTAAAAAGAAGCGTCGGTTCACATTCTTTTTGATGGCGTGCAAAGTTTGGAGTACATGAGAATGCAAAACGCACACCACACGGCGACATAAAGGAGACGTTGCTCGAGGGGCATAAAAGTGTACACACAAAATAATTACTGGCAATCATCGAGGGGCTTGCGCCAAGGGTCTGCATCGATGGTCGAATTCAAAAATGGCGATACGTCTTTGCGAGGGATTGGAGGATCGCGTCTGAGGTCGTGAGAGGCGTTACGGAGGGTCGAGCCCTGAGTATCAACTCCGACGTATTTTTGGGGGGAGAGGAGTTGTTGGCCTTGGAGAGATTGGGGGGCGAATTCGGCCCAGGAGGTTGCCCCTGGAGCGGGAGGGGGGGATGTCTTGGGAAGGAGGGACACGGATTGTGAGAGTGGCTGTGGCGTGGCTGTGAGCAATTGTTGGGAGGTGGGGCCTAAGGTGGTGACGGGTCTGTTGGTGACGGTGTTGGGGGGGATGGTCTCCCAAGACGTGGGGGCCCAATCTTCGTAGGTTTCGACGGGGACCTGGGTGACCCAGGTAGGAGGGACAGCGCGACGGCCCTGGCGTCTCCTCTTGGAGAAGAAGACGCGGAAAATGATGTAGACGACCAACAGACCGAGCGCAATCTTCAAGATCTTTCCGCGATCCATTATGTTCTGTATGAGGGTGGTGCAAGAAAAAAAAATCACAAGAACTCTTCGTCGCCGTCCTTGGCGTCTTCTACAGTTTCGTGATCATCTGGCACTTCGAGGTCGGGGTCGATGAGACAGGGTGGGGGAGGAGGCGTCAGACGGACTTGGAGGAGACTCCACATGCCGCCCATCTCGGTTTTTCCTAAACATAATTTATCGATGGCCAAGGCGGCGCGCACGGATTTGCCCACCGCATCCTGAGGGTCGTCGAGCTGTTCTCCTGCTTCGTCGAATACCGCAAAGTCTGGCCCTAGGCGAACCTTGAAGGCTCCATCCTCTCTGAAGAAGGTCTTGAAGGAGGCGCGTACCTGGTCTTTGGTGATGCCCCATGACTCGGCTGCCTCTTCGCACGTGGCCTTGAGGACGTCTTCGGCCTCGTGGAGGAAGGTGGCAAAGTGGCCGGTGGGTTTGGTCCAGGCAAAGGTTTCGGTCAGCGTGAGGATTTCGAGGGCGGGCGTTTGGATGGTGAGTGGTCCTTTGGTCAGGTCGGCCACATAGATCCTGCCGTCCCTGCGCAGAGGCTCTGCGGCGTCGAGATGGGCTCGCAGGTCGACGGTTTTGAAGTATACGGGCGTGGTGGTCATAGCGTGGGGCCGAGTTTTTTTTTGGCAAATCTGGCCGCGCCTCAGCAAAAATAAAATCTCCGAGGATGACACTACGAAACGATGAGACCCTGGAAAAAGGAATACCGCGATGTCTGGGAGGGCAGAAAAGTCCGCACAACCTCTGGATTGACCAAGAACGACTTGACCAGGAACCCTAAGACCGGTGCCATCGTGAGCAAGGCCAAGCGCGCCATTGGCCTCAAGATGATGAATAATCCCCGCATCAAGAACAGCTTCAAGGCTCACCGCGCTGCCGCGTTCAAATCATGAGGAAGAGCTTAAGACGTTGCGTTGTGTTGAATTGGTAGGAGAACAACAACACACCATGGCGTCCGATGACGAGAAATTTCGCGAGGCCGTGACCTTGTACGTGGAGCTTAATGACGAGATTACGCAGACCATGAAGGAATTGCGCGAGGTGAAGAAACGAAAGGATGCGTTGGGCAACACAATTTTGGAGTGTATGCGCACGCGGGACGTGGACGAGTGTCAGTTGCCTGATGGGGGACGGTTGGTCCGGAAGGCCAGCAAGCGCACAGAAACGCTGAAAAAGGAACACATTTTGGACGAACTCAAGACTACGTTGGGGGTGGACGAGTCCAAGGCGGAGGCGGTGCTCAATAATATCTACAGCAAGAGGGGTTTGGTGATCAAAGAGACGCTGTCCCGAACCAAAAAGTAGTTTTGTTCCAGGGGAATCCCATGTGTAAATAGAAATAATATCTACATATACTCCAACGCACACAGTATGAATATGAATTTATCAAAGGAAACGCTCAAACTTTTGGGCAAAAGTATCCTCCTATGCTCTCAGCAGTTTGCAATCGGCTCAGTGCTGATGTCCTCAAGTTTCAGTGTGAAGAGTTTCTCCAAAGATCAGAAAACGCTCCAGGATGCGGCCACAGCACTTCGTCAGTACATTGTCGTGGGCGTAATGTGGATGATAGGGAACATCTTGGTGTTAGGGGCGTCGTACGGGATGCGGGGTGCCGCCGCCGCCTTCATCGGGAACGCCATTGTTATCCTCTGGATCTGGAAGTTGTACACGGCAGCTTTTGAAGATGCGATGGAAAATTACAAATTAGACCCCCCGGTCATTTTCGCATAACAAAAAAAATCTGCGCGTACCACAATGGCCGAACAGCCTCAGCCACATGTCACGGCGGTGGCACAGCACGCAACGCAGCTGTTCGAGCGGCTGCGACAACGGTATGTGACCGACGCGCGCACTCCTCACGTGTTGCGAGTTTGGTCGGGTCGAGTAGCTGACAGCCCGGTGCGCAACCTGGTGGCGTTCGAGCGAGGGACGCTGATTGTGGGGACGTGGTGTCCGCAGCGCGATACGGCGGCCCGGTGGCGGACCAGACTGATCATGGCGTTAGCCAAGGCGTCCGTGAGCGATAGTTTGTGTGCTGGCACGACCGCCTGGCTCTTGCAGATCGTCACCAACGAATTGGGGTGGGACTGCGAAGTGGATTGCGATGCCTGCTACGAAACGGGCGTATGCCTTCAGAAAGATTGCCCAAAGTGTACGTGGCACCTTGAAAATTGCACCAACAAGTTCGTTTGGCCCGAGTTATTGGGACGACCGGCGTGGGTGGCTCAAATGGTGCTCAAAGCGATGCATCCCACAAAGCGGGTGGTGATGGATCCCTTTGACATGCTGTATCAGACGCCTGCGAACCCGGACGTCATTCGGATCGTGTATGATTCTCGAACGGGCTTGGTGGTGACGCCGGCACCGTACGTGACGTCCAGTCCGGAAGTGAGCAGCCCGCGCGAGGCATGTTATTTGTCGCCGGCGGAGGGATTGTGTGTGGGGGCGCCTCCTAACCCCCCACCGGCCACGTGGAAATCCGTGGTCGGCCACCGACTGGGCGACGTGATGATATGGCTGCGTGAACAATACCCCCACGCGGTCATAGAGCCAGTGCCAGCGAGCAAAGTGTTATCGCGAGACTTGCGCCACGACCGGATACGCATTCGCTTCGACCCAGATACCAAGGTAGTCACCCACGTCCCCACGGTCGGATGAGTTTAAGGACTTCAATTATTCTCTTGCGTCTAAGGATATTACACCATGACCGTCCTTGCCGCGTCCTTCCCCCGACAGATGCCCCAGAAAAAACAGACGTGGATTTTGTTGGATTTTGCAAAACGGATGACCGCGAGACCAAAGGCCAGAAGCGTCGCGGACCGCAAGCTCGTGACATACAAGAGTTTGGAGGATGATCGCCTGCACGTGGGCCACGACGCTTGTCCACACAGGGGTGCCGCATTGCATCGTGGGACCGTGCGCGGCGACGGCATCGTCTGCCCCTACCACGGGCTGTCCATTTGTCCTGGAAAAAATACGGATAGATACCTGACACACGCGGAGACCGCTGGTACGGTGTGGTTGGACGTCGCGTCTTTGGGGTATCTCGCCGATGACGAGGAGCACCCTTTAGAACAAGCGCCTCCCGAATGCCCCGAATTCACGGACCCCGCGTATCGCACGATCGAGTATTCGCGCACTGTCCGCACGAACCCGGTGTTGATGGCGGAGAACACGTTGGATTGGCTGCATTTGGGCAGTGTACATCGGTTCACGTTGGTGAAAGGGGATCCCGTCGTCACGGTGAAGCAGACCGGGACCCACGGCGTCGCGACCTACGAGTATACCGGGGATTTGTTCGACTTGACTGTAGAGAACGAGTACTGGATTCCTTTTACAACATCACTCAGATTCCATTTCAAGTCCAAGGCCACTGGGACTGTGACCAAGCCACTGTTGCTGTGGTTTTCTTTGACGCCTTTGGAAGGGGACATGTGCGAGCTGAACTTGCGCATTTCTAGGACTGAACTCACCTGGTTCCCCATGTTCACCGACCAACTGTTCAAACTGATTGACGAGTTGCCCCTCTTTGAAGATTTGGAAGTCGTGGCGACCGTTGACCCCAGAGAATGGTCAGCGAACCGTTTGACGCGCGCTGATGGGTTTGTCAAGGCGTATCGCGAAGCCATGCAAACCCATTGCGCCGAGTTACTCAAAAAGTATGTATTTTGATTTTGTTTTGATTCGATTTTCAAGAGATGACACGATTATTTGTTGATGCGATGAGACGATTGATGAATGAATCTTTAGCTTTGACCAACGGACGAGATACCTCGTTCGGTGGTGAAAGGTTTGTAAAACGCCTTGATTAAATGACGAGCGTGTTCTTGGGGTCGCGGGGCTTTCGGGTGCGCTTTGGTTTGGGGGGTGGTACAACAGGAACCTCTGCGGCAGGTACCTCCACGACGGGCTCAGCAGCAGGCTCGGCAGCAGGCTCGGCGGGTACCTCTACAAGAACCTCCTCCACAACGGGCTGAGTAGCAGGCTCGGCAGCAGAAGGCTCGGGTTTCTTGGGTCTGGGTCGAGGTTTGGATTTGGGTTTGGAAGACGCGAGAGGGAGGGCGGCGTATTGTGCCAATAAGCCGGGGATATCCAGGCCGGATTCCTGAGAATAGAAGCTCAGATGGGCGACCGTCGTGCCGTGGAACACTGCCTTTGTACCAGGATGAATTTCCGTGAGGAATGATTCGTCGTCGCCCCCGGCCTGGCGGAAGAGCTCTGAAAGGGATTCGGAGAGAACGGCAAAAGCGTTAATGCTCACGCGCAGGTGGGGTCGTATTTTTGTAAACTCGCCGGGTAATTGGAAGGCGGTGGGATCGATAAGGTATTCGGCGTGGACCGCGGCGGCGTTGGCGGGAGATTCCCATAACTTGCCACATACCCCTGGCATCTCCTCGTCCAATTCCAATCCACGGAGCAAACCGTATTTCTGCTGGACGTACGCGCACGTCCCATTATTCACAACGTTGGGGAACACGAGGGAGAATTCGGGATGATCGATGCGGAAATCTAAGAAGGATGCAAACGTGTCTGTGGAAATGTGGACGATGTCATCGTCCAATTTGATCAGAATGGTATCGGCATATCGAGACGCGGAGAGAGCGGCATAATGGTCGTAATACGAGTGCCATTTTCTGGTGGGTTTGCAATACCTGTACGTGGTGGTATTGTCAGCGAAGTCGTACACACCGGTGTTGCCCCATCCCGTCGAATGGGCAATGGTGGCGGTTGGTGGGGCGTCGAAAGGGAAGACCCATGGCTCGCCGCCGTTCACTGTCACGTGCATAGACCCGTCGCCCCAGCGGAGGCTCAATTGGGTGGTCGAGCCCGAGAGGCGGACGGCGTCAGTTTGTGCAAAAGGGGTCGTTTGGCGTCCCTTGCGGATGGCCGAGCGAGTGTTGTCCCATCCCCCTAGAATGAGTTCGTATTCCGTGCCTTCAGAGGTGGTCAGCAGGACGTGGATGTCGTTGGTGGGGCCAGTGACGGTGACATCGTAGACACCGTTGGATACGATGGCCGAGTCGCTGTAGGCGTACTCGTCATCCGTGAAGTGAAGGGTTGATGGCAAGGATCGCAGCCACGCACGGTCTTCTTCGGTTCGGCAGTAATCCCACAAGTGCACCTCGTCAACGAGTTTTTGTTGTTTGATGAGGGCGTCCAAGGCGTTGAGCAGGAGGGTCATACGGTCTTTACGGCCCGCAAACACGGTCACGATCACTTTGCGCCCTCGGTACATACTCTGTGTTTCATAAAAAAATATTTGGGTTTTTACATGCGTTTGGGTTTCATATCTTCATCAAATGAAAAATAAAGTTGACCAGAACATCCGCGCGTGGTCGAAGGTAGAAACGTGAGGCGAACGGCGGTGCACGAGGTCCCAGGCGTGACTGTGGCATGTAACCGACAGGCGTTTTCAACTTCGTCCACAATTTGTAAAGTTCTGTCGTATCCCGAGAACGTGGCGATTCTTGCTGCTTCGTCGCTGTCCAATTGCAGGTGGCACTGTGCCTTGAAGCAGGATTCGCCATACGTTGGAACGCGAGGGGGTGGGAAGGTGGGCGAGCCGGGGAGCAACAAGGGTCCAAACGCAAACTTGGGTCTCACGAGCGAGGCGGCCATGGCTCGTTCTCTTCGCGTGAATCTTCGGAAGACGCCGCGGCCCTTAAGTCGATGAGGGGAATCTGGAATGGGTGCAGGTCCAGGAGATTGAGATCGCATAAGGGAAGGGATCGCAGCGAGGAAAAGCGCACGTTGGATGGAACCGATCGACGCTGCCCGTAGGTATCTTTGCCGAGCACTATTTCTGCGGTGGTGACCTTGGAGACGTCGACACAATTCGAGTCTGGGATGTCGCACCAAAAGAGCGTGAGCCGACGACGCGGTTGGAGGGTATGTTTGTAGGCTCCTTCGGGCGTTAAAAAGAATGTGCTCACCAACGCAAGGTCTTTAAGCGCTGGACCCGTGCAAAAGGGGGTGGCCGTGAACGCGATGGTGTGGATCACGAGGGATCGAAGCCGCGGCAGCTCGAGGGGCGCGGGCGGTCTGCAGAAGGTGCTGGCACAGTCTCCTGTCAAGCTCAGATATTCGAGGTGAGGAAGTTCTAAAGAAAAAAATGCGTCGCTGTGGTCTTCGTCGCGGAGACACAGTGTGAGGTTTTTGAGCGTGGGCGAAAAGCCTTGAAGAAAGTCCAGACGAGACACGTTACACGCCCGGCTCAGGAACATGGTGTCCAGTGGCGGGAAAGGCGTATCGTGAATGGAGCACGTATACTCTAGGAATTGGGCCAACGTCCACGAGGCATCGTCCTGCGTGTATGATGCCAGGGCGGTGAGATGCCGTGCTCCCGCCAAAGCCGTGCCACACTGGGCGGCAACGAGTAGAGCGTCGTCCCCTTGATATGTAAACACGACAGAGCCAATTTGGTCGCGACGCCCGTGAATGTACCGGAGGAATTCTCTGGAAGGGGGATCGGTGATGCGGAGGACGATGTCGTGCCTTTCCGTGCTCGCTAGCCACACGTCTTTGCACGTCACTTCAAAACGCGCCTGCGTTTCGAAGGGCATATTTCTGAGAATGCGTTGCAAGAGGTGATGGGGTAGACGCTGGAGCGGCCCGCTCGATCGGGAGCGAGAAAAAAAATCTTCAGGCATGATAAATGTCGACCACTGTTCCCGTGGCGCTTGTCGATGCGTCAAACCAGTTGTTTAACCTCGGTCGTCCACTGACAAAAATCCAAGAGCCCGCCAGCACACTGCCTCCCTTATCCTCTGTTCCCGGCAAGATCACCGGGTTTGGCGATTCTACGAGGGTGCACCGTTCTGTTGCGCTTTCCGACGCCGGTGAGAAATTTAATATGTCTCGATTTACCACGGAGGTGTATCCCATTCCAGCACCTCTTTGCGAGCGCCGTGGCGTAGAAACTTTTGGCGCTCCCACCCGTTACGATGGCCGTCCAGTATTCTTGGTGCAGCGTTAATTGGATTTGCAAAAAAAAAACGATGATTCGTTTTGTGCACGGAACCTGGCGCCAGGCGTGGCCCAGAATGCCACTGCGGTGCAATTTAGAGCGGGTGTCCCACGGCGTGTTACCGTCTGCCAACGTGATGCTCCAAGACTTTCGCCAACATATCGACGTCGATGCCCGCGTGTGCATTCACATCAGTGATATCGTGTTTGAGGATGGGTTACACGCCTCCTGGATCGCCCGCGGCATGTTTGACGGCGGGGATTATCTACATTGCACTTTTGACACCGGGGTGTTTGTCGCGGGAGCTTGGCCCAACGCGGCGTGGTTGCGAACGTATGTAAACCGTTCCTATGATCTTGAGCAGAAGTATATACGTGCTCGCGTGGTCTATTTTTCAGAGCGCACCCGCGTGGACGTGGATGATTACGGCGGCATGGTGATTTTCAATAAAGACGAAGAAAAATAAAATCTTGAGAGACGTCAGATGGAGTTCCTCATCGCTGCTGGGATTGCCGCGCTCGGATACCAGCTCAGTCTGACGTCTTCGACACCTTCGGAAACGAGGAAGCCCGAGGTCCCCAAGCCTCAGGAGATCATCACGGTGAAGGACGCGAGAAATGACGAGAAGGCGAGGGCGGCACAGGCCTTTCAAGATTCTGAAGATCCATATCGCACGAATGTAATACGTCACAATCCAAACACACAGCCTTTTTTCAGGTCAGCCAGATCACAAAATACCAGTGACCAGGTGAAAAGTCGTTTGTTCGATTTGTTTACAGGCACGCTGGATATTGACAGTTCACAGACGGGTACGTATATGAAGAAAAAGGAAACGGGACCTCGGTTCCAACCTTTGCCACAACCCGTCTCGTCCTCCGGGTCCTCCGGCAATCCCGTGTGCTGGGAGCGCCGCATGCCCACGCCGAGCATGCTGCAGAACAATGTGCGTCCCACGCCACAGACACAAGTGGGCCCGGGGATGTGCGTTGGTCCTGACGTGGCGGCCGCGGACGGATTCCACTACACAACCTGTCGCGTGATGCCGAAGAACGTGGGTGAGTACAAGCTCAACCAGTTGGAGGCGCGGATCAATATTGGCGGTGCGCAGAATGCGATGCGCTCGGCAGATCCCATGGTGGCGCAGAATCGTCCCCCGAGGGTGTGGGATATCAATAGACGTCCCCCCGAAGCGACCAAGGCCACCGTCAATGCCCGCACCTCCCGCCCCATCGATATGGGTCTGCGGTGCGTGGACGACCGTCTTCCGGGCGAAGAATACTTTGGCCACCCCGCGCAGAATGCGCACCCCGCCCCGGCAGACAGCTCGGAGTCCACGCGTCTGCGTTCAGATGCACATAACGGCTTCCCGACCACCAACGTGACCGGGGCCCGGCATGGTGTCGGCGGGTTCACGCATGCCACGTACGATACGGCCCGCATGGAGCGTCAGCAGCGCGAACAAGCCGGTTTTGAGGGCATGTTGACGGGCGACCACCGCCGTGGCACCGCTCCCAGAACACACGCGCTCCCGCCCACACATCGCGAGATCACGTCCAACCGTTCTGAACACTTCATGGGCACCGCCACCCACTTTATCCCCAGCACAGACACGAGACCTTTGGACGCCGCCCGTACCACCCTTCGACAACTCACGGCGGGTCCGAACGACGTGGGCGGTGCGGCACCCGTACACACCGCCCCCATGGTCCAGTGCACTTACCAACAGCTGGGCAAACCGGCGAAGCGATACGATACGACGACCAAATCGGCGGGCTATGTGCCAGGACCACAGCGTACGAATGAGTATCGCCGGGCCAATTTGGGCGACGACGACCCCTGGCAAGCTGCTGGAATTTGTAAGGGCAAGTTTGTGGCTCTCCGCCAACGTGCGCACGACAATCGCGTGTTGGGCCACGCCGGTGCTTCGAGCATGTATTGGAACATGGCACCGCCGGGCGCCTCTGCCCAGAACAGCAACAAATTGCCAGTGGTCAACCCCCGGCAGGACTTTGGCCTCGCGCAGGAGGTGCTCAAGACCAACGAGCTCGCGATTTCGATCGTATGAGCTTAAGCGGTCGGTGGGAGCACCTGCAGGTCAACCATGGCGGACGACGAAAGGACGAGAGAGAAGAAGGTGCTGGAAACTCGAGAGGCCGCAGTCAAGGAATGGCAGGCCAGTATGGAAGCGGGTGTTCGAGCCTCGCAGGAAAGCGGGATCGACTGGTCCAAGGTGAAGGTGGACCCCCAGGATGTGGGTGTACGTATGGGTCCCATGTTGACGGAAGAAGAGTTCAAGGCCATGTGGTGCGGGAAGGGCCAAAAGAAACCACACATCATTGCGAAGAAACAATTCAAATGATGAAAATTTTTTTCTAGGGAACATCATATTCGTGATGGTCTCTAAGAGCATTCTGATCAAGGTCGCCGTCGGTATTGTGGCCGTTGTATTTGTGTGGTGCCTGTTCAACGTCTTTGTGAAGAAGGGCGGTGGTAGTGCAACTCCCGTGCCCTTCATCCCCGTGGTGACCACCATCCCCACCGGACCCCTTCCTGAAAAGTTCGCTGCCTACGACCCTGAGGACGACGGCGACGACAACCTCTTAGAAAACTATGCCGAATTCATTCCCGCCGAGGTGGAGGAGAAGGAGACCTATGTGGACGCCGGCGATGTCTTTGCATCCCCCGACGGAAGCCGCCAGCTTCTCGATAACTAATTTGTAAAAAATGCGTGACATAAAAACATGTAACATTCACACTTTCGATGTTTTGATAAACTTCCAAAGTTTGAAACCATTCTTGGCATCGACATGTAAAAAAATCATGATCCGAGGACACTGTTAGGTGGTTGGTTGAAATGCGCAGAGTATTTTGGTAATCCGTACTTGAACTCGTTGTTGTTCAAATACATTTTTCCACGGAATCCTCGCTTGTATTGACCTGGCGCGACTTGGTTAAGATACGCATAAAAGGCTGCTGGGCTTGAAAAGTGCTTTTTCATCACCGTATCAGGAAACATGCGCGCTGCTTGTCGTATGGCGTCAACAAATCGGTGAGGTTTGTCGTGCATGTTTGTCGGATTGAGCTTTTTCCAAGCGTTGGCGGCATGTTTGTACCGCGTGACGGCATTGGCACGACTGGCATTGGTTTTGGTCAAAGGTCCCCGCCTGTACCCGCGCTTGATGTAAAACCCGGTTGCTTGTGGAACGCTGACCAGTTCCACGCCCTTCTTTCCACGCCGTTTTCCAATGCGCTCGATCAAATGCATCATACGTGACCCTACAGTCTTTACACTAGAGCATATGAAATCTACAAACACGCTCCTGCGTCTCAGAATGACACCGGCAGCGCCGACAATCTTGCCTGTCGACCTGTCAGTGGCCAAGACCATAAACTTCGAGCGATCGAGTTTTTGATCATTCCCATACTGGACGAGGTAGTCACCAATCCATCTGTGGAGATACGATCCGACCCTTTTGCAGGATGTTTTTTTCAGCTTTGTGAGATCATGTAACCGGTTCATGAGTTTTGGATTTTTGACGAAATTTTCAAGACTCTTGTTCGTCTGTCCTATTGTACGAATGGAAATGGATTTGTTCATGATGGGTACCCTACGAGAAAGATATTTTTTACAGCGTACATTCTACAACGGTCAGGCTGTAGAATGCATATATCAATCAATCATCGCCTTAGGTGTTTTCATGAGCTTTCCTCAGAGACCTCGTGGACATCTTTTTTTTTGAGCGAAGTAGTATATGTCGATAAGGGCAAGCAACGCAAGCAACGAACGACTCATTATTGTTACCGTAATCCTTTGCATTATCGCGGGCCTCCTAGCGTGGACATTTTCCAAGCGTCGCGATTACGGGAGCAAAAAATCGTGAAAACACCAGGCCACCATGCGCGTGGGGTGCCACGTTACTTTGATGAGTTCTTCTTTGTAGGTGTCGAGGCGCTCTCGGGCTCGACGAGGTGCGTCTTTGTCGAAGAGGAATTCGTGGAAGACCGAGTGTCCGAGAAGCGGGCGTTCGATGGATACTTTCCGGATGGAGAGACCCTCATCATTGAGCGGAACGTCGGGATCGATCGCGTTATAGACGACCGGATGGAACAGAAAGTATCGGAGCGCGTCTTCATCTATGTCGGGAGATTCAAAGGCAAAATTCCAGAGGTGCCGCATGCAAGCAATATCTTTCCCATTGCGGCACCGGGCGATCAGCATGCCGATGATCTCTGGCTTGTGGACGACGAGAAATCGGAGGAGGCACGCTTCGATATATTTGGGCAACGAGTCCGGCGGGACGTAATCAAAGACCAGTTCGAGAACGTCTCGCGTGCTATCGTGATCCGCGAGGAGGATGGTGAACATGGTTGGGATCGTTGGCGTGGCGCCGCGGCCCATGAGGAAACGGACATACCCGATGTCCACGGGCGTGCAAGGTGGGAGATGATATAAGTAGTCTGTGAGCTCGTTTGACATGAGTTAGTTTTTTTTTTAAATACGTTACATTTTTATAAACATTTATTTATTTGCTATTTTGCTGTTAGACCTCCACGGCGTCTCGCGCCACGTCCACGGCTGTGCACAGGGCCTTGTGTTTCTTCCAGTGTTTCCTCTGACATTCCTTCGAGCAGTACGTGACCACCTTACAGCGCCCGCATATTTTGTCTCCAATTTTTCGGCAGTCGGCACAGATGCCTCTGTCGAGATCGCCATGCTCCAAGGCGCTCTTCTGCACGTTAATGATGGGGACCTTGGCGTCGGTGGCAAAAACTGGAGCGCCCTGGTTCTCAACGCTTCGGCATGGCGCTGTACCATCGCTTTCGTCATTGAAGAAGACAATCAGCGGAGAGGAGGACGCCATAAAAAAAATAAAGTTAAAAAAACGTTTACAGGATAAAGAAAGTGTGAAACCTGCTCCTTCACACTTTCTTTTTAACGAAAATGTACAGAAAAACCTCGCGCCAAGGCGGGGGTGACGTCTTTCATTTTTTTTGAAAAAAAAAACGAAATTAGAAATGGCACGCACCAAGCAAACTGCTCGCAAGAGTACCGGTGGGAAGGTACCCCGTTCGTTGTTGTCGACCAAATCGGCGATGAAGAAGTTGGCTCCCGCCGGCGCAGGCGTCAAGAAACCGCATCGCTACCGCCCCGGCACCGTGGCACTCCGCGAGATTCGCAAGTACCAGAAATCCGGCGAGTTGCTGATGCGCAAGCTGCCGTTCCAGAGACTGGTGCGCGAGATCGCCCAAGATTTCAAGACGGACCTTCGTTTCCAGAGCGCGGCTGTGTTGGCGCTGCAGGAAGCCGCGGAAGCCTTTTTGGTGGGCCTGTTTGAGGATACCAATTTGTGTGCGATTCACGCCAAACGCGTCACCATCCAGCCCAAGGACATGCAGCTGGCACGACGCATCCGCGGTGAACGTGCATAATATTATTGTTTATCGCGATTTTTTACATGTAACATACACTATAAACTTAGCACATATACAGAGCAGGGCCAACACGGGTATGTACGCCGCCGCGGGGACCGCTGACGCGTTCATCTTCGACGGCAAGGGGGGCATTGATGCATTCGAAGCGGTCGAAATCGATTTCTGTGAGAGGTCTGGCACAGTGGGGGTTGAAGCCACTTGTCCACAGGGCCGAGTAGGTGTCTGGATGGTTGAGCATACCGTCCCCCAACGCCCTGTAAGGCGCGGTGCCAAAGAGTTGGGTGCGGACGGTCGCTCGGCTGTTGGGGACGCGGTTCCATTTGGAGACGGTGAGAGATGTATCGGTGTCAATGGTGTCGCCAGTGACGTGCTGTTGCTTGCATCCAGCGCTGTACGGCGTGCAGTGTTTTGGGAAGTCGTTGGGGGGGAGGGTGGGCGCGAAGCCCATGTAATAGTCGCCGGGGAACTGGGAAAGCTTGGCCTGGGCGGTGATGTACGTCTGATCATCGACGAGTTTCGCGCTTCGTTGCATCTTGGTCCTTCGCAAGATTTTTATTTTTGCGTTTGGGGTCCTCGGCGTCAATTCGCAGGCGCCGGTAGTACAAATAGTTGAGGCCAGAGGACATGAAGACGGCCGCCGTAAACATTTCGGAAACCAGCTGGACGTTGCGCACGAGGCCCTCGGGAATGGCGGAGGCTTGAATGCGCACGGCTCGCCACTTCCGACGACCGAGGGGGCGACGCACGGCTTGGGCGGGACGTTGAGGTGTGAGAAGGAGGCGCATGAAAGAAAGGCGGTAGCTCCCCTTTCTTAAGCTCTTGATGCATACAAAAAATGTCTTCACCCGAGGCGCGCCTTATTCACCTCGTTCACGAGAGAATCGTATTTTTTGGCAATCGCGTTCAACATTCTGGCCTTGTCCGCTTTCGTCGCTCTCCCGGATCGCAACGAAAATTGGTAGGAAAGGACCAACGTTTCCAGTCGCCGCATCAACATTTTCACCGTCTCTTTATGAAGGCGTCTATTCGAAGTCACTGTCCCGGTGCGTTTGTTCAAGGTAAAATTACGTCTCATTTCTCTTAGGGTACAAAAAAAATGCCGTTACAGGAGATCGTACATGTGCATGGGTCGTGTCGCCAACAGACCTGTCTCGCCGAGTTTGGCCAGGATTTTGTCCAATTGCCTGCGTTGCACTTCGGTCACCACCACTTTTTGTTTGTCGATTGAACTCATTATGTACAGCACGTTCTGATAGTTTTTGTGCGTGAGCGAGTCGATCCGGGACTCTAACTGCGTTAACTGTTGTTTAAATTTATTCTGTAACAGTACGTCCGACAGTATTTTCAAACTGGCTGTGAGGATGATGGCAACACCTGCTGCGCTCTCTGCTTTTTTCAAATGTTCGAGGAACAGAGCGGTATGCTGAATGATGACGGGGAGGAATACGGCGGCCAAATAGACAAGCAACAAGAATTGGGCAACTTGGAGAGCACGATCGAGGCGTTGGAGGCTGAGGCGCGTACCATTATTGGTCAGGACGCCTTGGTTGCGACGCGTCGAAGCTACCTTTTCTCTGAGCAGCCTGTTGTACAGATCGTTCAACTCGATGATCCGTCGGCGTTCTTCCGGAGTTATTTTTTGCGTGACTTGGTACACTTCATCCTTTCCCATACGGATGATTTGATCGTACAATCCGAGCGCGTTCCAGGATTTCATCATGCCCGTAGGCGTGGCGAGTTTGATTTCAAACCGTTTTGGAATCGGTCCGTAGGTGATGAAATTCCGCGCCAAGTTCTTCCGCTAGAAAAAAGTTGTGTAAATCACTTAATTCCTCTGAAAATCCGTGAAAACTATAATTTCCTAGACTTTGAGAGGCTGAATAGCAGCCATCAATAAGAGATATCCTTGCTACACAAGGGGTTAC
>Ga0255158_1000248_pt1 | contig 20899 bp, 25 predicted proteins | sample Atl_Atlam_RepC_8_2_FD_188426 | JGI IMG/M metagenome (GOLD analysis project Ga0255158, IMG submission 188426) | Freshwater microbial communities from Altamaha River, Georgia, United States - Atl_Atlam_RepC_8h | ecosystem: Environmental > Aquatic > Freshwater > River | place: USA: Georgia...
AAATGGAAAGTTATGGCTTAATGAAACACAAGGAATGCGTGTTGCAGGATTACTTCTTATGATTGCAGCATCCTGGGCAATTTGGATGGATTTAATTCACCCCATGAAATTATGGTGTCAATAAAAAAAGAGCCCCTATCTTTGGAGGAATAGGGGCTTAGGGGAAATGCTTGTGGACCAAGCATCATTTGCTACTAAAACTTCTTACCAATACCAAAACTTACTACCCATGGGTCGATATCGAGAGAATCAATTTTTGTTGAAGGGTTAGCAAATACGTCAGTATTAAACCAGATTTTTTTAACATCAAAATTGACAAGCCACTTATCTTGTAAATTCATGTCAATACCTGCCTGAATTGCTGGTCCCCACATATTGCGGTCAGTATGAATACCTGTTCCGGCGGGAACAGTAGTGCGATCAGTTATACCTACTGTGCTTGCTAGACCATTATCCATTGCTCTAATGTACGAAATGCCAGCGCCTGCATAAGGATCAAATTGTTGATCTGGATTAAAGTGCCATTGAAGTGTAAGTGTAGGAGGTAATAAATTTACCGTACCAAGTTTTTGTGAGTTTGTGCCTGAGATATTGACATCATGTCTTGTGCCTGTAGCTAAGATTAGCTCCGCAGCTATATTTTTTGTAATGTAGTAAGAAAAATCAATTTCAGGGATAGTGTTGCTGTCCACCGTTAATTTATCGTTAGCTGCGAAAACACCCGTTGTAGTATTTAATTTACTATCTTCATCAGGAGCTATATGAGTCGCTCTCAAACGCACAACAACATCGCCTTTTTCAGCAAACGATAAGGCTGGTGCCATAAGGCCAGCAACTAAAATGGCAATGAGTGGTTTTTTCATAATATTTCCCTATTAATAACAGGGTAATTTTATGATTTTTAAAATTAAAACGACTTGATGTAGATCAAATCAAAGCTATTTAAGGGAATTGAGACGATCTCGCAATGAGGATAAGTCGTAACCAGCAATTTGAGCTTTACTTAAAATTTCATCAATAGGTAATTTTTTTGCATGTGATAAAGCCCAAAGTGTTGAACATCGGGTACCTGTTCGACAATAGGCAAAGATAGGTTTTTGAGAGTTTTCAAAATAATTGCCAAATTGCGCAATATCATTATCCGAAATTTGTCCACCAACCACTGGCTGATGAATTGTTTTGATACCTAGATTTTGAGCTTCTTTTTCAATGGATGAAAAATTCAACTGTCCTTCAGATTCTTGATCGGGGCGATTACAAAAAATAGTTTTGTAGCCTTGCGTATGAATTTCTTTTAAGTCTTCGATCGTGATTTGATCAGAGACAGTGAGTTCATTATTGATTTTTGCGAATTTCATAACTTCATTTTACTTTAAAAAAATACTTAAAAGGTCATTTAAGAATCGTTGACCTAAAAGTGTTGGCTTAATCATTTCATGATTCATGCTAATCAGTTTTTTATCTAGTGCAGTTTTTAGTTCTTTATCAATAGAGGAAATATTTAAACCTGTCTTTTCTTCAAAACTTTGCATAGTAAAGCCATCAATCAGGCGTAAATGATTCATCATAAATTCAAAAGCCAAATCATTTTCATGAATGATGGTTTCTGATTCGATCATACTTTGTGAGTTTACTTTTTCCATATATTGCTTTGGATTTTTGTAGCGACTCTCTCGTATCATTTTGTCATGAAATGTAAGTTTGCTATGAGCGCCTGCGCCAATACCTAAGTAATCACCAAATTGCCAATAATTCAAATTGTGTTGGCATTGTGATTTAGGCTTTGCAAAAGCAGATGTTTCATAATGCTCATAACCATTTTCACTTAGAATAGTTTCAATGGTTTCTTGCATCACTGCACTCTCATCATCTAGAGGTAACTGAGGAGGATGTTTAAAAAAGAAAGTATTCGGTTCAATGGTTAAATGATAAAAAGATAAATGTTGTGTATTAAAAGAGGTTGCAGTTTTAGCATCATCTATTGCTTCATCTAATGTTTGATGAGGTAATGCGTACATTAAATCTAAATTCACCTCATCAAAATGATGCATCGCGATTTCAATACCTTTTTTAGCGTCTAGACTATTATGAATGCGACCCAAAGATTTGAGATGCGTGTCATTAAATGATTGAATGCCAAGCGAGACTCTTGTCACACCTGCGTCTTTATAACTTTCAAAGTGATTGGTATCAATCGTGCCTGGATTAGCTTCAAGTGTAATTTCTGCATCATATAAGATGGGCGTGAGTGCACGCACTTGACTTAAAATTTTGTGGATTGCTTTTCCGCTAAAAAGACTTGGCGTGCCGCCGCCAAAAAAAATTGAATGAATTTTTCTGCCCCAAATTTTAGGTAGAGAGTATTCAAGATCTTTAATAAGGGCTTCCACATATATGGATTCCATATCATTAAAGTTTTGTGTTTCTTTATGTTCATGTGAATTGAAATCACAATAAGGACATTTCTTTACACACCAAGGAATGTGAATATAAAGTGAGAGCGGTGGTGGAATAGTGAGTCTTGAAGTTTGACTCATAAACGATTTACTTATTTTTTAGATAAGGATTAATAAGATCATCAATCATTTGATGCAGCGCTTCTTTCATTTGCTTTTCCGAGACTTCCATTAAAAGCCCATCTTCAATAGCATCTTGAGAAAGCTGCTTTAATTCATCAAAATTTTCTTTCATCACTTTAATTTTTTCTGTACATGACACGATTGTTTTGTCGTCACGCACCCAAGTAGGCCATTTGTTTTTTGATTTATCCATAAATCTGATTTAGTTTTAATTTAAGTTTTTGTAATGCTTGTCCGCGATGACTAATTCTATTTTTAATCTCTGAAGATAATTCTGCCACAGCTTTTTCGGTCATATGATCTAAAAATAAGGGATCATAACCAAAACCACCAGAACCTCTGGGTGTTTTTAAAATTTCTCCATGCCAAACACCTTCTACAATAACGGGTTCAGGATCGAATTCATGTTTTACAAATACAATGACACAAATATAATGCGCTTTTCGGTTGGATTCGTTTTCTAAACTTTTTAAAAGTTTTTCATTATTTTTTTGATCCGATGAAGGCTCCCCTGCGTATCGCGCAGATAAAACACCCGGTTTACCATCCAATGCATCGACACAAATGCCTGAATCATCAGCAATCGCAGGAAGTTTTGATAGGCGGCTTGCATGTCTTGCTTTGATAAGTGCATTTTCAACAAATGTATGAAAAGGCTCTTCAGTGGCTTCAATTTTAAAATGTGATTGAGGCAGTATCTCAACGTTCATGTCATTTAGAATCGACTGAATTTCAATAAGTTTTTTGGCATTGCTCGTTGCAATGACGATTTGTTTCTTCATGAAATTACTTTAAAACGTTTTTTTGTAATTGAATCAGTTCTTTGATGCCCTTTGCTGCAAGATCAGCCATTTGATCCATCATTTCGCGAGAAAAAGGCGTCCCTTCAGCAGTGCCTTGAATTTCCACAAAACCTCCAGAGCCGGTCATCACGATGTTCATATCTGTGTCGCAACTGGAATCTTCCGAATAATCTAAATCTAATAAAGGCTTTCCTTCATGGAGACCAACAGAAATAGCTGCCACAGCGTCAATCAATGGAGATTCGGAAATAAGTTTTTGATTCATTAAATGTGTAATCGCATCGTGAACCGCGACGTAAGCGCCAGTGATACTTGCAGTTCGCGTTCCACCATCAGCTTGAATCACATCACAATCAATTTGAATGGTACGTTCCCCGAGTTTTTTTAAATCAATAATGGCTCTTAAGCTTCGTCCAATGAGGCGTTGAATTTCTTGAGTACGACCTGATTGTTTTCCGCGCGCAGCTTCTCGGTCCATTCTAGATCCTGTTGATCTTGGGAGCATCCCATATTCCGCCGTAATCCAACCTTGATTTTGCCCTTTTAAAAAGGAAGGCACTTTTTCATCAATACTTGCAGTACATAACACATGGGTATCACCAAATTTTATTAGGACAGAACCTTCTGCATGTTTTGTGTAGTGTCTAATAATTTCAACCGGCCTTATTTGGTTGTGAGCGCGTTGATTTAATCTCATCATCTTCTTCCTCGATAGAAGTCGTCATTATAAGCTAGCTTTAATTGATTGATATCTTGTCATTTGAAGGTTTTAGTCGCAAATGCAACTATAGATTGATAAAATGACGCTTAAACATTGAATTGGATACCTTATGGCTTTAAGCATGACCGGTTTTTCTTTTAAGGAAGCAGATACAGAACAGGGTATTTTGCTTCTTGAATTTCGGTCTTTAAATAATCGATATTTAGAGCTTCAAGTTAAATTAGATGAATCCTTAAGGTCTTTTGAGCCCATGATTCGCGATCTGATATCCGCCGAAATAAAAAGGGGTAAAGTGGATTGCAGGATTTATTTCAAATCTAAAACGCATGCGCTCGATGTTAAAAATGTCGATCCCATTAAGTTAAAACAGCTTGCGATTTCAGTCGATGAAATTGCAAAACATTTTTCTGATGTGCAGCCAGTGAATGCGCTCGATATTTTAAAAACAAGCGAAATCATGCACGACCAATCCGTCAATATGAACTTACTTGAACAAGACCTTAAAAAAAATCTCAAAGAAGCACTATTAGAAATTCAAGCATCTAAAGCACGTGAAGGTGAAAAATTACAAAAGATTTTATTGGATAAATTAAAAGATATTGAAGGGCTTATAGATGAAGCTAAAAAAATCTTGCCCGTTTTAATCAAAGAGTATCAAACTAAAATTGAAAATAAATTTAAAGAAGCATTAGTTACAATCGATGATGACCGACTAAAACAAGAGTTTCTTATTTTTATACAAAAGATGGATATTGATGAAGAGCTTAATCGAATTACATCTCACATTGATGAAGTAAGACGATTACTCAAAACCGATGGCGCGATGGGTAAAAAACTAGACTTTATGATGCAGGAACTTAATCGTGAAGCGAATACTTTAGGTTCAAAATCGATTTCACCTAAAACTTCACAAATCTCAGTTGATTTAAAAGTTTTGATTGAGCAAATGCGTGAACAAATTCAGAATATTGAATGACAATGAATAGAGACTTCATATGAGCCAAGCCCATTTGTTTATTATTGCAGCAGCTTCTGGTGCCGGTAAGACGACACTAGTAAAAGCTTTATTAAATAAAGATAAAGATCTTCAAGCCTCTGTATCGCATACGACACGAAAACCGCGTCCAGGTGAAGTAGATGGTGTGGATTATCATTTTGTTGATGAGAGCACGTTTTTAGATTTGAAGAAAAAAGGCGAATTCTTAGAGTCTGCTGAATGTCATGGGGCTATGTACGGCACGAGTAAAAAATCAGTGCAGACAATTCTTGATCAAAAGAAAGATGTGATTTTAGAAATTGATTGGCAAGGTGCTCAAGCCCTTAAAGCTCAATTTAAAGAAGCCGTTTCAATTTTTGTGTTGCCTCCTTCTGTTGAAACATTGGCTGAAAGATTAAATAACCGCGGACATGATAGTGATGAGACGATTGCAAAGAGACTCGCGGTTGCCCGAGAAGAGATGAGTCATGTAGATGAGTTTGATTATGTTACAATCAATGATGACTTTGAAGTAGCGCTTCATGATCTTATGGCGATTATTCGATCTACTCGATTAATGTGTCATATTCAGCTCACACGACATAGCCACTTAATTAAAAACTTGACTTGAAATTTGGAGAAATAACATGGCACGAATTACAGTAGATGATTGTTTAGAGATGATTCCTAATCGCTTTAAACTTACTTTAGCTGCCGCATACCGCGCAAGACAATTAGCCAATGGTGCCGAAGCATTAGTGAGCACACACGGTTTAAGAGATAAGCCTACGGTATTAGCATTAAGAGAAATCGCAGCAGGTAAAGTTGGTCTTGATATCTTAAATAGAAAAACAACGTACTAATTCTAAATTGGGGCTTAACGCCCGCTTAAGAGTAAAGACTATGGCTAGTACCGCTCATTTTAACAAAGCGGATGCTCAAAAAACACCGCCTCTTCCGTTACTGCCTGTCGATAACGAAGAGTCTGAACTCACAATCCTTCTTAAGACCTATCTAAAAACGAAAGACATCCACAAAATATGGGATGCCTACCGATTTAGCGAAGAAGCACATCATGGTCAATCTAGACGAAGTGGTGAGCCTTATATTGTTCATCCAGTAGCAGTAGCATGCACTTTAGCCAGACTTCATCTTGATGCTCCTACAATACTTGCAGCACTGCTGCACGATGTTGTTGAAGATACAACAATCACAACTAAAGAAATTGAAAAAAAATTTGGTAAACAAGTATCGGTATTAGTCGATGGTTTATCCAAACTCGACAAAATTGAATTTCAAGATGCTACACAAGCACAAGCTGAAAATTTTAGAAAAATGTTATTGGCAATGTCGAATGATGTCCGCGTTATTTTAGTAAAGCTCGCGGATCGCCTTCATAATATGCAAACCTTAGATGTTTTAAGACCTGAAAAACAAAAACGTATTGCCCAAGAAACACATGACATTTATGCGCCCATTGCAAATCGATTGGGTTTGAATACCATTTATCAGGAGCTTGAAGATTTAAGCTTTAAACATCTATACCCTATGCGCTATCGTGCAATTCAAAAAGCTATGAAAGCTTCTCGAGGAAATCGTCGTGAAGTCGTTGAAAAAATTACGGCAGCCATTCAACAAAAACTCGTTGAGATGAAAATAGAAGCTGAAGTTACCGGACGAGAAAAAAATACTTATAGTATTTATAAAAAGATGAGTGAAAAAAGTATGTCTTTTGCCCAGATCAATGACATCTATGCATTTAGAATTATTGTGAAAGAAGCGAACGATGCCTACTCAGCATTAGGTGCCTTACATGCGCTTTATAAACCACTCCCAGGTAAATTTAAAGATTACATTGCGATTCCAAAAGCGAATGGATACCAATCATTACACACAAGTTTGTTTGGGCCTTTCGGTACGCCCATTGAAGTACAAATTCGTAGTGAAAAAATGCACAAACTCGCAGAAGCAGGAGTTGCAGCTCATTGGCTTTATAAAACAAAAGATGCACATCTCACTGAACTTCAACAACAAACACATCAATGGTTAAAACGTCTCCTAGAAATTCAATCAGATAGTTCAGATTCGCTTGAATTCTTGGAGCATTTAAAAGTTGATCTTTTTCCTGATGAAGTTTATGTATTTACACCTAAAGGAAAAATTTTAGCGCTTCCTAAAGGGTCGACCGCAGTTGATTTTGCTTACGCAGTTCATAGTGATGTGGGTAATTGTTGTGTAGCAGCAAAATATAATCAAGAACTTGTTCCGCTTCGAGCCGAAGTAAATAACGGCGATCATATTGAAATTATTACAGCGCCTTTAGCTAAACCTAATCCTGCATGGTTAAATTTTGTGATTACTGGAAAAGCAAGATCACATATTCGACAATATTTAAAATCGATTGAATCAGAGGAATCTTCAAGGCTTGGTGAAGGTATGCTTAATCAAGCATTGAAAGCACTTCATATTAATCCATCCACTATTAAAGAATCTCACTGGAAAAAATTAATCAGTGATTATGGTGTTAAAAGCAAAGAAGATATTTTGGCTGAGATTGGTTTAGGTAAGCGGATGAATGTTATGGTGGCGCACCAACTTATTAGTTTTATGGAGGGTGTGAGCCATGTCAAAGGTAAACATAAGCAACTTGATGTGATTACTATTAAAGGCTCCGAGAGTATGGCGATTCAATTAGCAACCTGTTGCCATCCTATTCCAGGTGACCCTATTTTGGGATTTATAAATAAAGATAAAGGTCTTGTAGTTCATACACATGACTGTTTAGCGATTAGAAAATTTAAACTTGATCCAGATAAATGGCTTGATGTTGAATGGGATCCAAATCCAGATCGATTATTTAAGGTCAATTTACAAATTATGGTATTAAATGAGCGTGGGATGCTTGCTAAAATTTCTTCAGTGATTGCGGAGTCAGATTCAAATATTGATAATGTGAATGTTGAAGAATCCGATGGCGGACATTTTGTAAATGTGAATTTTATTGTGCAAGTGCATAATCGCATTCACTTAGCAGATCTGATGAGAAACTTAAGAAAGATCACTAATATTTCTAGAATTAGTCGTGTCAAAATGAAAAACTTTTAAGCCAATTATAAAAAAAGAAAGATTGAAGAAATGACAAAAGAAATTATTCAAACTAAAAAAGCACCAGAAGCGATTGGTACTTATTCTCAAGCTGTCAAAATAGCTAATACTATTTATTTATCGGGACAAATTGCACTCGATCCTCAATCTATGCAATTAGTTGAAGGTATTGAAGCACAAATTCATCAGGTATTTAAAAATTTAAAATCAGTCGTCGAAGCTTCCGGAGCGCAACTAAGCGATATCGTTAAAATTAATATTTACTTAACTGATTTATCTCATTTTGCTTTGGTCAATACCATCATGGGCGAATATTTTACAAAACCTTATCCAGCGAGAGCTGCGGTAGGTGTTGCATCACTTCCAAGAAATGCACTTATTGAAGCTGATGGCATCGTTGTTCTTTAAAACATTTTTACCTAAGAGTATTTCAATCTGACTTCTTTAGCCGAGCTTAAGCTTTTTACCCCTTCCGTATTAAATAAGCTCAAAAAATTGGGCCTTGAGGATGTATTTAGTTTGGTCATGCACCTTCCCATTCGCTATATTGACGAAACTATTGTGACACCTATTCGCGATATTCAAATGGGCACCCTTGTCCAATTAGAAGCAGAAGTTATTCGTGCAGAAATTGTCTATAAGCCAAAAAAAATGCTTATCGTACAGGTCAAAGATACATCTGGCAGCTTGCAGCTAAGATTTTTACATTTCTATCCAAGCCAAATGAAGATGTTTGAAGTAGGTAATCGTATTCGTATTTTAGGTGAGGCTCGTCATAATTTATTCGCATTCGAGATGATTCATCCTCAATGTAAATTGATAAGAGAGGGTGATGAATTGCCAGAGAGACTCACGCCAATTTATTCGTTGGCTGCAGGTGTGGGACAAAAAACAGTCAAAGATGCAATCGATAAATTGTTTTATCACTTCGATTTAAAAAATTATTTAAAAGATTTATTTTTATCATCAGTTTATGAAAAATTAAACTTACCAAATCTTTATGAGAGTATAAAAAGCATTCATCACCCAAAAGATTTTAACGAAGCTACAAAACACGAAGCTTTCTCTAGCATGTCTTATCAAAGAATCATCTTTGATGAGTTTTTAGCGCAACAATTATCTTTAAGATCTAATTATTTAATTAGGCGCGCTCTTACCGCGACTCCATTCAAGGCTACTAATGAACTCACGAATATTTTTATGGATCATCTTGAATTTGATTTAACAGATGCGCAAAAAAAAGTTACTCAAGAAATTAAAAATGACCTTGAAAAAAACTATCCTATGCAAAGATTATTACAAGGTGACGTAGGAAGTGGTAAAACAGTTGTAGCAACTATTGCAGCGCTGCAAGTGATCGAAAATGGAAGTCAGGTAGCATTTATGGCACCTACGGAAATTTTAGCGGAACAACATTATCATAAACTTTATAAATGGTTGACTCCTTTAAATATAAAAATCGCATGGTTAACAGGTAGCCAATCTAAAAAAGATCGGCAAATCTCTTTAGATATGACGCAATCAGGTGAAGCACAAATTGCTGTAGGAACACATGCTCTATTTCAAGAACATGTAACTTTCAAAAAATTAGGTTTAAGTATTATTGATGAACAGCATCGATTTGGGGTTGAGCAAAGATTGGCTTTAAGGAAAAAAGGAGAATTAAATAAAGTAATCGAGCCTCATCAATTGATGATGAGTGCAACACCGATTCCAAGAACGCTTTCGATGAGCTATTTTGCAGATCTTGATGTATCTGTGATTGATGAATTACCGAAGGGTCGTGAAGCGATTGTGACAAAACTTTTTTCAGAAGATAGGCGTGATGAAATTTTAAAAAGAGTACATGAGGTCTGCCAAACTGGAGCTCAAGTTTACTGGGTATGCCCTTTAATTGAAGAAAGCGAAGTATTGCAACTTCAAACAGCTGAAGAAACATACTTAAATATGCAAGCTCATTTTAAAGATTTAAAAGTAGGTTTGGTTCATGGGCGAATGAAATCTTCAGAAAAGCAAAAAGTCATGTCTGATTTCGTGAAAGGTAATATTCAGTTATTAGTCGCAACCACAGTGATTGAAGTGGGTGTGGATGTGCCCAATGCAACATTGATGGTGATTGAAAATGCAGAGCGAATGGGACTCTCACAATTACATCAATTACGTGGCCGTGTGGGACGTGGTTCACTTAAAAGCACATGTATTTTATTGTTTCAAAAAAAATTATCAGAACTTGCACGACAAAGGCTTAAAGTGATCTTTGAAAATACAGATGGCTTTATCATCGCACAAGAAGATTTGAATATTAGAGGCCCCGGAGAATTTTTAGGGGTGCGACAAAGTGGGGTACCGATGTTACGCATCGCTAATCTTAATCGTGATTTTAAATTACTCGAAGAAGCTAAGACGATCGCCGATCAATTATTAGTGGATTATCCTGAAGCTTCTCATCTTCATTTAAAGCGCTGGCTCGGTCATGCCAATGAAAGAGTGAAAGTATAAAAATGATTTGGTTAAAATCACCCACAATTGAAGGAGATGCATTTTCATGGCTGACGGAAGAAAGTTCTCTAACAGAGCGACTTAACAATGAATTTAATGATGTCAAAGTCGACGTGATTTATGAGGGCGAAGCTTTAGAAGAAAAAAATGATTATATTCGTGAGGTTATTATTAAAAGTCATGATAAACCCATGATCTTTGCTCGTTCGCAATTAAAAATGAATGATCTGGAAGATGCTTGGATATGTTTAAAAACACTCGGTCAACAGTCACTTGCTAATATTTTATTTAAAGATCTTAAAATTTCTAGACGTTCACTTTTATATCGAGTCTGTGAGCCAAAAGATGTTTTATTTAAACATTTAAAATCACTAGGCTTTATTCAAGAAGAAATTTTATGGATGCGACAATCAGAATGGGAAAGACAGGGAAAGATACTTTTGTTGACCGAAGTTTTTTTACCTAACCTTTTCAATCAGCGATGAAATTGATGTGAGTCTATTGATTTAAGCTATAATTTTTCTTTAAATTTTTTTCAAAGTATTTTTCAAAAAATCGTGAGCTTGTCTAGAAACCTTCCTTTTAATTTTGATCTGCCTAAAGCTATTGGAATTTCAATTGCTATTCATATCATTCTGATGATAGGTTTGCCTAAATTTAATAAGCCATTATTAACACCTCAAGTGATGGATGTGACAATTTCAAGTTCACCCATTCAAAAACCGATTGAAAAAATAGAACCACCTCAACCTATAAAAAAAGTGGAACCTATTCAGAAAAAAATTACACCTATCATTGATAAAAATGCAACATCAGTAGCCCAACCTGTGCCAAAGGAAGTGGCGCCGCCAGCGCCTGCCGATGCTATTTCAAAAACACCTAATGTAGTCCCGCAAGAGCAAGTGACTCAACATTTAGAAAGTTATAGCAGCATGCTTGCAAATGCAATTGCAAAATATAAGCAATACCCAAAAATTGCCCAAATGCGAGGTTGGCAGGGAACTGTCATTGCAGATCTTGAGATTGATAGTAAAGGATCAGTGATTAGCGTCAAAATTAAGAAAAGTAGTACATATGAAGTGTTGGATAACGAAGCCCTTGAGATGATAAAAAAAGCTTCGCCATTTCCTGCTCCGCCAGAGAGTTTGCGTGGTAAAAATTTTAATGTGCTTGTGCCAATTTCATTCAAACTCGAATAATCAGATTTAATTTAAAGATGCATTCTTATTTTCATCTTATGCGTCTTGATAAGCCGATAGGTATTTTTTTATTGCTATGGCCAACCTTATGGGCTCTTTTTATAGCAAGCCATGGTATTCCAAGCATTCAACATCTCACTATTTTTATTTTAGGTACAGTCTTAATGCGTTCAGCTGGCTGTGTGGCGAATGATATTCTCGATCGTAAATTTGATTCTTTTGTTACACGGACAAAATTACGCCCTTTAGCGAATCAATCTATTCCAGTTAAAAATGCATTTTTTTTACTGATCCTTTTGTTATTGGGTGCGCTGCTATGTGTTTTATTTTTAAATGAACAATCATTTTATTTTGCATTAATCGCTTTGTTTTTAGCGCTCACCTATCCACTAACCAAAAGATTCTTTGTGATGCCCCAGGCTTATTTAGGACTTAGTTTTGGAATGGGTATCCCCATAGCTTTTGTGGCAAACGATCTTTCTATCAGTTTGACAACATGGCTTTTATTTTTAGCCAATATATTTTGGGCGATTGCTTACGATACACTTTATGCGGTGACGGACAAAAACGATGACTTAAAAATTGGTATTCGCTCTTCAGCAATTTGGTTTGGAGATTATGTGAAAGAAGCAATTTTGTTCTGTTATAGCTGTATGATGGCATGCTTGATTTGGGTAGGAAAGTTAGAAAGTTTTAGCTGGCCTTTTTATGGCTGTATGATCTTGAGTCTCATTTTTATTGGGATTCTTTATCGACAAATCAGGACGCTCAACCCAAAAGCCTGCTTTGATGCATTTTTAAGCAATAATTACATAGGCGGACTTGTCTTTCTCGGTGTGTTTTTTCACTATTTCCATCTTAACTAAATCATTAATAAAATTGACAAAACAGGCAGTTTTGACATAGAATTCACCTCTTTTTTTAAATTTATAGCGCAAAAGTTGGTATTGAAATGAAGACATTTTCAGCAAAATCCCATGAAGTAAAACGCGATTGGTTCGTTGTAGATGGAACTGATTTAGTATTGGGTAGATTAGCAAGTGCAATTGCACATCGATTACGTGGCAAACATAAAGCTATCTATACACCGCATGTAGATACAGGTGATTACATTGTAGTGATCAACGCGGAAAAGATTAAAGTTACGGGTAATAAAGGTGATGATAAGGTTTACCATCGTCATTCAGGTTATCCAGGCGGCATTTCAACAACTAACTTCTCTAAGATGCAAGACCGTTTTCCAGGCCGTGCTTTAGAAAAGGCAGTGAAGGGAATGTTACCAAAAGGACCTTTGGGTTATGCCATGATTAAAAAGATGAAAGTCTATTCTGGTGCAACTCATGATCATGTGGCTCAACAACCACAACCATTAAGCATTTAGTTAAGGAATTACTATGATAGGTAAATACAATTACGGTACAGGTCGCAGAAAGAGCTCAATTGCTCGTGTGTTCATTAAGCCAGGTAAGGGCGTAATTACAGTGAACGACAAACCTGCGGATGAATATTTTTCACGTTACACCTCCCGTATGATTTTCCGCCAACCACTTGATTTAACGAATACGTTAAATACCTTTGATATTCATGTGAATGTCATGGGCGGTGGTGAGTCTGGTCAAGCAGGTGCAGTGCGTCATGGTATTACACGTGCGCTTATTGACTATGATACAAATTTAAAAAGTACACTTTCACAAGCTGGCTTTGTAACACGTGATGCGCGTGAAGTTGAACGTAAAAAAGTGGGTCTTCGAAAAGCTCGTAGACGTAAACAATTCTCGAAACGTTAATTGTTTCAAGTTCCAAAGAGCAAAAAGGCCGCTTTCAAGCGGCTTTTTTGTTATATAGAGTTAAATAAATTTTGTTAGTATGGGCTATTAACGATTAAGACTTCTAAATTAAAGGTGTGAATGTGATGAGTAATCTCTCTAAGATTAAAGTGGGCGTGGTGGGTGCGACCGGTTATACCGGCGTTGAGCTATTAAGAATTTTAGTCAAACATCCTCATGTGACAATTCAAACTGTCACATCTAGAGCTGAAGCTGGCTTATCGATCGCGACTCTATTTCCAAGCTTAAGAGGACTTATCGATCTTAAATTTGAAGATCCAAAGACCGCTGATTTGGCAAATTGTGATCTCGTATTTTTTGCAACACCTAATGGTATTGCGATGCAAGAAGTGCCAGCGCTTCTTAAGGCCGGGGTCAAAGTGATTGATTTAGCAGCCGATTTTAGACTAAAAGACGCTAACGTCTGGGAAAAGTGGTATAAAATGCCGCATTTATGTAGCGATCTACTTAAAGATGCTGTTTATGGTCTGCCAGAAATTAATAGAGAAAAAATTAAAAAAGCCTCACTTGTAGCTAATCCGGGCTGTTACCCTACAGCAATTCAGCTAGGATTCATTCCTTTAATCGAATCTGGCGTGATTGACCTTGATGATCTCATTGCAGATGCTAAATCAGGTGTGTCAGGCGCTGGCAGAAAAGCTGAAGTGAATACGTTGATGGCTGAAGCTTCAGATAACTTTAAAGCTTACGGAGTTGACGGGCATAGACATTTACCTGAAATTACGCAAGGGCTTACAAGTGTTGCGAATCAACCAGTCCATTTAACTTTTGTACCGCATTTAACCCCTATGATTAGAGGCATACATGCAACACTTTATGCAACGCTTACTAAAAATATAGATATACAAACGCTTTTTGAATCGAGATATAAGAATGAGTCTTTTGTGGATGTGATGCCAAAAGGCTCACATCCGGAAACAAGATCTGTGAGAGGTTCAAATCAATGTCGCATCAGTATTCATCAGCCGCAGGGAAGTCATAAGGTTGTTGTTTTATCTGTGATCGATAATCTTGTGAAAGGTGCAGCAGGACAGGCGGTGCAAAATATGAATCTGATGTTTGATTTTCCAGAGTTAACTGGACTTGATCTTGTGCCCTTGATGCCATAAAGTGTTGTTTCTATGAGAAAAGTTAAGCGAACCTATACAAAATATTTCGGTGTAACACGTCGAAGAATGCGTATTAAAACAGGCGCTTCATGGCATACCTATTTGATGATTGCAGCCTTATCATTTATAGGGGGTGCTGGATTTACTTATTGGGAATTAAATGGTGGCTCCGTGATTGGATTTATTTCTAAAATTCAAGCATTAGAAGCTGAAAATCAATCCATACAAGGCCAGTTATTACAACAAAAAATTGAGCTTCAATTGAAATCGATTTCAGGCGATAAAGTGTCAGGCGACATTACTAAGCTTCAAGAGGAAAATGCTAAGTTAAAAGAAGACATTCTTTTCTACGAAAAAATTGTAGGCAAGAAACGATAAAGGATATTTGATGTTTTTTAATAAAAATAATAAAGCGCGTACAATCGATACACTGATTGACAAAGATATTACGGTGCGCGGCAACGTCACCTATTCAGGCGGCATCCGTGTTGACGGTTCTATTGATGGCAATCTCACTGAACTTCAAGGCACGGCAGGTACTCTTATCATGGGTAATAAGAGCCGTATCAAAGGAAATGTCTCGGCGCATACAGCCATCATTGGTGGAGTTGTCATTGGCAATATTGTATGTGCTGAATATTTAGAGCTTCATGCGAATGCTAAAATTATGGGAGATATCGAATATAAAGTGATAGAGATCCATGCAGGCGCTAAGGTGCTTGGACGACTTAAAGAAGTGACCAAAAAGAAATAATCAGGAGTAAATATGATGAATCAAATCGTTGAATCGAAAGAAATAGAAATGCCAACCCCACTTATTTTTACAGATAACGCCGTAAAAAAAGTAAAGGAATTGATTGAAGAAGAAGGCCAACCAGAACTCAAACTCCGAGTATTTGTGAGCGGTGGAGGATGCTCAGGGTTTCAATATGGATTTACATTTGAAGAGTCAGTCAACGAGGATGATACGCAAGTCACAAAAGATTCAGTGACTTTGTTAATTGATCCTATGAGTTTGCAATATTTAATGGGTGCTGAAATTGATTATCAAGACAGCGTTCAAGGCTCACAATTTGTTATTAAGAATCCAAACGCACAAACAACCTGCGGTTGCGGTTCTTCATTCTCAGCTTAAGATAGATTTATTTTTTAGGGACATCACGTCGAGGTTTACCTGTGTAGACCTGACGTGGCCGGCCAATTTTATTTCCGGGTTGACCTAGCATTTCATTCCATTGAGCCACCCAACCCGCTGTTCTTGCAAGTGCAAATACAGCAGTAAACATAGAGTTAGGAATGCCCATAGCGCGCATCACAATGCCAGAATAGAAATCTACATTAGGGTAAAGTTTTTTCTCAATGAAATATTCATCTTCCAAAGCAATTTGCTCTAACTTCATAGCGAGTTTGAAAATAGGATCATCTTTTAAACCAAGCTCATTAAGTACTTCATAGCAAGTCTTGCGCATGATTTCTGCGCGAGGATCTTTATTACGATAAATGCGATGACCGAAACCCATCATGCGGAATGAATCATCTTTATCTTTTGCACGTTTAATGAATGCGCCAATTCTACTTTCATCCCCAATGTCTTCGAGCATTTTGAGAGTAGCTTCATTCGCACCACCATGCGCTGGACCCCATAAGGATGCAATGCCTGCAGCGACACATGCAAAAGGATTTGCACCTGATGAGCCTGCGAGTCGCACCGTGGAAGTGGATGCATTTTGTTCATGGTCTGCGTGAAGAATTAAAATGCGCTCAAAAGCTTTAGCAAGAACTGGATTAGGTTTGTAATCTTCACATGGTGTGGCAAACATCATGCGCATAAAGTTTTCTGCATAGCCCAAATCATTTTTGGGATAAATAAAAGGCTGGCCCAAACTATATTTGTAACTCCATGATGCGATAGTAGGTACTTTCGCTAAAAGTTGATGGGCTGATATCTGGCGATGTTCAGGATTCATGACATCCATGGAATCAAAATAAAATGCAGACATTGACCCTACAACACCTACCATGACTGCCATCGGATGTGCATCACGTCTAAATCCACGGAAAATATTATTGAGTTGATCATGAAGCATGGTATGACGATTAATCGTCGTTGAAAATGTATCTTTTTCTTGAGGCTCGGGTAATTCACCATGCATTAAAAGATAAGCAACATCTAAAAAATCATAATGTTCTGCAAGTTGTTCAATTGGGTACCCTCGATAAAGAAGAAGACCTTTCTCTCCATCAATAAAAGTAATTCCAGAGCTACATGATGCAGTCGACATAAAGCCGGGATCATAACTAAATACTTGATGTGTACCTAATTGACGAATATCAATGGCATCGTTGCCCATCGTGCTTTTTACCAAAGGCAATTCTATGGACGTTGATTCTTGATCAAAATTTAATATGACTTTAGTTGATTTCATTTTTGAAAATAAAATTAATTATTAAATGAATTATAACTTTTCACACTACTTTTGCTAGCGCTATCTTTAAGCGGGATAGAGTGCACCTAAAATGCGCAAGCCTTTGGCGCCAGTGACTTCAGGTAAGTTGCCTGGTTTTAAAAATAGTGTTTGTTTTGCAAGCCATGCAAAAGCAGCAGCTTCGACATATTGTGTTGGTATACCAAGTGCATCAGTGAGTTGAATATTGTTTTTAGGCATTAATGTTTTTAAGCGCTCAACTAAGAAACCATTTAAAGCGCCACCGCCACATAAATAAATTTCTGTGATATTTGCATCATGGGAATTTATTACTTTTGCAATACTTAATGCAGTGAGTTCCAAAAGCGTTCTCTGGATGTCTTGTGTTGAGTAAGATTTTTGTAAGTGTTTATTAAGCCATGCTTCATTAAAATGATCACGACCAGTACTTTTGGGCGCTATTTTTTTAAAATAAGCATCTTCAAAAAATGCATCAAGAAGTGTTTCGATAACTTTACCTTCCCTAGCCCATGCACCATTCTCATCAAATGCCTGATGAATATGTGTCTTACTCCACAGATCTAATAAAAGATTACCAGGGCCAGTATCAAAACCTGACACAGTAGTTTTAGGATCTAATAGAGTGAGATTGGCAATTCCGCCAATATTCAAAATTGCACGACAAGTTGTTGGGTGAGAAAAAATTTCATGATGAAATGCGGGCACCAATGGGGCCCCTTGCCCACTTGCTGCAACATCTCGACTTCTAAAATCAGCTATGACATTGATATTGCAAAGCTCAGCTAAAAGTGCAGGATTTCCAATCTGCAAGGTGAAACCTTTTTGAGGTTGATGGCGAATGGTTTGCCCATGAAATCCAATGGCTTGGATATCTTTGGATGCAATATTTGTTTGTTTAAGCAAAGCTTCAATCGCTTCATAGGCTTTTTTACTCACGCTATTGCCTATGATGAGACTCTCTTCAAGTTCATTCACATAGGGTGAATGAAGTTTTAATAAAGCCTTTTTAATTGTGTCTTCATAAGGCACATAACTATGACCCATAATTTTGATGTCTTGGGGCTTTTCACCAAAATTCACAAGCACCGCATCCATACCATCAAGGCTGGTGCCAGACATAAGACCTATAAATAATTCATTCATGAGTAAGATTGTAAATGGTTTATTTCCGCTATTTTCCATATTGATAAAATAATTTAGGCTAAAATGATGGCAATTATTAAACTTCAATAAAATCATTCGGAAATATTTGTGGTTACTGAAATCAATCAAGCATTAGCACTCATTAAAAGAGGTGCCGAAGAAATTCTTCTAGAAGAAGAGCTTCTTGAAAAACTCAAAAAAGGAAAACCTTTGAGAGTTAAAGCTGGCTTTGATCCTACTGCTCCCGACCTTCATCTAGGCCACACTGTTCTATTAAATAAACTTAGACAATTCCAAGATTTAGGCCATCACGTTTTATTCTTAATTGGGGACTTCACGGGCATGATTGGTGACCCCACAGGTAAAAGTGCAACACGACCTCCTTTATCTCAAGACGAAGTTAAAAAAAATGCCGAGAGTTACGCTGAGCAAGTTTTTAAAATATTAAAGCGTGATCAAACTGAAGTCGTTTTTAATTCAACATGGCTTACCGATTTGGGCGCTGCGGGTATGTTGAAATTAGCGGCAAGCCATACGGTCGCTCGAATGCTAGAGCGCGATGATTTTAGTAAGCGATATAAAGCTAACCAACCTATCGCTATCCATGAATTTTTATATCCCCTTCTTCAAGGCTATGACTCTGTCGCATTAAAATCAGATGTGGAATTAGGCGGTACGGATCAAAAATTTAATTTATTAATGGGCCGCGAATTACAGAAGCAATCAGGCCAATCTCCGCAATGTGTTATTACGATGCCACTGCTCGAAGGTTTAGATGGTGTACAAAAAATGTCTAAATCACTGGGTAATTACATTGGTATTAATGAAGCGCCCGAGATTATTTTTGCAAAAATTATGTCGATTTCAGATGAATTAATGTGGCGATATATTGAGCTACTTTCTTTTGCATCTTTGGATGAAATTGAAAGCTGGAAAGTAAGTGTCAAAGCAGGCCAAAATCCTCGTGATATCAAGGTGAATTTTGCGCAAGAAATTGTGACGCGCTTTCATTCGAAAGAGGCCGCGATCGATGCGCTAGACAATTTTCAAACACGCTCTAAAGGGGGCATCCCAGAGAATGTGCCTGCAGTCAATATTACAATTCAAACAGATACGATAGGCATTTTGCAGCTTCTGAAAGAGGCAGCGCTTGTGGCAAGTACTTCCGAAGGCATACGCCTTATGGAGGGCGGCGGCATTAAAATTGACGGTGAGCGCCTTGAAGATGGCAAAAAAATGATCTCTAAAAATAGTGAATTTGTGGCTCAAGTGGGCAAACGAAAATTTGCCAAGATCAAAGTGCTTTAATGTGCTGGATGGTATTGATTTTTAATGAAGTTTTGATTTCAATTATCTGAATTTATTGATATAATTCGGCATGAAAATATTGATGGGCTTTAGGCCCATTTTTTGTTTCTGCAACTTGGTAATTTTAGGAAATCAGTTTTAGATGGAAAAGCTTGAAACATTAATTGAAAAGACCGTGCAGCAGCTCGGATACGAGTTGGTCGATTTGGAGATTTCAAATCGAGGCAAGCTTTTGCGTGTTTATATTGATAAGCCTGATTCAGTGACGATTGATGATTGCACTTTGGTGAGCAATCACTTGGGTCATGTGTTTACCGTAGAGCAGGATTTAGATTACGACCGACTAGAGGTTTCATCCCCTGGTATGGATCGTGTATTAAAGAAATTAGCTGATTTTGAACGTTTCAAAGGTGAGCGAGCTTCCGTGAAGTTAAGAATGCCTTTAGATGCGCGTAAAAATTTTTTAGGGACCATCGATGGAACAGAGAAAGATACTGTCCTATTGATGTGTGAGGGTGAGCTTTATCGTTTTGCTTTATCAAATATTGATAAAGCACGATTGAGCCCAGAATTTAAACGTTAGAGAAAGAGTTGCGGAGATTGAAATGAGTCGCGAGATTTTATTATTAGTAGATGCTTTAGCCCACGAAAAAAATGTGAACAAAGAGGTGGTCTTTGAAGCGCTTGAATCAGCCTTGGCTTCTGCTACCAAGAAAAAAAATACAGAAGATATTGACGTACGCGTAGAAATCAATCGCGATACAGGCGAATATAAATCTTTTCGACGTTGGACGATTTTGAATGATGAGCTCATTGAAAATGAAGCTGCTCAGATCTCCCTCACTGATCCTCGTGCAGAAGGCAAAGCTGAAAACGATACGATCGAAATGCCTTTAGAGTCTATTGAATTTGGACGTATTGGTGCACAAGCTGCCAAACAAGTAATCTTACAAAAAGTACGTGAAGCTGAAAGAGAACAAATTTTAGAAGACTTTTTAGGCCGTAATGAAAAATTAGTGACAGGTGTGATTAAGCGTATGGATCGTGGCAATGGCATCATTGAAGTGGGCCGTATTGAAGCTGTGCTTCCGCGTGATCAAATGATCCCTAAGGAAAATTTACGTATTGGTGATCGTGTGAGAGCTTATCTTACAAACGTTGAA
>Ga0255158_1000250_pt1 | contig 20799 bp, 39 predicted proteins | sample Atl_Atlam_RepC_8_2_FD_188426 | JGI IMG/M metagenome (GOLD analysis project Ga0255158, IMG submission 188426) | Freshwater microbial communities from Altamaha River, Georgia, United States - Atl_Atlam_RepC_8h | ecosystem: Environmental > Aquatic > Freshwater > River | place: USA: Georgia...
ATAATTTATTATTAAAAACTTTGGAGCCACCATATGCTCTAGTTGTAAAACAAGTATCCTCTGGCCAATAAGCTTGCATAATTACCCCTAGGGAACATCAATTAGAACTGGATTATTATATTTATGCACTAGTGATTTGCCATTAGCCTTATCCTCCAGCAAGTCCATCATAAGGGAATTAGGAATTTGAATTTGGTATTTTTTAAACAAATCAAACATTGCACTAATGGATTTTAATTCTAAATCTTCAAAACATATTTCATTTTTGTGGATAAGGAGTTGGTACTGTGACTGGGAAGAATCCCAGCCACAGCACACCATGTAATCATTACTGATAAAGTAACGAAGGGTAATCATTAATACACTTTGGTAATTTCGTCACCACTAACAATGTCTCCATTGTCATTAGTGGTTACAAAATAAGAGTGGGGAATCTTGGTAACAGTTACCAGATTGTTACTGGTATTCTTTACCCTTACATTCACCCTGTAGGTATTACCAAACAGGTGTTTGCTTTCTACCTTGTAAAGATCGGGTGGAGTGCCAAGACTACCCAATACTTGTTTGGTGAGATCGAAGGTTTGAACCTTCTTTTCTGGTGCTGCTTTTTCTTTAGTCATAGTAGCCATAGCATCCTCCTTTTACTTATTATATATTAACAAATTGTTCTAAAAAAACTAGAGAGAAAAAATAAAACCACTTGTTTTTGAGTGGTTTTATGCATGATATCACATTATATACAACCTTTCCTAGATTAACATATCTTAATCTGGTTCCAAATTGTAATCATCTTCATCTGGTTCCAGTTCCATATCTTCTTCTGGTGTATCTTCGTTTTGATCCCTAAGCTTTTTGGCTACCTTGCTTGCCATATCCCCATTGGGTTGAAGAACATCGTCTTCCACCATTCGGATAACAGTATTAAATACTGACTCAACTGCTTGGGCAGTAGAGTACCAGATGGATTGAACCATCTTCTCTTCTGTGACTGGGTAGATGGTATCCCTTTGAGATGGGAAGTCATCTACTTCCAGAATGTTTTGGAAGATCTGTTCAACTACCTGTTTGCCCTGATGGCGAATGTAATAATCCTTTGCTTCTTGAAGAGCCTCAAGGCACTCCTTTTTCCATTCTTCCTGCTTCTTAGTCATTTGAGTCCCTCCGAATAAGGTTAGTAACTATTCTTAGCCCACTAGTCCCAACTAAGGCCCACTAAAAAATACTGATATCAAAATTTATGCATCTAAACAAAATAATCATTTTCGTCAACGAAGGTTTCAAGGAATTTTCTTTCATCAAACATTTTTACACCATGCGATTTGTGAGAACCATCGGATTTAATGACACCTTTAACAGGACATTCAAAATCACCATCCCATGCAGGTGTGAAACGAATCATGTTTCTAAATTGAGTCTATTGATTTTCAAATACATTAAAAAATTCACGCCTGTTTTCTTTTTGTAATTTACGATATTCTTTTTTTAAATCAAGATGACAGACTGGAGGCTTATATTCAAATGATTGTTCTTCAGTTGTCCATAGTTGCCTTTCCTCATTCCATCCAAAGGCATCTGTGGAATATACGGAAACCATATCGCCATCATCATGAAGATCAAAAAGCTTTTGAACCTTTTCCTTTTTATTATCTGTCAAACGAATTTCCCAAACATATTGGGGAATACGATTCGGACTGTAGTTCTCTCTAATCACAACATTAGCCATAATTCATTCTCCTTAATAGGAATTCCAGACTAGATTGTAAATATAAATCTGTAAATCCAGTTCAAGTTGTTCAATTTTTCCAAGTTTACTTGTCATATGACTCCCTCCAGTTGGACTAGTGATACTCTTAGCCCACTAGTCCCATCTAAGGCCCACTAAAAAATACTGATATCACTTTAGAGTTTTAGTGATATTTGTAATAACATAATAGGGGATATTCCATCTGATAGCCAGTTGGATGAGACTATTCTTTTTTTTAATTGCTCTTTTTATTGCTTTGAGCAAATAGGTTTTATTGTAATTATATTTTTGTGGTCTACCAGAATGTAATTTAATATTTCTGGTTTTGCAAAAATAATAAATTTGTTTTAGGGTTAGACCAAATTGTCTAGCCACAAGAGCAGCATTACCAGAGGCTTCCAATGCCTGTTTGATTTCCTTAATGTTTTGCTTAATCATCTTGAAACGCAATGTATTCAGCAGGGACACCATGAATGCGAATATCTTCAGTAAGTTTATCTTGATCTGGTTCGCAATGTAGGTGGTGCATTTCTATAAGATTGCTTTGATAGGCGTAAGTTTGGGCTTTGAATTCATAACCCCTTGGAAGAACAAAGGCATGACCATCCTTGTTCTTAATCATGAATGCCTTTCGGACAATCATCTTGTGAGTCTTCATTGTTTCATCCTTAAATGAAAAAACCCCTTCACCTAATCATACAGGTGAAGGGGTCAGATTTTCTCTATTTTATTTTTTTACCTACGCCTTACCATGTGCTGGGGTGGATACATGAAGTTATAAGGTGCCATCATATGGGGTGGAACCTTTTGTTTGAAATTAAGATTTTCGTATTCACCTCTGGATGCAGACTCAAGTCTACGACCAAAGGCAATAAACGCATTGAAGTCAAACTTATCTTTGTCTTTACATACATGAGTGGCTGTATTAAGGATTAATCTAGCTAGTTGTTCAGCCATAGATGAATCCATGGCAACTGTAAAAACGCCATTGTATTCTGTAATTACAAACTCAGGGTTTTCATTGTCAGATCGGTAATGCTTAGTTGCCTGTGCTTCTGACAATCCATCTGACAAGTCCAACCAATCTTCTCGCTGTTCATCTAGATTATTGATGTAATCCTTAAGATTATCAGCAAACTTCTGGTTAATAATTACATGAACTTGGCGATTGAAAAGAGAAACATTAAATTGGGGCTTATTGTAACGAATGTCCATTGTGCAAACTCCTTTGAAATTAAAATTAAAAAATTAACTAGGCAAACTACTTACATACTCAAGCAGTAGACTCCTTGTAAAAAAACTTCTAGTTACTTGATACCCTTGGGAATTCACCCAAGTAATTGTAAATGGCCCATTCGTATTCACCTCTATGTTACGCTTCTTAGGTTCACCATCGCCTTCCATAGCACCTCTTCCTTCGCTTTTATTCTAACCCACAAATAATGGATTAGAAAAATTTTTTGTTTCCACACTATATAAAGACATGGAAACTAGAAAATGTTGCAAATGTCAAAAGCAGAAAGCTCCGACTGAATTTCACAAGAAGACAGAAACCACCTTTCATTCTTATTGTAAGTCATGTTTATATGAAACTCAAAAAGAAAGATGGAAGAATCGTAAATTAGAAGCAATCAAACATATGGGTGGCAAATGTTCATTATGCTCCTATGACAAATGTTATGCTGCTTTAGAATTTCATCATATTGATGCCTCACAAAAAGAATTTGACTGGAATTCTATGAGACTTATGTCTTGGGACAAAGTAATAGTTGAATTAAAAAAATGCATTATTGTTTGCTCCAACTGCCATAGGGAAATTCATAATCCTGACGCTTTTGTAAAAACTAATTACAAAACAAATCAATCTTTAAATTTTGAAAAAACTCTCAAACCAACTGGCAAATGCCCTTGTTGTGGTACTGACACTTTCGGGACAATATATTGTTCACAAATATGTTCTCACCACGATAAAAGAAAAGCGAAAAGACCATCGAGGGAAGAACTTAAGTTACTCATAGAAACTACTCCATATACTCGTATTGGTAAAATGTTTGGCGTTAGTGATAATGCAATACGCAAATGGGCCAAATCTTATGGCTTGCTCTAATTACTCCCAAGAGGAATCGAACCTCTATCGTCGGTTTAGCTTACCACTTCGGTTTTCACCGCCCCTTGCGGGTTTGTGGTCTGGACTGTGTCTTAACCTTCAGCATTATCTGGTCAGGTTCGTGCCGTTCAGTCTCTACACCTTCCTATTGCTAGGTTTGGCTCGGCGTTGCCAGTTAAGGGTTCACCGAATTTGACACGATCCATTACAAAATTTCTTTTGTAACGCTCCTAATGAAGACCGATGCATTATCCGTTATGCTATGGGAGCATAGCCAGCTTGTGGCCAGCAATTCATTATACGCCACTTTTTGAAAGTTGGATTTTTAAAATTCCTCCAAATAAAAAATTTGAATAAACTATAATAGTTATAGATTCCAGAGTAGCTCAATGGTAGATGCTTTCGACTGTTAATCGAATGGTTGCAGGTTCAAGTCCTGCCTCTGGAGCCATGCTTCTGTAGCTCAATGGCAGAGCGCAGCTTTTGTAAAGCTGATGTTGAAGGTTCAAGTCCTTTCAGAAGCTGATATCTTTTTATATCTAATTGCAAGATGAGGGATTCGAACCCCCGTAAGCATAAAGCTGCTAGATTTACAGTCTAGTCCATTTGGCCACTCTGGCAATCTTGCATAATTATATTATAGTACCTCCTCCCAATCATCGGTTTGTTCTAAATCCTCCTCTTCGTCATAGTCTTCACCATCCCAACTACAATCCTCCCAATCGTCATCTGTATCTGATTTATCTGGTTTCATGGTTCAAACTCAATAAAACTATAGGGGACATCGTAAGCTCTGCCATCTTCGCATTGAAAGAAAATATAATCTACGCCTTCTTCAACAGTTGCTTTTAGGGTATAGGCTTTAAATGTTTCCCCCTTTTTATAACGATCAAAAGGACGAGTGGCGATTAGAGTCAACAGTTTATCTGGCATTTAGTCATCTCTTCTTATAGTATAAAATGGCGAACCAATTTCACCATTTTTATAACGACGATACACATATGCAAAAGAGCCTTTATCTAAACAGTTTAAAACTTCATTAGCACGCTTTTTTGCTTCTGTGATGGTAGACAAACGATCTTCATAACAGGCTAGTTTTTCATCTGAATAATATACTTTATATGAATATTCTCTAGCCATGCTTATCCTCCTTAAGCATATTTACCTGCGTTGTAAAGGTCAACATATTGCCCAAAATGGTTATCGAACACCACTAGTAGATTCTTATAATCACCAGATTTCATTTCATCTAAGATAGGTTTAGGATCAATTTTCAATTGTTTGGCCAAGTTTTTAGCTATGGCCAGAAGACAGAATGCATTACCATCCTGTCCTGCAAGGTTAATTCGTATCTTACCTGTTTTCAGATTACCTTTATGAATGGCCATTTTAATCTCCTTTCTTGCTACCACAGCAGAGGCAGCAATCATCATAAGTGTCAGGAGTTTCTGTATCGCAAAGTTCACATAGTGACCAAGATGTTATACCATTTTTTTCTGCGTATTCATAAACTCCACTACAGCTTTTCTTGTTGTAAATTTCCACACATTCATTGTACTGTTCTTGAGTCGCTTTCATGGTTGTCTCCTTGGTTACACTCTTAGCCTACTAGTCTTAACTAAGCCCCACAAAAAAACATTGATATCATGCGTATTTTTTGTTATTCCTAAATGGGGAAGTCATGCCCTGATTCTGCGTCGGTTAGTCCATTTTCTCTTGGTGTGTTAGCCCAGTCCCAAATAATAGTAGCTTCGGATTCAATTTCTTTGATAACGGTTTCCAAGTAATCTTTATTGAAACTACCATAATTTAGATCGAAGGTAGTTGTGCCATAATCGGAGCCTTCTACGATGCTGCCAACCACGATTCCATCATCTTTGAATTCGACGAACATTCCACAATCAGTATATTTATATGCATTTCGTTTTGCTTGTTCTTCTGTTTGGGCTGAAAAGAACTCAAGGACTTCTTGTTTTGTCACAGGGATTCCTCCACATATGAATCAAACTTAGCCTTCTCAGAATAGTGCAATTTGGAATAGAGTTCCTTGATTAGGGTGGCACACTTGGTTAGTTCTTGATTGGCCTCATTTGTGTCCATACTGTTGTCGTACAGATCCCAACTGGTGGGTGGATTGAGTTTGCTGATATTGGACAGGAAGTGGCGGAAGATAAAACGGGGTTCGGTATCAAGGGCACCAAAGTCAACGAATTCATTTTGGAGACCCTTGAATTTTTTAACAAGACTTACCAGATTGTCGCTAGTCATAATTAATCCCCCTTAGTGGTTACTCTTAGCCATTAAGTGAACTCTAAAACCCCCATGAAAATAATGATATCAAATAACATGAGAAATTTTAAGGAAGGTAAAAACCATCATAATAACTGCAAAGCCACCTGAGAAGGTTATCCCAAAATAAATTAGAAATTGTTTGAGTTCTTCGGCAGATTCTTCTCGAATTCTTTTTTCACGAATTAATTCTGCTTTAGTTTTTTTCCTAGGAATCAATGCTTTAATAGCGGATGGTCTGGGATGCCCATTGACCTTTTGAAATTCTTCATTTCTTTCTTTTGCTTTTTTAGCTACATATTTGACACCTTTATATCCAAGTTTAAGTCCTTGCCAAGTGAGCCATCCAGCAGCAACTACAGCAACTATTGGAATTACAAGTGCGGCTGCACCAGCAGCAGCTTCATCAGAAGGATTAGAATGATAACTTCTGGAAGTTGGCTTATCTTTGCCACTAACTATTCCATCTTCGCTCCACCTAGGTTCATCGCTAATTTTAGTCAGCTTAATTTTGTAATCTGTGCTTCCACCCAAATCTTTATTAAAATTGCTTCTTACTTCCCTTTCAGCACAGTATTCATCTTTAGCACAAACTTCGCCACTTGCATAATCTCCCTCAAATACTTTCCTTCCTTTTTTGTAATCATGACTGTGCATTCCAGAACGAGTAACCTTAATTTTATATGCAAAAGTAGGCATAATAAGACTCCAAATATTTTAAGCCTTCTCAGTCCCATTGCATTTTGGGTAAGCTACACAACCCCAAAATTCACCATGCGCCCCTTTGCGGAGTTGCATAGCGGATTGGCACTTTGGGCAAGATGGGCCAATTAGTTCTTCAACTGATTCAAGCCTTTTAGCCAAATTGGTTTTCCAGTTGTCGGTGCGGTAAACCCTTTTGGATCGGCCAATGGTTTTGACAACGCCATCCAGTTTGGTTACGAGGGTAACCCTAATGGCATCTTCGCCAACTCCTCGATTGGCCCCATCTTGAATGGTGGAAAAAACCCTAACACAAACAGGGCTATCGCCCTTTCTGATGAGCTTACTGTAGACCTTTTCCAATGTCTTTTCGACGGGGACTGGGGTAAACCCAGCCAGAACTGTGTCCATTTCAGCTTCGGTAATATTGACCCATGCCATAATTATTCCCTCCCCTTGATATTCTTAGCCTTGGGGGGAATTCTAAATAACCCTAAAAAATAATGATAGCAATTATAATTTATTCCATAAATCATTTAGACTTGTTACAAATAAATCGTTGGCAGACCAGCATTCTGACGATCCATCAAATTTATAACCAAAAGCATTTTTGCCGGTTGGAACTCCATTCTTTTTAAGCAAATATTTAATTGTTTTTTCTATTTCACTTGCATCTCTCCCTATTATCGGGCCAATCTTATCAATTACTTCCCAGCCATTATTTTTATGCGTTACTAATCTCAAGCTTTTTCTATTGTTTTTACCTATTTTATACTGACCTTCTCTACGCAACAGATAAACATTAGATGGCAATTTCATATCAAAAACAATTGCATCGCCACAAATCTTACATCGCTTGCCATTTCTCCAATTATTTAAATTAATTTCACTTTGATTCCCACACTTGCAAATATATTTCATTGGTGTATGTGAATTTACATAGTTATCCTCAAGCAATATACAATTATTTTCTATGAATTCTTTTTTTAATTCTTCTATTGTTGGTATGTATTTTTTGGTGCATTTTAAACATCCGGGGTATCTTTTTAAATCACTTAATCTTTTTTTTGTAATATTACCACACTTACAAATTGCATTATGAAGATAATTGTTATTAAAATAAAAATTATCTAAAAGCAGCCATCCGCTATTTCTGAAAATTTCTCTTGCTTCCTCGTAACTAAATTTTGAATTATCTATTTGACATTGCCTGCATCCTTTACCATTTTTTAAAGACCTCCAAGATTTATTTGTTTCTCTGCCACAATGACAAATACATCGATACCTATGTACTACACCTTTAACTTCATTTTCTAATAATTTAAAACCTTTACTTGCAAACATTTCCTGTAATTCTTCGATTGTATAAGCAGTTGATTCATAACCACACGCTTCACAGTTTTTAGATTTTCTAAATTGTTCAAAAGTTCTTTTGCCCTCTCTTCCACAAGAACAAATAAATTCAATTTCGCTTTTGTAACCCTTGTATTCCTTTGATATTAATTTGGCATTTTCTTTTGCAAATATTTCTCTAACTTCTTCCAAAGTATATTCGTGTTTTTTTGATCCACACTTTTTACAATTTTTACCTTTAAAAAAATTGTTCAAAGTCATTTGGCTTTTGGTGCCACAGACACAAAGATAATTATGTTTGTGCATCACACCCAAAAATTCTTTATCTAAGAATACACATCCTCTTTTTGCATAAATTTCTTTTACTTGCTCTAAAGTATACTTAAACATAAATACCCCTAGGAAATTATATCCTAGGGGTATTTATTAACCAACTTTATATTTTAATCAGAGACTAGTCTCTGATTAATTTCTATCAATCGGCCACTCTACGCTCTTTTTGTACTGATAAAACATCATACTCCCTCTGTCTAGATACGCAAACCCATTGGCCTTGAGGAATTGTAATGATATTATGCTCATCGTGACCAACCTCAATAGGCTTGTCACCAGCAAACATATAAATATCACCTTTTTCATCCACATAGCTATCGTAAGTCCCAGCAGTATGAGACTTTACGGCATGGTGATGACCGGTGACCTCCCCTGCTGCCAAAATGTTGTCAGCCTTCTTCTTCAACTTTGCAAGATCTGGCTTCTTGCATCCACGAAAAAGGATATCACCTTGTCTAGCGAGAAAATTCGACATAACCAACCTGCCTTTCGTAAAGGGACTAAACAATAATACAACAAAACCAAACTCTGTCAAGTCTCTTGACTTGGATTATATTCGTCTTCCTTCATATTGAAAGTCCAAGCAATTGCCTCCTTACAAGTTTTAACTGATGGTGGCACACAAAGATAGTAACGCTTATATGTACCATCTGGTTCTTGTGTTGAATTCCAAACTGCAACATAAGCTACAGGTTCATCGAACACACCCTTGATGTGAAACAGTTCAGCATCAATCTTGCTATCCTTATGTATGGTCTTGGCGTTCTTACTTTTACGAACTGCTTCAAAACCCACGATCTTCATCCCAACGAAACGCTGTTCGGCGTTAGCATTCTTAAGAACTTCTTCTACAGTAAGAAGTTCTGGATTCTTAATAGCCTGATAATACTTATTGCTAATTCTGATATTCTCATAGTAGTAATGGATAGAGCCATAAATGTCGGCATCTACCCCATGTTTACGGCCATTTTGATACCAGATAATTCTGGTTGGAGAACGGAAGGCAGGAACATTATCTGCATGAAGATTACCATCTTCATTTCTAATTTGAATTACGCCTTCCTCTTTGGTGGAGAAGGGAAATTCTTGATTCATATAGTCTAGACGGGCTTTCCAAGCCTCAAATCCTTTATTTTTCACAACCTATCTCCTTTAGGTACTTACTTGTAACATACAGTTTAACTTGTTGCAATTTTTCTGGATTTTGGAGAAAAAGTTCTGCATTTGTGTCAAGTGCCTGAATGGTTAAGTCAGGCTCTTGCAAGCCATCAGAATAATACGAAAATTGTAATTTTAAATTTTCATAATCAAAGTTTTTAATTAAATTAATAAAGTCCATGAATTAATTAAGTTTTAGAGTTTAGTTTATTGCTGTAATTATCAATTAATTCCTTTAGTTCTAGAGGTAGCCCAGCCTGATTGTTTGTCCCTGAACGAAAATAAATTATGTATGTCCTTTTGTCTGATAATAGTGCAATATGACAATTATCCTGAAAATCATCTGAATAAGATATTTCAAAATCACTAACAACATTATTAACTTTAAAATTTTCAATAACCTTTTCTATTTTATTAAAAATCCTTCTTACTTGTTTGTCATTGATTGGTGTATAATCATTTCCAGTCAATGAAAAAGATGTTTTATAGTGTTTGCCTTTGCAACCACAGCAACATCCCGGCCTGCCAGAATACGCTCCATTTAAACTTTCAAATTTAATAAACATCATCACCTCCTATCAATGAACCAAAGAGTGGAACAATTCGCACAAGCTATTACCATCAACCTCATCATTGGTTTTGGCAAAGCTAACTGTAAATACATTTTTCCCATATTCTATCGACAGGTATTTCGATTCCATCAGATTGAAATGCTTGCAGAACATATCTTCCAATTCTGCTTCGATATCATCTTCGTCGTAACCAGCGTAGAAAAGAAAATCACTATCTTCGACTGTGAAACCACTTTCCTCAACTGCTTTGCGTATTGCTTGGTAGGTTTGAACATCTAAACCAAAAGAGTTATAATTGTAACTATCACAAATTGCCTCAATCGTCTTTTTATAAGGAACTAGATCGCCTTTTTCATTATAAAAAGAGTTGGGCATTTCGACCTCAACATCATCCCACTTCCTTCCCTGAGTATTCATGGTATAGTTTATTTTAATATGCTTTTCTGTTGCTTTAGACTTTTGAAGATCTTCAAAGCGATTGAATTGCCAAACAATATAATCATCATAATTATTTCTGCAATCGAATTCTAGACAATCATCAAGGCTTTCTTTACCATCGAACATATTTGCAAAAACTTTTTCAACCTTTGAAATTTTAGCTTCAAAAACAATTTCATGCAAAGTGACTTTGCTCAAAGGATCGTGACCAATACCTTTTCTCTTGTTAAGAGAAATGGTCGTTGTAAGAATATTCTTATTGAAGTTACCAGTCATCTTGATTTGCTTTTTCATAATGAATCCTCCTTATACTCGTAGCCACTAGTGGGGATTTAAGCATACCTAAAAAATAATGATATCAATCTACCTGTACTGCATCACCACCAACATGTTTCTTAAAGCTTTTCATTCTCTCAAGTTTAACTTGGGCCAATTTAATGGCACTCTCAAATTTACTGGCTTTAACATGGTAAACCCTTGCTTCAGGGTTACCATCCATTGATTCGTATCTAAGTTCAACTCTCCATCGAAAAACCATAATTATTCTCCAAGTGGTTTTACGGCTGCTTCAGCAACATAATGATAATTACCAGAATGATCTTGTATCATTACAATCCTTCCCCTACGAGAATCTCGAATTAGACCTTTAATTACACCAGTAGTTTCATTAAATTGAACAGAGTCGCCAAGGTTGAAAACAAACATAATTATCTCCAGTTAGAATATTAACCCCAGATACCGTGTCTGGGGCTTAACAATCCTCACGGCAGGATGGGACGATCTCTAACGAATTCGACCAGAATGCCTCAACAAAGCATTCATTCGTGCTTGTGCAGCAGATACTGCATTCACAGTCTGGTTCGCTACTGGTTGTGCTGATTGAACTGCTTCCAACCTGTTTCGATAATTCCATTCTGCACTTTGGAATTGATTATAAGGTCGAACGGGTTGTTCCCTTTCATAATTGAGAACACCATTATTTGATCCAGCAATTCGGACACCAGAACTTTGATAAGTTTGACCAAAAACCAAAGCATTACTTCCATCATATCGCAGTTGTGGCATAGGAGTACTCAGGAATCCACTAGGCGTTTCCCTTGTCTCCAGCCCTTCCAACTTGGGACGAACTCGATTCACATTCTTAGCTTTGTTGCCACCAAACAGATTCTTAAGAGCCTTAAACATCAAACCAATCCTCCATAAAATTATTGTTATTCCCAACAGCGGGTTAACTCTCTTAGCCCTACAAAAATTACTTAACACCCCTAAAAATTATTGATATCATCTTAAATCTCTGCCTCTGACTAACTTACTTCCAACAAATAAAAAATCTTGAAAAACAATGTTCTCTTCGGCTTCTTGGGGAATGATGTTAGTGTAATGCCACGCTTTTTTTAACTGTTCTGGATAAGATAAGTCAAATGCAGCAATTGGTATTTTATGACCTAATTGCCATCGTTTTTCACCCGGAATATGCACCCCATAATTATCTTCGTTCATCCAAGGTTCCATTAAATTCTTAATGTGATCCCTGAAAAAAGCAATCGTGCATCCAAGGATTTCTTCTGTTTTGGCAGATTTAGGTATTTGCTTTTTTCTTAAAGACCGAATAATTGCTTTTCTTATTGAATTATCAATTTTGCAGGAATGGCAATATATTTTTCCATCTACTCTTGGATTTTTACATCTATAACAAATCCCATCTAAAAACTTTTGTTTTGTATATTTTTTAAAATATTCTCTTGCAGCTTTATAACACTCATTGCAAAAAGAACCACCATCAATAGAATTATTTTTCCGGCATCTTGTACAAATTCCATTTTCTTTTGCTTTATCTTTTCGTTCTATTAATCTTTGCCTATCTTTTTCTGAACATTTGTCACAAAAAGCTTTATCTTTATTTTCTTTTTCCTTGCCGCAACAAGTACACTTATTTTCAAGTTGTCTTTTAATTGTTTTTAATTTACTGTTTACTACAGATTTAGAATTACATTCTTCACATTGTGTCAAACCTTTAAAAACAGGCTTTCCACAATTACGGCACAAGCCATTCGCTTTTAGTTTAGCCTTTCTCTCAGCGGATTTTATTCGTACTTCTTCTTGATGTTTTGCACATCTTGATTTTCCATCAACTGCTGGCTCATTACATTGCTTGCACTTACCAACTCTTTCCTTAGCTTTTTTGTTAATGTAATCTAAATGCTTTTGACAGTATTTTCTGTTCGGCAAAGCATCTTCTTTACAATTCCTACATTTCTCTGACATAAAAACCTCGATTGAAAAAAGGTGTGACTACTACATTATATAGTAGTCACACCTTTATATCAACCAAACATTTTTATATATTAATCATCTAAATTTGCAAAACACCAATTTGGTTGATAGATTAGCTCTACTGCATTAAGACTAATGACAACAGAGCTACCTATGGCATCCTCATTGGATGGACGCTCTTGAGAGCTAGCCCCAGAGGACTCTACAGCCCTTGCTTGAGCAAGAACAAGAAAGTCTTCCCCAACCACAGAGAGGATGCCCCTGTAATTGAAACGGGCACACAGCACAGCCAAAGGCTGACCTACATACCCTTCCAAGGCATCCCTCATAACCTTGGCCTTAGTAGTCTCAACAGGAACCAACTCATGTCCAACCTTCTTCTTAGCCATCTTTCAAACTCCTTCTTTAAAAAAAACAAGGTGGTGTGCCCTTGATAGTATACAGCCCCCACACCGGGTTATTCTAATACACTATTCCATTCTGGATCAATTTCTGAAATAATTTTATCTAGTTCCCTGATTGTTTGCCAACCGGGGTGAGTTCTATCACCTGAAGGTTCCACTTCAGGCATTACAGCATTTAAATCCAATAAAGCACACTTAGCCCAATGAATCAAATCATCCATAATTAATCATCCAAATTAGGTTTTAAAATTCCTGCAACTCCCCAACTCACTTGAGAAACAACCAATTTTTCTCCTTCAGAGCTTTCAAAATCTTTATCATTAACAGTATCTTCCAAGTCGCTAAGTCCAATATCAATAAACCTATCAAGAAAACTTGCCAAATCCACAGAGTCAAGATCAAGATTTTCTGGAACAGAAACAGGAACAACCAAAATTACAGTCTTTTCGGCCATTTTAAATCCCCCTTAGTTAACCTTAGTGACACTCTTAGCCCACTAGTCTCCACTAAACCACCCTAAGAATTATTGATATCACTTAGTGATGAAGGACTTCAACTTCCTAACCATGAGAGGCAAAGATTCCCTGACAGAGTCAATTACAACAAACCCATTAGGCCCAAACATCTTCATTCCAGTCTTGTCATCAAACGCATTGTTAATCCCAATTGCAAATACCTTGATGCCTTTAGCCCTAGCATCATTAACCATCTTCTTGGTATGGTTTAATGCTTGCTCACCAGAGTACCCACGGCCATGGGGTTGACCATCGGTAATAATAAGCATATACCTACCTTCAACATCCCTAACCTTGAGCATGTCATTAGCCATATGCTTAATGGCCAACCCATCCAAGTTCTCACACAAGCCCTGAGCTTGTGCAAGATGGTGGATCATGTCTGGATAACCATCAACCTTGTAGGGAATCATCTCCAAATGATTTTCTTTTTCTGCATGGCCATGAAACTTACCAGATTGAGCGGTATGACCATAAATCATGGTCTTGAGAGTCTTATACTTCCTAAGAGCCTCATAGAACATAATTACGCACTTTCTTGCTTCGGCAATCCTTCCACCCTGCATCGAACCAGATTGGTCAAGCAACAAGCCAACCAAGTGGCTAGGTTGTTGCATTACATCCATCTGGCTGTAAAGCCTGTTCCACTCTCCCATCTTGATCTTGTGAAGACTGTTCTCATCCAGTTCACCACAAGACAAACCATGAGTGTAAATACTGGGAGTATTGTTCTCAAATAAGAATACCTTTTCAATCTCTGAAATCTTCTTCTTATTGTCCTGAACAAGTTTGTTGTAATAATTTTGGCTAATACTAGGATTAAAACTTCCCCTGCGGTTATTGATACTTTCCAAATCCTTTTCATTCAAAACTTTGGTGGTTACATCATCAATCTCAAGAGGAGATTGGTCTTCTGAATAATCATGGAAGTCACCCTTGGCATCAATCTTCTCGCCAAGCAAATCCTTGTCATATGCCTTGGGAACAGACTTCCTTACAGGATTATCACCCTTGGGAGTCTTTTTATCTTCTTTCTCTTGCTCTTTACCTTGTCCATCATCCTTGGACTCATCACCACCAGTAGCCTCTTGTTGGTCATCACCTTGGGATTCATCCTTACCAGATGAATCGGAACCTTCCCCTTCCCCACCTTCAGGGGGAGTCTCTTTCTTAAGCCTCTCCCTAAGCCAATTAACTGCATCCTGTACATCTTGGAACGAATGACTGTTCTCAAGCCTATCAACATAAGAATCAACTACTTCATCAATCTCTGGACTAACAGAAACCCTCTTCTCTGGATTAAGAAGATTATGATTCGCAACAAGATTGAAATTATCAATCTGCTTATCATCCAGATCGGTAGGAGCATTATCCTTTACTTCGGACACACTAAGGTGAGTTTTCTTCTTGTGCATATCCAAATAGGGCTGAAAGCCCGGCCAATCATTGGAGATGGCTTGATGAGCCCTATTCTCTTGCATGGCCTGAAACGCATCTTGTGCAACGCCATCGGTGCTATTTCTAAAATTAGAATACTCTACTGCATCCAAGTTCTTACGAATCTGGGCACCTACCAGCACCCTACCAGTAGTGGCATCCATACCCTCATAATAATTCTTTTCTTTAAGAAGATTACCCCTACCATCTAACATAAGGTCTGGACTAATCTGGAAGCTGTCCCTTGTATAACTATTTTTTACTGCTGGGCTAACCCAGTTAATCTTGATTGGCTCACCAGAATTAATTAGAAGATTGGCAGAATCGGCAATCTCGTTAAGAATGCGATCCATCTTCGCATTCTTGCTCCATCCAACGCTGGCGGAGAAGGTGGAAGTATTACCAAAGAACTTACCCATCAGACTGGAAGGACTAAACATAATTCAAACTCCTTTTAAAGTTGATAGTCTTAGCCCTAGGTCTTGATTCTAACCATCCCTTAAAAATAATGATATCAAGGGCTGGCTAGTTATAATTACTAGCCAGCCCCAATAATAATTACAGGGAACCAAACTTACCAACCAGCAGCTTGAGAAGGTTACCCCTTTCGGATTGCTCACCACCATCGGGAGAGTAGTGAGACAGCAAAGAGAACCTTAAGGTGCTAGTTCCACCCAGAACCATCAACTCAGCAGCATTCAAGAGAATGCGAGTAGTAATAGCCTTTGAGAAGCCATCTACTGCATCCTGTTGAGCTTTCTTACGCACAACCCCAGCCACTTGGGCCAGCTTGGTAGCATTGGCCAAGTCCAAACCAGTCCTAGCTACCAAGAGTTTAGCCTCTTCCTCTTCAGGAAGGTAAGTAACTTCGATAAGTGTACTCATACGATCTGCTTGGGCCAAATCCAGCCCAACAGTACCAGTAAACTCCCTACCCTCATTTGTGGTAGCGAAGAACACTACACCATTACCTACCTTGATAGTCTCAGAAGCTTCCTCAAGGTAAGCTTTGCGACGATCATCCAGCAAAGGCAGCAGAGTATTGAGAACCATTGGAGAAATGCGATTCATTTCATCCAGAACTACAACGGCGTTGTTAGTCTGGACGAACTTGTAGAAGAGGCTTTTCTTCCAAGAGATAGTTTGAGTCTTAGGATCGAAATCCTTGAAACCAAACCAATCCCTTGGCTCCCTAACCATAGAGCAGTTCATCACCAACATTGGGCGACGGAACCTTGCTGCAAACTCCATTGCGGTTGTGGTTTTACCACAACCAGCAGGCCCATTCAGTCGAACATTGACTGGCTTTTTGACGCTCATCTTGTCAAGAGCATCAAACAGGACAGCCAAATCCTTATTGATAACATGGGTATCATCCACCTTGGGCGGGACGAAATACGCCTTCAGTTCATCACTTTGGAAATTTTCAGAAACAGGCTCATCCTGCACAACAACACTAGTAACAGGAACAGTCTCAGGCACTGCAACCTTTGACTTCATAGATTGCATCTTCTTCCAAAGGCTTTTGTTAGCCCTGAAAGTACCCAATTGCAGGGACAGCCCCTGCTCCTCACAAGCCTTGACGGCCACTTCAAAATCAACATCCTCACCATGAAGATCGAACAGACCAAAAACAACCTTTGCAATTCCACGCATAGCTCAAACTCCTTTTAGTTTAATTTAAATCACCCAACCAACACTCTTAGCCATAGCAAAATAACTAACCATACCCAAAAAATAATGATATCAAGTTATAATTATAATTTTTTAGTACCACTCAGGTTTATTTCTAATTCCCCAATCAGCCAAATGAGCCTTGTCATTACGATAATAATTCCTGTAACTCTCTACTGCACAAGAACTTTTGTATTCATCAGGCATGGCCAATGCAAACTCTGTAAGATTACCTTCCTCAATAATATTACAATTATTCAAACAATGATTAATTACATCCTCACAAGCATGAACTTTATTGTAACGATAACTATATTCCTTACACAAAGCCAAACCCAATTCCCCTAACCATACAAAATTAGATTTAGATTTACTAGCCCAAATTGTACAGGGATGCTTTCGATGCACTGAACGATATGGAGTCTTTACACCCCTATCATTCAATACTGTACAAAGCATCTGAGCCGATTCTAACGGCATTTTCACAATATGCTTACAATTGTGATACAATGCCGCCTTGGATATATCATAATCTAATACGAATATATTCAAGGGATAAACCTCTGTTAGTATTAAACTTGCTTATTAATCAATTTCGATGCAAGCTCTTGAACTTCATCGTCTGTGGTTTGATTATAAATAAAAACCTTCCTGAGATTAGGAATTATCAAAACTGTTTTTATTATAGGTTTTATATGACTATGATTCTTAATATATGACTGAGCAAATTTCGCCCAACGACAATCAGTTGATTCACGACCAAAATATCTTACTTGTAATTTATCAAAAGGGAAAAAATAACAACTAGTAATCTCACCCTTTTTATTAAAATTAGTTACAGTAACAGGGCCATTATCTGTTTTTCGCCTAGGGTATTTAAATTCATCAAAAGTGTACCAACCAACATCTTTAGGCAGAGCCTCTACTACATCCAATTTGTCCTCAACATATTTTAGAATTGCTCTAATTTTTTTTTCAATATCCATTACAAATGCTCCTTAGTAGTTAATCAATCCATCAGCCCTGCACTAACAAACTCAGCAGACTTAGCCTTCCACTTAATTCTAAATACATTAAAACGCTTTCCATCCCAATATCCCCTTACCCAGACATTCGGCTGCTTACGATATTTCTTGACCCAATCCAGCTTATCCCCAGTTTGGGACAGAGCCTCAGGCAAATCAGCCCCAGCCCACAACTCTTCTGCAACCTTAGTCCTCAAAAGATTCAGTTCCATGACTTACCCTCCCTTAGTGATTAACCAACACTCTTAGCCATGAAATAAATTCTAAACATACCCAAAAAATTATGATATCAAAATTTAATCTACCTTTTTCCCAAAGACCACCTCATCATCAACCCCATTCGCATCTACTGCTTGATCTTGTATCTCATCAATAATATTCAAAATACCCTCAAGCTTGTCATATTTCCTAGTGGTAAGAAGCAAACTCAACAAATACGCCTTCTGATCCCTCAACTGATCAAAATCAAGTGTCAAAGTAACTACAACTTTAGTTGCCATAAGTGGTTACCTCCACAATATAAGTAAACCCTGTATTCCACACAGATGGATCAGTATAGGTCTTCCATGAATCCGGCATAGTTATTTCCCCTAGATTAATTCACACGACAGTCTTAGCCACTAACTGGTTTTTAACGATACCCAAAAAATTATGATATATTAAACACTAGATGCCCTACTCCAATGTATCCTCATAAAATCCTGCAATGGCTTGTCGTTCTTCACAAAATCAATCTTTACCTCGTAAGGCATCGTCAATTTGTCGTTCACATTGTCAATTAGCACCAAATTAACCTCATCATCGAGATTATCTGAATAGTCCAATATCTTTTGAATCAAGTCCCTATATGTCATTTCTTACCCCTCTTCTTAGGTTTGATTACATCAAATGGATCTGACTTGCACTCTTCCTCAAATATTGGCTTGTCTGCATCTAATTGAAATTTACTCTTGTAATACTTCTCCTTAATAAATGCTTGGAATCCATCATCCTCAAAATCAGATTTAGTTTTCATTATTATTCAAAAGTTTATTATGTTCTCACTACGGCCAAAACTGGATTCTTACTACATGATGGCATCAATAACCTTTTCTTGTAACCATTTCCCACATTGATTCCTTTAAACCAAAATACTGCTGCGGCCAAATCACCTGTAATTTCATACTTAAGCTTGTAACTACCCTTGCCCTTGCCTACCTGAACTAAAAACTTTGTCTCATTAGTAAACGCTACCTTCTTACCATCTAACTCAACTACCTTAAGATCAATCTTATGGTCCATCGCTCAACCTCCTATATGCATTTATGTTTAGTCATCACCCAAAAAGCCAAGCATAGACGCTAGTATAACCAAAACTTGGACCATATTGAATTCTCCATTTTACCCAAAGTGAAATTACCGTATCATGTCAAACTTGACATGATACGCTCTTAGTCCGCCATCGGGTTTTAGACCACCATAAAAATTTCTTATATATTTTAATATCTTGTGCTGCCTGGTTTGCCAAATTTAACACATAAACCGTTAACCACACTATTTCATAATTACGGACTACCTAAAAAAATAATTACGGCCAAAAACCACACTTATTCATAAACTCAAAAAAACCCAAACCGCTAACCACACTAATTCATAAACCATTTATGAAATGGTGTGGTTAACACCACACCCCCCTTCCCCGCCGGTTCTTCACCGATATAAATACTTTCTTTATCTCAATTAAACAAACCCATTAGATAAAAATAATTCAAAACTATTTTTATTCAAAAAATTTTGAAACTTCCCCTTATTTCCACCTATTTTTATCTCATTTACACTAATCCCCTCCGATCTCCACCGATCTTCACAAATATAAACCAATTTCTACCAATCTTATATCCCATTCACTCAAATACCCTTAAATCATAGGCGATCCAAATCCCATCTATATGAGATAAAATTTGTATAAAATTAATGGCGGCGATGGGGATTGATCTTCATTGGATTTAAATACTTGAGTTATCTTGAATGTGGGCTTTAGCCCCATTCGTAAAGACTCGTAAAAATTAGTTGAGATGAGTGGAGATTAGTGGAGTACAAGACTATCAAATTATTTGAGATACACAAAGTTTGAATATATTGAGACATTTAAAATGGGCAATGTAGAAAACGGGGCTGACCCAAAATCCCACCAATTTTCTACTTCCCTCCACTTATGCTACGCCCATAATATAAACGAATATATCCTTGAATTTTCCGAAAATCACCAAAAATCCCCATTTATCCCCACCGATCCCCACTAAAATCCACTAATAAACACTTAAATAAGATCCCAAATAAACCCATGGCTTACGCCTCATGGACTTTACGGGACTCCACCGAAGTCCAATCAATATTATTCCCATTCCTATCCCATGCCATCCCATATTCATTTATTTGACTTATTTCATGTATAAATGAACCGTTAATAACTACCAGAAGTTTACAGATCACAATAATACAATTAAGTTTTGGATTGGTTATTAACTTGATTTATTGTATTGGGATTAATTGTATTGGGTGTATTGTTTGTGTTCATGCATGATTGCAATGATAATTTATCGCATAAAGGTGGTTTTAATGGGTTTAGGTTAATTGGTTGGGGGTTTAGTGGTATAAGTGGTGTTAAGTGTCCTATAAGTGAAATTTGGGGGTATTATGGGTGGGATGGTAGTGGATGGGGGTGGAATGGTGATTAATGGGTGTGGGATGGGTTGATATGGGAATGTTGAGGAGGAGTGGATATGGGTAATTAA
>Ga0255158_1000258_pt1 | contig 20241 bp, 17 predicted proteins | sample Atl_Atlam_RepC_8_2_FD_188426 | JGI IMG/M metagenome (GOLD analysis project Ga0255158, IMG submission 188426) | Freshwater microbial communities from Altamaha River, Georgia, United States - Atl_Atlam_RepC_8h | ecosystem: Environmental > Aquatic > Freshwater > River | place: USA: Georgia...
ACCCAGAGCCCGATAATGCAGGAAGTGGTGGGCTTTGTTGAGTAACAAGAACAGAGGATGCGGAACCCAAAGCCCCATCGCTCAACAAACGTAGATTACCATTACTTACTAACCAATTTCCTAAAAAGCTGGTTGTGTTGGTTGAGGAAATCCCCAAATTCATGGAGCCGCGTTTTTCAAGGGTGATTCCGGATGAGGCATTTAACTGGCCACTAATTAACAAATTTGAATTTGGGCTACCACCAATACTCGCATTGGTTTGTGCCGTGACCTGCCCCTGCCATTCAGCAGAGTTGGGATTGCTTGCGGGAGACACAACTTGAAAAGCGCCTAATCCTTCAACCCTTGCACCCGAAGTTCCACCAGGATTCTGGTCTGGACCATTATTTGTGGAAGGGTTTAAATCCCCATCCTGAATGATTAAATTATACTCTGGCCCAAATAATAAATTTTGGCCACCCAGAACCTCGTCTCCAAGGGTCAGTGCTCCAAATCTTGGGCTACTGCCTAAAACAAGATTTTGAGGTATTTCCCTAATAATAATATCTTTTTGGCCATCCGTGGGAACGCCCAAGCCAAGGTTATTTTGTACATTTAAGAAACCATCAAAAACAACAACATCTCCATTGAATGTGTTCGCTTGAGTTAATTCAACGGTTCCAGCACCCCATTTTCTAAAACCTGCTGTTCCACTTACAACTCCGTTTATTTCAGTGATACTACTAAATTCCTGCCCAATGCTTGGATCACCGGTTGGATTAGCTGGCGTACCGTTGGCTGTCAAATTGGCAATAGCGGTGGCATTTATGGTAGGAGTTGTGGAATTTGGAAGGAAACCAGGCTTACCGAGGGTTATGGAAACCAGTGGAGGATTATTCCCAGAATACCCAAAACCACCATTCGCAACAGCTATGGATTGAATAGAACCAGATTGACCAATTACAATTGCACCCGCTGTGGCACCAATTGCATTTTGTATTTGCACCGTCGGAGCAGTAGTATAACCACTTCCAGGATTCGTTATTTGAATACTAGTTATAGCTCCATTTTGGGAAATTACTGCCGTTGCAGTCGCACCAGTACCACCACCGCCAGTTATGGTAACTTGTGGAGCAGTTACATAACCGCTACCCCCAGTTAAAACTGGAATTAAGTTGACTTGCCCATTATTTAAAGTGGGCGCACCCAAAGTAGCATTTGTATGACCGCCAATAATTACAGTTGGAGTTTGAGTGTAACCCGATCCACCGTTTGTTATTTGAATTTGCCCATTGGAAAGCCTTCCAAATTGATCTAATGGTGAGCCACCATTGATATTTGGATTAATAGCAACGATTTGCGCTGTAGCGCCTTGTCCATCACCAATAATCGTTACCGTGGGTACTGCTGTATAACCAGCACCTATATCCGCAAGTTGAATGGCAGTAATCACACCGCCTGTTTGCGTTGTCTGGTCGTATGGTGATATTGTCACAGAACCCGCAAAAGCTGCATTAGGGGCTTGAATCTGAATGGTGGGTAATGATTGCTGATTAGGGTCATACCCCGTACCACCATTAGTCACCGTCAAAGAACCAACAGAAAGAGAATTTCCAGAAACAGTCCCGGTATTCCCATAAATATCCCCATTATTTATTGCAGGGCTAGTAATCATCGAAGGATTTGCAATTAATGAGACAGAACCGGCCCATTGATGCGGGGTAGAAAGCACACCCAACCTGGCATTTCTACCTGTAAATTGTCCCAGGGGTGAAAGGCTATCTATGCCAGTTAAGCTGGAGTTTGGTGTATAACCGTCACCGCCATTTAGAATAAGATTTCTATTTAAAATAGTAAGTTCGCTGCCAACAACAATTGTTCTACCATTACCATACTGATCCGTACTTAACATCAACGTACCATTTGAGATTTCCACATTGGAATTTGTAAATGGGTCTCCAAGCCCATTAGGATCTGAAACAACAAGCATTCCTTGCTCAATGGAAGTTGATCCTGTGTATTGATTGTTTGATTCAAAAACCAATATACCTGAACCCTGCTTCACAATTTTGTTGTTATTAACATCATTTAATAAAACATAACCACCTGATCGGTTTAAAAAAGACGCCTCTGCTAAATCTGAATCAAGTATCAACCATGAACCTTCATTCACCACATTAAACACAAATGAAGATCCTTCAGGAAGGTTTGGATTTCCAATATTTAAAGGGCTATAGATCCAATTTGCGTTTCCTGTCGAGGTACCACTTGGATTAGTAATACTACTTCCCACATAGTTCGCGACTATCTGAGTCTGCACATTCAATGGAACCGCTGGAGTTAACGAATTATTTGACCCATCCACGGTATTTGGGTCCACATAAACCGGGGAGCCAATTTGAAATGAATAAGGGTCAAAAAATGATGAGGTTTGATCGTTTGCTGCTCCCGGATAGAAAAATTCCGCACTAACAGTTTCCCCTGCAGGGAAGTAATTTGGGGGCGAAATCCGGCCATTTTGTGGCCCAAACTGAGGATTATCTCTTGAATACAAATAATAACCTGCACCAGTAAACAGAAGCTGATCCACATATACCAAGGGTGAAATTATGTTCTGACCTGTCAATGAATCACGCAAATAGCCAGCAAGATATCCATTAGAATCAGGAGATAGGTCATTTATAAGATTAACTTGAATTGGCCCTGGGGGCGTCTGTGGGGAAGGGGTATGATCCACTCTTGTAAGATCACCAAATACACCGGCAGTGGGTGTTAATAATCTGGCGTCAGCCAGCAAAGGAAATATTAAAGTGTCCCCATTCTGGGGTATTGTTGAAGCACCTAAAGTTAAATCCCAATTAAGACCTAATGAAGTTGGAAAACTGATTGGTGGTGTTGTGGCGGCCTGGATAGCCGCCATATATGAGCTGAAGGTAGGATCCCCATTAACGCCATAGGCTGCTGGGGGTCCGAGAGTACCGTTAGTCCCCTGCCCGGCCAGGCTACCATTCCACACCTTGGTGGCGCATTCGATTCTTTCTTCCAAGTTTTCTATATTTAGCTTTTTCGTTACAGCCTTTTTGGATTTCTTAAGGCCAAACAAACGACGAAATGTTTCCAGTTTCCAATTCAAAATCATGGTCGGCTCCTGCCTGTGGGTGTTCACATCCTGAAACACCATCACCTCAGTTATCGACCAAACGACCAATACGATTTAAACAATCCGACTGATTCTTCAAATCCAACCAATAGGCCAAATAGTTACATCCCTAAATTTCTACCTACCTTTTGCAGTTTTACTTTGATTTTTTAAAAGAATTATTAAAGTTGCTGGATTTGCACCGGATGCTGAATCCGTTCACCTTGGTCAGTTATTTCCCAAAGCCCAACATTTTTATCTGTTTTAACATTCCCAATAATCAGCATGAATATTTCAGGGCTTAAATGCCCACATATATCTTTGGAACTAGGGACAGGGGAAGAATTTGGGTGGGAATGATAAACTGCCAGGATTTCCAAATCCGTAAGTCTCATCTCTCGCATCGCTTTGAACATACTTTCAGGCGAGGATTCGAATTCGGTGGCAGTTTTAAGCACATTTTCAAGTTTCATCACTTTTTGGACTTTGTATTTTAACTTGTCAGATTCCGTAATTTTTGTGCCCACCAGCAAACCGCAGCATTCTAATGGATACTCTTCCAGGGAATGCGATTCCACAGTTTCCAAATGAAGTTTGCTCAGTTCAAACCGAACAGCCATTGACATATGTTCATTCGTCTCGAAAATAAGAAGATAACCTTTGTTCTTACAAAAGATTAACCGATTTTCAGCTAGGAAACATCATGGCGGGAACCCCGGGAAAGCGTGACAGGGTAATATTGGCCTATTCTGGTGGTCTGGACACCTCCGTGATGGTCCATTGGATTCAAGAAAAGTACGATCTGGATGTTGTTACTTTTACCGTGGACTTGGGACAGGGTGAGGATATCGAGGCCATCCGCCAAAAAGCCCTGAAGACCGGCGCCGTTGAAGCCATAGCCTTAGATGCCCGTAATCTTTTTGTGGATTGCTTTGTTTGGCCGGCCTTGATGGCTGGCGCTGTTTACGAAGGTAAGTACCCCCTGGCCACCGCTTTGGGGCGCCCGCTAATTGCAAAATTAATGGTGGATGCAGCCCGTGAACATAAAGCCAAGGCTGTTGCGCATGGTTGCACTGGCAAAGGCAATGACCAGGTGCGCTTTGATGTAACATTCCAAACCCTTGCACCTGATTTAAAGATCATTGCACCGGTTCGCGAATGGCGCATGACCCGCGATGAAGAAATCGCCTTCGCCCGTGAACGAAAAATCCCCGTGGAAATCACGGAGGAAAACCTTTTCAGTATCGATCAAAATATATGGGGCCGAAGCTGCGAAGCGGGCGTATTGGAAGATCCATGGACTGAACCACCATCAGAATCTTTCGCATGGACCAAGGATGCGGACAAAACCCCCAATCAGCCAACATATGTGGTGATTGATTTTGAAAAAGGAATTCCCGTTGCCTTGGATGGCAAAAAAATGGATGGGGTTCCCCTTATTGAAGCTTTAAACAAAGTCGCTGGCGAGCATGGTGTTGGCAGGATCGACCATGTTGAAAATCGCCTGGTGGGGATCAAGTCGCGTGAAGTTTATGAAGCGCCTGCAGGTGTGGTTCTTCATATGGCCCATCGCGAACTGGAATCTCTTACCCTAAGCAAGCAAGCACAGCGCTTCAAATCCATAGTAGCCCAGGAATATGCGGATCTCATTTACAACGGACAATGGTTCAGCGCCTTCCATCAAGATTTGGCGCAATTTGTGGTTAGCAGCCAAAGGTTTGTATCAGGCCAAGTCAGGGTAAAACTTTTCAAAGGCAGCGCCACGGTTGCTGGCAGGAAAAGCGAAAACAGCCTTTACAGTAAAAACCTGGCCACCTACGAAAAAGGTGATCAGTTCGACCACGATGCCGCCAAGGGCTTTATTCGCCTTTGGGGCCTCAGCCAACAAACACAAGCCAACCTCCAACTTCTTAAAGGTGGCAAGGGTTTTGAGTTGCCCGGCGTGCTGACTGACAAAAACCAAGGCAAATAAAAAGACAGTATCAAAGCTATGAGCCATGAACCAATGGATGTGGATGAACTTGCCGCTTACCTGAAAAGGGATGCCAGGGATGTTCACAAACTTGCATCCAAAGGGTTGATTCCCGGAAAAAAAATCGCTGGTGAATGGCGTTTTCAAACCTATGAAATCAACCTTTGGCTCCAGGGCCAGCTTATCGATCATCACGAAGAATCCCTGATTCATTTTGAAAGCCATGCACCCATTGAATGCGAGCATGGAACGCTTATTTCAAAATATCTGGGTGAACCCTGCATAGCATCCCCCTTGCCAGCCCGAACCAAATCGTCAGCTTTAAGGGAACTAATTAAGCTTGCGGAACAATCCTGGCAAATTTATGACCCGGACGCAATTTATAAGGCCATTTCTCAAAGAGAAGAAATCGCCAGCACGGCCTTGGCTGGCGGAGTTGCGATACCACACCCGCACAGGCCAATTCCAGGCACTTTGGGAGAAACAGTAATCGCTCTTGGCATTATCCCCGGTGGAATTCCCTTTGGTGCGCCCGATGGAAAACTCACTGATGTTTTCTTTTTAGTTTGCCCCACGGATGACAAAACCCATATCCAGTTGCTTGCGCGACTTACCCGACTTTTTCTTACAGAGGGTTTCCTGGAATCCATTCGCGAAGCAAACGATCCAAAACAAATCTGGCAAACCATCCGCAAGCTGGAAATGAAGCTTGGCTAATCCACCGTAATCACGCCATTCAGATCAGGCTGCAAACATGTAGCTTTAACGCCCATGCTTTTCAAAAGTTTCTCCGCTGCGAGATAACCTGATCGAACTGCCCCCTCCATGGTTGCGGGCCAACCAGTTTTTGTGAAATCACCTGCAAGGAAAAGATTTGGCCACCTTGTTGCCTGATCAGGCCTAACATAATCGACATTTGCCGAAGAAGCAAAGGTGGCTCTTTTTTCAGTAACAACTTTAGCTCTTAGTACTTTTGTTGAATTCATTGCTCCAAAAAAATCATGCAATTCCGCAAGAACTTTGGCCTGAATGGCTTCATACCCCATTCCCAGAGCATCCGCAGAGGCGCTTATAACCACCTGATAAAAATGCTCTCCAAGGCTATTTTTCCCACGATAAAACAGCCAGTGACTAAGAGTATCCAACATTACCACATGGGGCAGTTCTGTAATTCTTTGATCAAGCCACATGTGAACACTTGTAATTGGGGACGATTGAAGCCCCAAAATTGTTTCATCAATCTTTTCACCCAGAAGACTCTTCAGCCTCTGAAACGGTACTGCTAAAACAACATGATCAGCTTCGAGAATTTCGCCATTTTGCAATAAGACACCAGTGACTTTTTCATTATCAAAAAGCACGGATCTAATTGTGGAACCCAAACGAATAGTAACCCCAAAACCTTTAAGCCGTTGAAATAACCTTGGCCCAAAAAGTTCCGCCAACGGCAAGGATGGCAATTTCAGCCTGTAAGCTTTTCGGTCCGCAAAAAATGAATCCACCACAACTTTTCGGCAGTACTTAAAGCTGGCTTTTTCAATCGGGGTATTCAGGGCGCTCACTAGCACAGGTTTCCAAAATCTTTCAATCAAAATTGGCGTTTGAAAATGCGCCAAAAGCCAATCACCAAATGAAACACTCTCATCTCCTTCCTTCAAACGCAGCAAAAGAAAGGCAAGGCCAAGTCGAATTTTTTCCGAGTAAGTCAGGTAGCTTGCTTTTAGGAAACTCCTGGCCAAATGCAAAGGTGCAGGCAAATTATCGCCTTTTAAATGGCTTACCTTGCCATCTGGAGTCATGAAGTAGAGGTTTTCTTCATCCTGAAAAAACTGCTCCAACCCCATCCATCGACAAAAGTGGCTTAAATTCGTGCAACAACCCATGCTAATATGCTGACAATGATCCACCAGTTCATCGCTAACGGGATCCAAGTAAGAATCAGCCCTGCCCCCGGTTTTTGGTCTGGTTTCCAGTACCGTTACCTTGCAACCATAATTGGAAAGCATGGCACTGGCGGCCAAACCCGCCAATCCACCTCCTACAATCAATACATGAGGACTTTCTTTACCTAAATTACCATGCGGATTTTGCATAAAGGCATCTTGCCAAAAGGGTTAGAAGAACTTATCTTTTCTTATAGATTCTTTGCGTGCTTGCGCCAAGAACTAATTCCCCGATAGCTCAGTTGGTAGAGCGGCGAGCTGTTAACTCGCATGTCCTAGGTTCGAGTCCTAGTCGGGGAGCTACTTATTTCCATATCTTTTTCAGAAAAACTATTAAACCCAGCCTTAAGTTCATATCCAGTATAGGGATATAGATTTTTTTGGTTTCCTAACTGTGCATCATTGGCACTTGGGAAAGCTGCAAAATCTGTCAAAAAATGGTCATTTTTGGTGGCATTTTGGGTGGAAATTTTGGTGGCATTTTCCAGAGAGCCTTCAAAAGCAGCATTTAAAATGTGTTCTTGTGTAATCATTCTGTAGTATTTATCCGCAACATTTGGAGTGTTTCCAAGCCATTTACAAACGAAATATTGCTGATGTTTATCCAACAGATCCGTGATCAAACTTGCCCTTAAATTAACAAACAATTTCGCCCACGGATCAATCCCTAACTTCTTCAACCATCGCCTAACATTTGAAGATATATTTTTGCCTTTCCTTTGCTTTGCATATTCTGGCAAGTTCCATTCTTTACAAACAGGCAAAAGGTATTCTTGTCCTTCTTCTCTGTTTTTAAAAGCATCTATAAAAATAGGTTTTAAATCTGGGAAAATAGGACAGATTCTTTTTTCCATCTCAACAACAGCACTTCCCTTACTCTTGCCTTTCAACCCATGAATTACAAAAAAACCTTTTTCAAAGTTTATATCCTCAAATTTCAACATGATTATGTCTGAAGGGATTCTCAAACCACCAAACCTTGCCAAAGCTATCAACATTCTGGATTGATAATCAGGGCATTTTTCAAAAAAGAAGGCTGCCACCTCTTTGGCAACATAAACTTTTCTTTCTGGATCTGAACTTCCAGAAGATCTTATTTTTTTAAAAGGATTTTTGGCAATAATCTCCATATCCTTAAATTCTTCAAAGAACTGCCTTATAACTCTTACAAATTTCCCAATGGTGGATGTGCTGTACTTTTTATTTGGCTGGTATTCATATTTCAAAATTGATTCATACCAGTTTTTTGCATCCAGAACGCTTATATCTCTTATGTCTTTGGTTGGTGAAATGAAACGAAGCAAGGCTTTTATTGTGTACTTCCATTTTTCAATGGTTTGAGCATGTTTTCCAGAAGCTATGCCTTCTTCGACATATTTTTGAAGATATTTCTTGATAGGAAAACTGCTAGGTTTGCCACTGTTTAACCTAGGAGGCACCAAATTGATTTTAGCCAATTTGGAATATAAATCATTTACACTGTAAGCCCTTGGATTTTTTTCAATTTTCTGAAGCCATATGGTTAAATAATTATCCAAAGGCGAATCAGTCTCTAAAGCGTCTCTAATCCTTTCAATATTATGTTGTATCTCAGTTTTTGAATGCCACTCAACTTTCGTAGAAAGCGAAATAACATATTTTATACCTTTGACACTAATGAAAATGCGGTTCCTTTGTGCCATAAAACCTCCTGTGCTAAATGGTACAAAGGAACTTTGGAAAACAAAGAGCAGCTTTTAATTATCTTTGTTGGTTTTTAAGTCCAACATCTTAAAGCTCTCTTTTAAAAATTCTGTTCCAATAATTTCGGAAATACCAAAATCACTCGAACGCACGGGAAGTCCAGTATGATCAATCATTAAAGATTCAACCAAATGATTGTTTTCCATGGTAATCATTTTGTAATGACGAATGGAAACTTGGAGAGAATGCCCAAGCCAACTACATACTTTAAAAAAGTCATAAATTTGAAATAAATCAGTTGCACAACTTGCACGCAAATTCACAAATAGCTTTTCCCAAGGTGACAAATTCAGTTTTCTTAAAAACCTCGAAAACTTCAATGCTTCTTTGCACTTAATTCTCTCTCCAGCAAATATGTCATTCATCTGTTCTTGATAATATGGGAAAAGCATTTCACCCTTTTTTAGGTTAGAAACATATGGTTTTATGTATCTTTTTAAAATTGGAAAAATTGGCATGACTCGTGATCGTATACGATTAACCCCTAAGATTGCTCTCTCACCTTTTAAAGCATCAATCCTAAAAATATCTCTTTCAAAATCAAAATGATCTTTAGTTAGCAAAACAATATCTGAAGGTATTCTTAAACCTCCATATCTTGCCAACGCCAAAACAACTTTAAGAGTTGGGTCAATACAAAGATCTATTAATTGGGAGATTAAGTCGCAAGAAATATAAATTTTTCTGCTTTGAATTGGTTTTGAAGATTGCTTGACAAATTCAAATGGGTTTCGATTTACATGTTGTTCTTCAACAAAATACCTGAAAATTCTTTTTGCATTTTTCAGATAGCCAGAAACGGTGGAATCTGCGTAACCTTGGTCAACCTTGGACTTACGCCACTCATTTGCCTTTTGTCTGTTAATGAAATCCAAAGGAGTATCTGGCCCAAAGTAGCCTTTAAGCTCATTTGCAATGTGGCGATAATGATCCAGTGTTTGCTGGGAATAAGCCTCACCTGCCGCAAAACTAATAAAGCTATCCAAGGATTTTCCAAGCTCTTTTTTTTGATTTTCTGGTCTTGGCTCAATCAATCCAACATTGGCAAGTTTTGAATACAAGTCTTTAACTCCATATTTTTGAGGATTTAAAAAGAGGGCATGAATCCACCTGTTTACTATTGGATCTGAAATTCTCCGATTAGCATTTACGGCATCTCTAATCACAGATACATATTCTTTAATTTCAACAAATTCTGCTTGGGTCAATTTGGAACCCAAGGAGATTTCTTTTCTTTCTCTTGCACCTGAAGCATTGATGTAAATAATGATTCTGCTTCTTTCCACATTTTCATTTTGCATTTCTAATTTCCAAAAATAAAGTTAAGCCGTTAAGTCTAAAATCTGACTGGCGTTAAAAAATTATATCTTCACAAAATTCTGCCACCAAAAAACGATAACGCATGGGATTCCAAAAAACACTGTTTTCACGGGAAAAATAAGTCTTTTTAGAAAAGGGTCACACATATCCATGTGGGGTGGTCCACTAATTTCCTTTTTTTTGAAAAAAAATCAAAAGAAGTGCATACATAAAAACAACCACTTATTCCCTTACCAAGGAGAAGAATGAAAACGCTTTCCGAACTCAGTTACGAAATAAAAGTTCCATATTGGAAAATCAAGTATGCCCACCATTGCGGAAAAATACCAGAACCACCTAAAGTTGGCGGCATAAGAGTTTATGACGCAAAAATGATAAGGAAGGTTAAAGCATATTTCTTAGACAAAGAAAAAAAGAATTAACTTATTTATATATAGGAGATTAGACAATGGCATATAAATACAAGACACCAACCAGATGGCATGATTGCAGAAGAACACTTTCAGGAAAAAATGCATTTACAATAAATGGTTGTCAAATTCCTTGTTCAAGTAAAAAGTGTAAAAGCCAGCATTGCATAAGAGCCAGAACATCCAAAGAATCAAAAATCAGAATGGTAAATTATTATTTTCTCAAGCCAGATTTCTTTGTAGTTCTTAGGATCGAAAACATTTCTTTCCAATTGAATTCTTGGCAGACAGCAAAATTTTTAAAGCGTTTCAAAAAGAAGCTAAAAGACTTTTTAAAAAGCATAAATTATAAGATCTTATACGAATTTATCATTGAGTTTGATGTATATAAAAGACCTCATTTTCACATGATCATTAAAGATCTTATGGACAAATCAGAACAAAAAACTGAAATTGAGGTCAAAGGCATTCTGGATGAACTTTGGGGCAAAAGCATCAAAGATTTGGAACAAAATGAAAACCTTTGTGGGCTAAATGGATCAGTATATTGCCAAAAAATTAGATCCTTGCACAATTCAGCTATATATTTGTCAAAGGCTTGGGACTTTTTGCCTGAACACAATCCCGTTCCTGAAGATTGGAACATTTCCGAGTGTCACATAGTTTCCAGATCTAAAGGTTTTTTTGTTTCTACTCAAAAAGAACTACTACAGATCTACAAGGAAAACAAACATTTTTTCTGGCAAGCAGAGAAGCAAAATATTCAACAAGGCAAGCAAAGTCCAAATCAAACCAAACATCTTGGTGAAAAAATAGCACAAAAAAACACAAGGTTTAAGAAAGCGTTTATGTATGCGAGCTGGACTTTAGCATTAGTCACAGCATTAATGTTTGCCATTAAATATTTTAAAGCCCCAAACAATCAAATTCCGCTCAAAGAGTCTTCGCTTAACCAAACTCATAATAGTAGCAGACATTGGTTCCAAAACTTATTTAATGATTATCCGCAAACCGAATAAAAATTTAGATTTTTACAAAATTAAAAATTCAGTAATTATTTGCTTAAAGCAATCAACCTTAAAGAATCCCAAAGTACTTCTACCCTGTTACAGAAGCCTTCTTTTTTGGCAGCAATGCTTTAATTTTATGCACACTGATCATTCTTACCATGTGCGGAGTTTTAAGTGATTGTGGTAAAAAGGTGTGATGTTTTTTTTAACTCAGCCTGACCTGTTGTTGTTCTCATACTAAACGCAACTTGCTTATGCAATTAAACTCTTTTGATGATTCCCGATTTTGTTTATCGCTTTTCCAGCTATACCACCAATTCAAACTCCTCCATAAATCGTTTTTAAGGCATTATTATCCCCCATGCCTAATTTTGCCGCTTAAACCGAAGATAGTCGTTATTAGAAGCAAATTTGGGCTTTAAATTTGATTGCTAGAGCATATTGATCCATTAAGATTGGTTCTGTTAGGTGAGTAGCCTAAAGACTGTTCAAATCTGCAAGCAATTCATCAGTTTTTATGTTTTTGAAAAATTGAACTGGTCTGGTGTTGGAATTGTTTTCAATCGTTCCAATTTCAAGGAAGCAATCAAACGACCAGAGTTTGATAAAACTGGTGTTTATGTATTGATTGGCGATGATGAGGAAAGTGGATCAAAAACCATTTATGTGGGTGAGGGCGATCCTGTTAAAAGCAGATTGATTCAGCACTATAGCAACAAAGATTTTTGGACTTGGGTTTTTTTCTTTGTTTCAAAAGATGACAGCTTAAACAAAGCACATGTGCAACATCTGGAAACCAGCTTTTAACATTGGCTAGGAATGCGAAACTTTGCAAATTGGATAATGAAACAGAACCAACTCCACCAACACTCTCTGAAGTGGACACATTGCTTGTTGATGGATTTTTGCGGGATATGTTGAGTATCTTTCCACTTTTGAATTTAAATGTATTTGAAATGACAGTTGTTTCCACATCAACCAAGGAATTGCTTTATGTTGAAGCAAAGGATGTTAAGGCTAAATGTTACGAAGATGCCAAGGGTTTTATTGTCTTAAAAGGTTCTGAAGCTGTTTTAAAAGAAACAAACTCCATCCACCAATATATGTCAAACATTCGCAAGGATTTGATAGATAAGGGCGTATTGGCGTTGAATGGTGACAAGTACATTTTCACACAGGATTTTATTTTTAATTCTCCATCCACAGCTTCAGGAATGATTTTAGCCAAAACATCCAACGGCAAAGAAGCGTGGGAAAATAGCAAAGGCATCACCTTGAAAGAGTTGCAGGAGGCCGTGGCAAAAGAAATCACCAAATAATGCCTGAATGCAAAAATTGAAAGAGCTTAATCTTAGAAAAGTAACGAGAGAATATCTAAATGGCGAAGGATTTTTATATCTGGGCTGCTTGTACTCTATTTGGCAAGTTGCTTTTCAAAGATAAGTGAGTACTAGAACCCTAAATTACATAATCGCCCATAAATTAACACATCTTCTTCATCCAAATCATTAATCTGCGTTTTAAGACCAGTTACATAAGGTAATGCCAGATTTTCAGCAACGAAAAGAAGGGTTGAAAGTTTGGTGCTGGGATGAATTTTTCAAATACAAGAACTCCATTCTTGTACATAATTTTTTACGCAAGACATTAATTTAAATTTAACTCTTCCTTGAGTCTTCTTTGTCTAGCTTAAAATCTATTTTATTGTGCTGACTATTCCTTAAAAATAAAATTAAATTATTAGGCATCTTAATGGAAAGATTTGGTGATGATTATGGCTGATAATAAATCGCCAGACAACTTTTTTGGAAGAGAAAAAGAATTAGCAACCTTACGTCAACTTTGGGATCAAGCAACCACTAAGGACGCAAATGGTGCTTATGTTGGCCCCCGCATGGCAATAATCCTTGCTGAAACAGGTTATGGAAAAACGAGATTAATTCAGGCTTTGTATCAGCGACTAACCAGTGATCCATTATGGGATCCAGCAGAAGTAAACTACTGGCCAGATGCATTTCAAGAGGTATTGAATCAGTTAAGGGTAAATCCTGATATGGCTAAACATTCTCCCCAAGGGCCACCAAGGTTTCTTTGGGCGGGTATGAGGTGGTCACCACCTGAGGAAAGAAACCTTGAAGAAAGAACATGTTCACTACCTGAAATCAGGGATGTTTTGAGAACTCATGTTGAGATTGCAAGGCAGCATTCAGGTGTCTGGACAAAGTTAAAAGCCAAGGCGGGAAAAACAATAAAAACAGAGGGTATTTCACAAGCCACAGAACAAGTCGTGGATTTTCTTGGAATCCCTTTTGGGGGATTATTGTTGAAAGGAGCCAAGGCGATTGGGGATTTAGCCACGGCAAAATCATCGCAATCTTTTAAAGAAGAATCAGAAAAGAAAGCGTTGGATATCACGGAAGAGTTGCTTGGTGATTTTCGTGAGATCTTTGGTGCGATCGGTTCAGGTGGGATTGTATTGCCTACCATCTTGTTCCTAGATGATGCCCAATGGATAGATCCAATAACATTGAAATTTATAGGTCAACTATGGCGTGAAGCAGATTCAAGGAAATGGCCATTATTTGTGGTAATCACCCATTGGGAAAGAAACTGGCGTGAATTACTAAAGAAACCAGAAAATGAACATGAAAGTTCTCTTGCATATTTCAAGAATAGGAAAGAAGTTCATTTCATCGAACTTGGGCCTTCTTCCAATAAAGACCTTGAAGGATATCTGAAACAAAAATTAAAAGGATTAACAGAAAGGCAAACAAAGCTGCTTTTGGATAAATCTGGAGGGAACTTTCTTACCTTGGTTGAAAATGTGGGTTTTATATTACAAAACAAGATGAACTTTGAAAATGGCGATGTTCAGGGGAAACTCTCCAAGGGTGGAGAAAACAAAGTTAAGACATGGGAAGAAAACAGGCAAAAACGAATTGAACAGATGTTTGCTGGCCTCTCCGATGAAACCAAAAATCTACTGGGTTGGAGTGGTCAGCTTGGAATTCGGTTTATCAAAAATGTTATCGTGGATTTTGCAAATAAACAAGGAGTAGAGATTGAGCCAAATCAGTTGATAGATGAATGCATTGATCCATTGGTGATTCTTGGTAAAGCATCAGAAAACATGCGGGAGTTTCGGCATAGAGCTTTTTACCATGTTGCATCACAACACTTCAGTGATTATCTGTCTGATTCTGAAAGTTTGTTAAAGGCCACACTTCAAAAACACCTTTCTCAATGGGTAAATAATAGTTTTACAAGTGAAGGTTGTTTGTTGGAGACAGATGCAAATCATCTCTCGAATGCTGCAATTTTTTTGGAATCTGGAGAAAGACGGGATTTGTTGAATATAGCGGTTCGTGAGTTCATGCCAGAAAATGAACAAGGAAAAAATTTAGACACTTGGATAAGATCTGTTTATCTGTTGGTTAGTTTAGATAGTGAAGACAATCTTTGGGATTTGGTTCGTGAAAAAGGCAACATGCTAAAAAAAATAGATTGGAATAAGCTTGTAAATTCAGTTTTGGATTTAAGTTTGCGAGAAAGTTTAGCTGATTGGTTAGTAACTTCAGGCGCCATAAGAAGTGCAAAGAAAATCTGGCAAAATATTCTTCATCATCAACAACTTGTATACGGTTCAAATAAATCACCAGAATCGTTGCGTGATGTTTATATTTCTTTGGTCAGGATCGGAGACATAGAAGAAGCAGAAGGGAATCTGCAAGTTGCCAGAAACCTTTATGCTGAAGGACTTGAAATAAGCAGAAAACTAGCGGAACAACTCAATACACCAAATTCTTTGCGTGGTGTTTCTATTTCTTTGGACAGAATCGGAAACATAGAAGAAACAGAAGGAAATTTGCAAGTTGCCAGAAACCTTTATGCTGAAGGGCTTGAAATAAGAAGAAAACTAGCGGAACAACTCAATACCCCAGAATCATTGAGAGGTGTTTCCATTTCTTTGGACAGAATCGGAGGCATAGAAAAAGCAGAAGGAAATCTGCAAGTTGCCAGAAACCTTTATGCTGAAGGACTTGAAATAAGCAGAAAACTAGCGGAACAACTCAATACCCCAGAATCATTGAGAGGTGTTTCCATTTCTTTGGAAAGAATCGGAGACATAGAAAAAGCAGAAGGAAATCTGCAAGTTGCCAGAAACCTTTATGCTGAAGGACTTGAAATAAGCAGAAAACTAGCGGAACAACTCAACACACCAGAATCATTGAGGGATGTTTCCATTTCTTTGGGCCAAATCGGAGACATAGAAAGGGCAGAAGGAAATCTGCAAGTTGCCAGAAACCTTTATGCTGAAGGACTTGAAATAAGAAGAAAACTAGCGGAACAACTCAATACCCCAGATTCTTTGCTTGGTGTTTCCATTTCTTTGGACAGGATCGGAGGCATAGAAAGGGCAGAAGGAAATCTGCAAGTTGCCAGAAACCTTTATGCTGAAGGACTTGAAATAAGCAGAAAACTAGCGAAACAACTCAATACACCAAATTCTTTGCGTGGTGTTTCCATTTCTTTGGACAGGATCGGAGACATAGAAGAAGCAGAAGGAAATCTGCAAGTTGCCAGAAACCTTTATGCTGAAGGACTTGAAATAAGCAGAAAACTAGCGGAACAACTCAATACACCAAATTCTTTGCGTGGTGTTTCTATTTCTTTGACCAAAATCGGAGACATAGAAAGGGCAGAAGGAAATCTGCAAGTTGCCAGAAACCTTTATGCTGAAGGACTTGAAATAAGAAGAAAACTAGCGGAACATTTAAAAACACCAGCATCGTTGCGTGCTGTTTCCATTTCTTTGACCAAAATCGGAGACATAGAAAGGGCAGAAGGAAATCTGCAAGTTGCTAGAAACCATTATGCTGAATGTCTCGAAATAAACAGAAAATTAATGGGCCAACAGAATTCACCATATTCTGTAAATGGCAAAATTTGGACGCTACAAAAATTAGCTCATGTTCAAATCTTGTTAGAAGAAAACCAAGCAGCATTCAACTTACTAAAAGAAAGTGAAACAGATGTTGATCAGTTGCAATGTGAATGTGATGGTGATAAAAATCTTTTAGACATGGTTGCAACTTATTGGGAACGAAGAGCCGAAGTAGAAGAAAAATTAAAATTGCCAGAAGCCAAAAATTCAAAAACTAAAGCGGAAGCTATCAGAAATGCGATTAAAAGATAGATTCTAAAACAAATAAGAATTTTATTTCAGATCTATGGTCCCATCAACACCAGCACCCTTTGGTGAAAATTAAAGTTTGATTCTAACTTTTGGCGGGATTTACCTATCAACTCAAAAGTTCTTGAATTTTTGTGAATTAGAAAAGATTGATGGAGTTGTTTGTTTTCTTAGAGCCTACGAATGGCGATACAAAGAATATGAAAAAATTGGTGATTTCAAAAAAGCCAAAGCAGACAAGAAAAAAATCAAAGATTTAAAAAATAATGACGGTGTTGTCATTTCGTATGTTAACCCCATTGGTGGTGATTAAAAACAAAAGCTCCCTTAGCCATAATACCTAAGGGAGCTTTTAAAATTAATTTTTTCATGCACCAACTGGTGTTCTTTTAACTTTTGCACCAGCCCCATAAACAAAGTGATATACCATGCCAGCAGACCACATTTTACCACTGGCTGACTTTGTTCCTTCTGCATTCAATTGATTAGCAACCCATTGCAAGGAAGGTCTGGTGCCACTTTTCTTTCGCATCAGCTTTCTAATTCTAGCTAGGGCATTTTTATCACAAAATGCTTTTCGCCCTTCGCATTTACCTATTTCTTTTCGCTTCCTTTCCCTTGAGACTCGCAATCTGGCAACTATGTTTCTTCTGTCAAATTCTGCAATAGCTCCAGTAAGCTGTCGCATCAGAATTGCTGTTGGTGATTCTGAATTTGCTAAGTCTTCACCAGTTTCAGCAGAAATCACTTTCCAACCAGCCTTATTTAAATGTCGAATGATTAATTCACCTTCGATGAGATCTCTTGCAAGGCGATCAGCCTTTTCAACGACAAAAACCCCAGCAGGCGTAAGATTTATGAGTAATTTCGATAATTCTGGTCGATCAGCAAACGCCAAAGTTCCACTTACACCCAGATCCTCAATCCATTGGCTTATTTGTACCTTGTTCTTTTTTGCCCACGATTCAATGATTCTATGCTGTCGAGGAATTCCATCCTGATCATTACCATGCTGTCCGTCACCACTTACTCTGCAATAACCGACAATTCGTAAATTCATGACCACCTCCTAAAAAAACACTCCAAAATTTTCCACAAACATAAGATTCTTCGCCACTTAGGTTAATTTGTTTCAGTAATTCCAAAGAAATACTTAAACTCCTTCACAGTAAAAGCACATTGATGATTGCATTAAAATTGTCAGAGGTTTGATTTTTCAATTATATTTTGAATTTCTTTCACCTGATCTTCACGAAGACTACTCCATTGCTTGATCAGCTTTAAAAGAACAGCATCAGGTTCGAATACTTTTGCTTGATTGGAAGATTGGGTGGAAATTAGAGAAGGCACAACAGATTTTCCTATGTTTGTGGTATTATTTTTATCTTCTATTTTCCTAGTCGGGGAGCTACAGCTTTGAAAAGTCCTATGTTGCCAGCCGGTCAAGTGCAGCGCCTTAATCAGCGTCATTATGCCGTTGTTTCCAAATGATTGTCAGGAAACCAAGCACCCACACCACTACTCCCCCGATCAACGGTGGCAGGCCTACAAAGAGCGCTCGATTACCGAGTGCCTGATTCTCGTCTGGGCCCACATCCGCGAGAATTCCAAGGTACCCGAGTGCCGCGAACCCCAAAAGTGGCAATGAAATCACAATGCCGATTACGCCAAATGCGAGTAACATGAACCGTAAAATACGCATCGGCTTAGCTCTCAAGCATTCGCGCTGGAAAAATTCGCAAATGTTTCCCGGTGACTTCCGCCGCCAAACGACTGCGTTGACTAGGCTGCGACGAGACAATGCCACCGATTTAAGGACACCCAGCACAAGCACTAGGATTGACACTCCGCAGCATGCCCCTGCCCAACAGGCCAAAAAGTAACCACCCCCAGCGTAGGAGGCGTAGCAAAGAGGGTACCTGTTGGAGTCAGATACTCCGACGCTGGCCCGCCACTGTTTTCCACTGTAACCTCCGTCTCCTTTACTGTGCTCGATTCAACGTTGCAACTCATTTCCTCAGCCATAAGAGCACCCAGGTGACAATTGCAGCTAAGACGATCGATGCGGGGATGGCACAGAATACAAATATAGCTGCCCTACGCAGCCTAACGTTCCACTCGGTCCGCAAACGTACTTTCTCCTCTGCGAATTTAGCCTCGAATTTTTCGGGATCCTTAACCCAGTCCTCAACGAATGCTGCGAAAGTCTTATATTCAAGCTCGATCCGATGCGACTCATGGCTTAGGCAATGCACTGGCAAATCCGCGACTGCTGTGTCCATCACATATAAGTCACCTGCACCGCTCTCGCCGATCGTCAGGTAGCTATACTGCCACCCGGTCATGTCGTAATCGCCATCGGCTAGCGGGGCAATCGTCGCTTCAATTACTTTGTTCGGGTCATTGAAAAACCAGTAGACCAAGTCACCTCGAACCGGACGGAATGGAGGCGCGGCTGCCACACGACGGTATTTATCCAGCAGGAAGAACCCAACCGCCGCTTCAATCATTTCGAACTGAAACTCAGTCAAACTTAACGCCTTCAATTCACTTATAGTGGCCTAAGTCTCATGGCAAGATATGAATCGCGAATTAGTTCATTGTATACCCAATTACGACCAGTATTCGACGTTTATCTGGGACGACACGATTTCTCACAATCCGACCAGATGAAGAATTGGATCGAATCAGGTGGCATCGTAAGTTCCAATCCTTACTAAGTCACCGCTTTGGCCGGACCGTATGAGAAGATCAGACTTGATCCGAATCGTGCCAAGAGCATCGCTCCGCACAAGTATGTGCTTGACAACAAAGGTTCTCTGTCGATTCATTCAAATATGCCTATGGCACCAGGCTAGCCGCTGCAACTGGTGTGGGCAGTAGAGAATCGCCTAACCTACGAAGGACTATTAACCAGGCCTAAGCACTAGGTGCCATTGGACGTGGCCATGAAAGCCTCAACGATTGATGCCTTATACTAGATTTAAATGAAAAAGGAGGCGGGTTCGATCGAAGTGGGCAAGCGGGCCAACTTCACCATCAGGGAGAAAGACCAGTACAGCGTTGCGCCAAAGGACCTCAAGTATATCTAGTTTTGGGCAAGATGCTCGAAGGTAGGGAAAAGCTCGTAGCGGCATCTTTGGGAAATAAACCTGAGCAAAAGACGAAAGAGCAGACACGGGCAAGGGCAACAAAGAACTCGCTAGTCGCATTGGGGCGATGGGATACCATAACTAAATCGGTTGTGTGTGATCTGGGCACACTAGTTCAGTCGGCCAATGGTTGGGTAACTACCTCGACGGCCAACTGGAAGCTCACTGGTGATACTCAGAATTCAATTATCGCTATTTTCGGAGATTGTTTTGATGAACTCAACTTACCGATTGAGTATTCTGCTGGCCTCGCTATACCTTTGCCAATCCGCGCTCGGCCAGGTCGATGCAATTTACCACGGCAGCAACATCGTCACGATGGATGACAAAAACCCAACAGCGGAAGCACTTGCGTTGAAAGACGGCAAGATTGTTGCCG
>Ga0255158_1000264_pt1 | contig 19878 bp, 10 predicted proteins | sample Atl_Atlam_RepC_8_2_FD_188426 | JGI IMG/M metagenome (GOLD analysis project Ga0255158, IMG submission 188426) | Freshwater microbial communities from Altamaha River, Georgia, United States - Atl_Atlam_RepC_8h | ecosystem: Environmental > Aquatic > Freshwater > River | place: USA: Georgia...
AAATAATTGTGATTTTTGGATTAATTCACGTTTACGCCTGAAAGGTCATCAAATGAGCCGGCGAAGAAGGTGTCTATTAGCCCGAATGATCTCCCATCGTAAATTTTTACATGTGGACTTCCACCGGGTCCAGCAAATCTAACCATGTCAGTTTTAGGATTCAGAAGAATTAAACAAGGCTCTAGGTAGTTTTTCTAAGCAATTTTAATTCACATAAACACCTGAAGTGTCATTCGGGTTGCTGGCAAAAAAGCTGTCAATAACCTGGAGAGTTCTGCCATCAAAGATTTTCACATGGGGCCCACCGCCTGGGCCGCTACCAGTGACGATATCCAAAATTCCATCATTATTGCGATCTGTAAAACCTACCCGAACACCCCCATTAAATCCTGATGCATATGCAAAGAATTCTCGAGGTGCCCCAAGGTTTCTCATGCTGAATATTTTTACATGCGAACCACCGTTAGACATGGTTCCGGTAATCATCTCGGTGAATCCATCACCATCCAGGTCGGCGGCAGCAACAAACACTCCCCCCGTAAAGTTGGGGCTATAAGCCATAAAACTAAGCATTTCCCAGCCCGAATTGAAATCAAAAACCTTGATATTTGGTCCACCCCCAGAACCACTACCAGTAATGATGTCCAGGCGGTTATCACCATTCACATCTGCAATCGAAACACTTACCCCGCCCCTGAAAGAAGGATCGTATGCCATGAATTCCCTGATAACTTGGTTGGTCCTTCCGTCAAAAACTTTTACATGGGGGCCACCACCTTTATTAGGGCCGGTTACCAGGTCATCTATCCCATCACCTGTCAAATCCCCCACGGCGATAAATACGCCTCCCCGAAATTCGGTGCTGTAAGCAAAGAAGGACCTTTGCACGGAACTATTTGTCATGTCATAAACGACAATATGGGGCCCTCCGCCATCGCCTGCCGCCGTGACCAAGCTTGCATGCCCATTTGGGAGAAGGTTTCCCTGTTGTACATGAATTGCCCCGGTGAATTCTGGGAATGGTTGAATTGTTCCTGTAGTCTGGCCAGTTTCCGGATTCACTATTGCAAAAGTGCCATTAGCGGAATTGATTTTTGTCGCAATGACTGCAGGTGCTTGCGCCAAAACAATCCAGTTGTCCTGGATGCCTTGGGGAGAAATTGAGTATCCGGAAGCATCGTGGATCGAGGATGTGTTTGTCAGGTAGATGCGATAAGTACCCTCTTCCTGATTGATAGCATAAAGGCCAGAAAGATTAAAAATGCCTGATCCTGTGAAAGTTTCACTCAAACTCAAATTGGTTGTAGAAATATTGGAACTATTTCGAGTGAGCCTCAGATTGCCTAACCCGAATCCTGTAACTGGCTTGCTGAAAACAATTTGTAAAGAATCAATGGGTTTGCCGGCAACAGTTGGAATTTGAAAGTTTGAGGTAAGCGGAATGTAGTTGTTAAGCCAAGAAAGGGATACGGGTGTTGTCAAAGGATTGCCAAATGAATCCGTGATGCCATTACCTGAATTTTTGACTTGGAAGAAATAAGAACCTGCGGAGATTGTGAGGTTGCTGATGTCCTGTAGTTGATAGGTTTTTCCGGATCCTGTGATGGCTACCCCGGAAAGCGAAATAGGATTACCGTCTTTAAAAGCTTCAATGTCAGTAATGTCTAAGCCGGTTACATTTTCCGAAAAAAGGATTGTAAGGGATTGCACTTTGTTTTGCGTGGGAGATGCAATTTGCCCGAAGGTTGCTGTGGGAGGCGTCGAATCCAAGCTCCAAACAATGCTCGGATTGTTTCCAAGCGCATTGCCAGCCTTATCTGTAATGTTGGAGTTGCTTGAAATCACCTTAAGTTCATAATTGCCATCTATGCCTGTTAGCGAGGTAAGATTCGAAAGTATGAGGTTTTTTCCAGAACCTGCGATTGTTATCCCTTGTGTTGGAATAGCAGCCCCATTTCTGGTGAGAGATAAATCGGATGGATCGAACCCAAAAACTTCCTCGCTGAAGTTGATCTCAATGGAGTCCAACGGCGTTGTTCTTTGAGCTGCAGGTGTCTGGAATGAACCATTTGGCGAGATATTATCAATTAAAACTAAAATGGGCGCAGAAAATCCACTGGATACACCAAGGGAATCCAATTCTTTAGCGAAGAAGGAGTGAAGTCCGTTGTTGAGGGTTGAGTTGGAGAAGTCGAAGGACCAGAGTCCAGAGGAGTCGGCGGAGGTGGAGCCGATTTTTTGGTTGGCGAGGAAGAGGTCGAGGGAGAAGCCTGGAGTGGCGGAGCCATGTAGAGAGATGGAGTTGTCGTTGGTGATGGCATCGGAGTTGGAGATGCCCGAGTCTGTGGAGATGTGGGAGATGACGGGGAAGGGGAGTGGCCCGACGTGCAGTGTAGCGGAGGCGGAGGATTGAGTCCAGTTTTGCAGTGCGACGAAGCCGGTGATGGGGGACTGGTCTGATGGAGTTGGGTTAGCGAGGATGAGGTAGTTGCCATCGGCGGAGAGAGCGAGAGGCGGTGGGTTATTGCCTGCGAAGTCCTGTTTAAATGAGTGTTGGTACGGGATCCAGTTGTTGTTGGATTTTAAGAACAGGAAAGATTCCCTGAAATAGGAGGAGTCATCAGGGTTTGATCGGAATCCACCGACAACAAGAGCGGTGTTGCCGTCAGCAGAGAGATCGACGCGAGAGCCAAAGTTCAAGCTTGGGTTGTTTGTGGTCTGTGGTGATGGTGAGGAGAGGGAATGACTTTGGCTCCAGAAATTGCCGGAACGTGTGAAAATAAAAGCAGCGCCGGTGTCAAGTATGTTGTTGGAGTTAAAGCCGGATGCCCCAATGATGGCAGTGTTGCCATCAGCCGAGAGCGCGACGGAGCCACCGAAAAAGTCAAAGGAGTCGAAGCCGGATGATAAAGACAGTTCGGCCTGTTCGCTCCAAGAGTTGCCGGACCTGGAGAAGACGTAAGCTGCGCCACGAGAAACGCCATTGATTTGCATGTCCTGTACGCCCAGAAGAATGGTGTTGCCGTCGGCGGAAATGGAAAGGTTGTTATCGTCGCCGGTTATGAAAGCATTGAAATAATAATAACCACTGCGGCTAATAAGCAGGTTTGGCTCTTGTGTAGACCAGGTGGAACCGTTGCGGGCAAATACCGTGAGGCCCACACCCATGCCGGGGTTATTGACAGGATCAATGGTGGAGATGCTGGCACTTCTGGCGACGAGGGTGTTGCCGTCTGCAGAAAGCCTGATTTTGTGAATTGTGGATGAGAGTTGTGTTTGTTGTGTCCAGATGCCGTTGGATCTTGAGAAGATATAAATCGACCCGATGCCTCCGTTTGTAATATTGTTGGAGGTTGCGGCTAAAGTGTTACCATCGGCGGAGATGGATAAGTTGTTGCCGAGTTCATCGTTGCTGTTGCTGTTTGAGGCAAAAAGTAGGGCTTGTTGTGACCATTCGGAGTTGTTCTTGGTGAATATATAAATGGCACCTTTGTTGATGCTGGAGCCTGAGTCTTTGTAGGGAGCGCCGATGGCCATAGTGTTGCCGTCAGCGGAGAGAGAGGCAGAGGAACCGAACTTTTGGTTGAGTTCATTGGAGGATGGGGTGAGTGGTGTTGGTCTGGAGATGGTTGTGTAGTCAAAGGTGAAGGTGCCGTTGGTGGAACTTTGGAAGGTGAAAGTGCCATCATTGTTTTGGACAAGGGTTGGTCCAGAAGGTGTCACTGAGGGCGGAATAATAGTGCCATTAGTAAAAGACCTGACCCCCACCAATCGCAAACCGTTGCCGTCGGGGTTTTGATCATTCGCAAGCACATTCAGGATCACCGGAGTGTTTGTCTGGGTGATGGAAAGGTTGTCGTTGTTGGCTTGAACGATGTTTTTGATGGATGGTGGGGTTGTGTCGGTGAACCAGGAGATGCTGCTGCTGTTTTGTATGGGGTTACCTGCGATATCGGTGATACCCGAGTTGTTAGCGTTGAGGGTCAGAGTGTAATTGCCAGAGTTGTTGGTGAGTAAACCAAGGCCCTGGATGGTATAGGTGTTGCCGCTATAGCCCAAGGTTGCACTATTGAGGCTGACAGGTTGGTTGTTGAGGTTCAGGCTGAAGTCAGAGATATCCAAGCCCGCAACCGGTTCCGAAAAGGTGATGGTAATACTTGAAACAGCGTTATTCCGTGGGGTTTGAATGGGGACGATGGAAGCTGTTGGGTTGGTATTATCGATGGTGACATGGAATTGCTGGGAATCTGCGGAGGCAACATTGTTTGGTCCGAAAGCTTTAGCGAAGAAGGAGTGAAGTCCGTTGTTGAGGGTTGAGTTGGAGAAGTCGAAGGACCAGAGTCCAGAGGAGTCGGCGGAGGTGGAGCCGATTTTTTGGTTGGCGAGGAAGAGGTCGAGGGAGAAGCCTGGAGTGGCGGAGCCATGTAGAGAGATGGAGTTGTCGTTGGTGATGGCATCGGAGTTGGAGATGCCCGAGTCTGTGGAGATGTGGGAGATGACGGGGAAGGGGAGTGGCCCGACGTGCAGTGTAGCGGAGGCGGAGGATTGAGTCCAGTTTTGCAGTGCGACGAAGCCGGTGATGGGGGACTGGTCTGATGGAGTTGGGTTAGCGAGGATGAGGTAGTTGCCATCGGCGGAGAGAGCGAGAGGCGGTGGGTTATTGCCTGCGAAGTCCTGTTTAAATGAGTGTTGGTACGGGATCCAGTTGTTGTTGGATTTTAAGAACAGGAAAGATTCCCTGAAATAGGAGGAGTCATCAGGGTTTGATCGGAATCCACCGACAACAAGAGCGGTGTTGCCGTCAGCAGAGAGATCGACGCGAGAGCCAAAGTTCAAGCTTGGGTTGTTTGTGGTCTGTGGTGATGGTGAGGAGAGGGAATGACTTTGGCTCCAGAAATTGCCGGAACGTGTGAAAATAAAAGCAGCGCCGGTGTCAAGTATGTTGTTGGAGTTAAAGCCGGATGCCCCAATGATGGCAGTGTTGCCATCAGCCGAGAGCGCGACGGAGCCACCGAAAAAGTCAAAGGAGTCGAAGCCGGATGATAAAGACAGTTCGGCCTGTTCGCTCCAAGAGTTGCCGGACCTGGAGAAGACGTAAGCTGCGCCACGAGAAACGCCATTGATTTGCATGTCCTGTACGCCCAGAAGAATGGTGTTGCCGTCGGCGGAAATGGAAAGGTTGTTATCGTCGCCGGTTATGAAAGCATTGAAATAATAATAACCACTGCGGCTAATAAGCAGGTTTGGCTCTTGTGTAGACCAGGTGGAACCGTTGCGGGCAAATACCGTGAGGCCCACACCCATGCCGGGGTTATTGACAGGATCAATGGTGGAGATGCTGGCACTTCTGGCGACGAGGGTGTTGCCGTCTGCAGAAAGCCTGATTTTGTGAATTGTGGATGAGAGTTGTGTTTGTTGTGTCCAGATGCCGTTGGATCTTGAGAAGATATAAATCGACCCGATGCCTCCGTTTGTAATATTGTTGGAGGTTGCGGCTAAAGTGTTACCATCGGCGGAGATGGATAAGTTGTTGCCGAGTTCATCGTTGCTGTTGCTGTTTGAGGCAAAAAGTAGGGCTTGTTGTGACCATTCGGAGTTGTTCTTGGTGAATATATAAATGGCACCTTTGTTGATGCTGGAGCCTGAGTCTTTGTAGGGAGCGCCGATGGCCATAGTGTTGCCGTCAGCGGAGAGAGAGGCAGAGGAACCGAACTTTTGGTTGAGTTCATTGGAGGATGGGGTGAGTGGTGTTGGTCTGGAGATGGTTGTGTAGTCAAAGGTGAAGGTGCCGTTGGTGGAACTTTGGAAGGTGAAAGTGCCATCATTGTTTTGGACAAGGGTTGGTCCAGAAGGTGTCACTGAGGGCGGAATAATAGTGCCATTAGTAAAAGACCTGACCCCCACCAATCGCAAACCGTTGCCGTCGGGATTTTGATCATTCGCAAGCACATTCAGGATCACCGGAGTGTTTGTCTGGGTGATGGTCAACAGGTCCGCAACAGCGGTAACGCTTGGTGTTTCCCTGGATTCCAGCCTTTGAAGCGATGGAATGAAGAAGTATCTGGCAAAAGAGGATGTTTTTTTGCGAATAGGCTTGAGGGATAGACCAAAATCGAAAGAGTTTGCCATGGGCGTGGACCTCTCTATTAAGAATGAATTGATATATTCTTTAAACACAATAGCAGTCTTTTTTTCTTTAACCAACCTAAAAGTGCTTGTTTTGTAAATGGGAAGCACCCTTGGAACCAGGGTTGGGTTTTCATGATTCTTTGAATCATAAAGCTTTACCTTGGCAGCCTCTTGCAAGTTGTGGTCCGGTAGCGCACAATGACAAAGTCTTACACTAGTCGAATGCATGCAATGGAGAAGGGTTCATGGCCAGGGCGAAGGGCGATTACGGCGATATTCTCGTAAAAAACAATGTCATCAGTGCCGAGCAATTGGCCGAGGTGCGCGAAGCCATGAAGGGTGGCGGTTCGCTGCAGGACACGCTCATCAAGCTGGAATATGCCAATCCGTTGCAGATTGCCAAGGCAGTGGCCGAATTCAACAACTATGAGTTTGCCGACCTTGCGGAAATCGAGGTGCCGGAGGAAGCCTCAAAGCTGATGACCTCCGCCATGGCCCGGGAAAGCAATGTGGTGCCTCTTTCCACCGATGGCATGATGGTTCGCCTGGCGATTGCCGATCCATCGGATTTCAACCTGATTCAGAAAATCGGCTTCATCATGAACAAAGAGGTCATCCCTGTGGTGGCCTCGCTCGAGCAGATTCGCGAAGTCATCGCCAAGGTTTACCCCGAGGATGAAGTCGACGACAGCGCCCCGCTGGTGGACTTTTCCGAGATGGAAAACGAGTTCATGCAAGCGGATGCCGCGCGCGGTACCGCCAGCATGGATGGTGAAGGCGCTATCATCCGTCTGGTGAACAAAATCATCGAGGATGGCGTGGAAATGCGCGCCAGCGACATTCATATTGAACCCTTCAAAGAAAGGGTTCGCCTTCGGTACCGTGTGGATGGTGTGCTGGTGGAAAAGGAAAACCCGCCTCACAAGTACCTCTGGCCCATTCTTTCGCGTCTTAAAATTATGTCGGGAATCGATATCGCCGAGAAACGCCGCACGCAGGACGGCCGTATCAAGACCTCTATCAAAGGGAAAGATTTCGACCTTCGGCTCAGCATTCTGCCGACGGTGCATGGCCAGTCCGCGGTGATGCGTATTCTCGATCGCAGCAATATTAAAGTAAACATTCGCGATCTTGGCTTTGCCGAGGACGACTTCGCCCGGCTGCAAAACCTTATCAAGCGCCCCAACGGTATCTTTCTGGTGACCGGCCCGACAGGTTCCGGCAAGACTACCACCCTATATTCGGCGCTTAATGAGCTTAACACGCCGGATCGCAAGATCATTACCGCGGAAGATCCCGTGGAATACTACCTTCCCGGTATCAACCAGTGCGAAGTGAAGCACAATATCGGGCTGGATTTTGCGCGCATTATTCGTGCCATGCTTCGTCAGGCCCCCAATGTGATTCTCGTGGGGGAAATTCGTGATCATGAAACAGCTGAAATCGCCATCCAAGCCTCCCTTACCGGTCACTTGGTGTTCAGCACACTGCATACCAACGATGCCCCCAGCGCCATCACCCGCATGATCGATATCGGCGTTCAGCCCTTCCTGGTGGCTTCCAGTATCATCGCTATTCTGGCACAGCGCCTGGTGCGCAGTATCTGTCAAAAATGCAAGGAGCCCTACACGCCCACCGCGGCCGAAATCAAGGCCTCTGGCATGACCGCCGAGGAAGTCGCGACCGGCAAGTTCATGAAGGGCAGGGGCTGCGCCAACTGCAATAACACCGGCTACCGTGGCCGTAAGGGTATCTACGAGATGCTTCGCATGGATGGCAAGCTGCGCGAAATGTCGTTCAAGGGTTCACCCGCCCAGGAACTTCGCCGCTATGCCACCTCCAAGGGTATGCGAACCCTTCTGGATGACGGTGTGCTGAAGTGCAGGCGTGGTATCACCACCCTGGAAGAGGTGCTTAGCATTTGCCATCACGACAGCGTCTTGGGCCATTAACAGACTGTCCAGCTTGGTTGGTGCGGCAAAAATCGCTGTTTTTGCGCTGGATTGTCAAGGGGTTGGGCAAGTTGCTCTGGTCGGGTACATAATGAAGGTTGGGGGAAGAGTGGTTTTGCTTCCAATCGAATCAATATCCGTGATTTTTTGATTGCGCCTTTCTTGCGATTGGATTTTAATACCGATTCAATGTCTTCTTGCTGAAATGTCTATCGGAGGTGTTTCTCTGTGTCCGCCATCATGATCGATAAGTTGTTGCATACCTGCATCCAGTTGAAGGCGAACGACTTGCATATCACGACTGGGCAACCCCCTGTGATCCGTCACCAGGGGCGCATGAAGAAACTGGACACCAGGTCCCTCACCAAGGATGACACCGTCAGCCTTATGAAGTCCATCACCCCGGATCGTTGCCAGCAGGAACTTCAAGAGCGTGGTGGTACCGACTTCGCCATCGAATTTGTCGATGGTTACCGTTTTCGCGTGGCAATTTTCCGCCAGCGTGGCGACATCGGCATGGTGTTGCGTCGTATCCCCAGCGGTTTCCTTACCTTTGAACAAATGGGCATGCCCGATGCCATCAAGCGTCTGATCACCCGGCCCCGCGGTTTGCTGCTGGTGACCGGCCCCACGGGTTCCGGCAAAACCACCTCGCTGGCTTCCATGCTGGACTTCATCAACCACAATTACGACAAGCATGTGATCACCCTGGAAGATCCCATCGAATACTTCCACAAGCACGATAAATCCACCTTTAACCAGCGTGAAATCGGCACCGATGTGCCAAGTTTCAAGGAAGGCCTTCGCCGTGCGCTGCGTATGGACCCCGACATTATTCTCGTGGGTGAAATGCGCGATCTCGAAACCATCCATAGCGCCATCGAAGCCGCCGAAACCGGCCACGTGGTGTTCGGTACACTGCACACCAACGGCGCATCCAGCACCGTGAACCGTATCATCGATGTGTTCCCTCAGGAACAGCAGGATCAGATTCGCACCCAGTTGTCCACCGCCCTTATCGGCGTGCTTTCACAGACTCTTCTGCCCAGAAAGCCCTCGGGTATGTGCGCCGCCTACGAGATGATGGTGGTAACACCCGCCATCGCCAACCTGATTCGCGAAAACAAGACCTATCGTATCGATTCTTCCATCCAGACCGGGCGAAAGCACGGTATGTTCCTCATGGATGACAGCCTTTTCAAGTTGTGGCGTGCCGGTTCGGTCGAAAAGGAAGAAGCCCTTGGCAAGGCCCAAAAGCCCCAGGAACTTTCTGAAAAAATGCGCCAGGCCGAGGAAGGTACCCTTCAGGAAAGTGACGATGACGAAATAGATGATGATGACGATGATGATGAAGATGATGCACCACCGCGCAAGGGGCTAAAGCGATAAAACCTTTGGGGTAAAACATGAGTTCCACTCCTCCACCCAATCAGCCCAAACCAGCCGCCCCGGGCACTCCGCGCCCTGCTGGAACCCCCGCGCCCGCAGGTCAGGCCGCCAAGCCAGCCGCCCCCGGTGCTGTACCCGCAAAACCTGCCGTACCCGGTGCACCACGCCCCGCTGGCACGCCTGCGCCTGCCGGCCAGGCCCCCAAGCCGGCAGCCCCCGGTGCCGTTCCTGCCAAACCCGCTGTACCTGGCGCTCCGCGCCCTGCCGGAACCCCTGCACCCGCAGGTCAGGCCCCCAAGCCGGCCGCCCCCGGTGCTGTACCTGCCAAGCCCGCTGTACCCGGCGCTCCGCGCCCTGCAGGCGCTCCTGCGCCCGCAGGCCAGGCAGCCAAGCCCGCTGCACCTGCAGCCGGTCAGGCCAAACCAGCAGCGCCTGCCGCTGCCAAGCCCGCTGTACCCGCCGCTGCCAAAAAACCTGCCTCTGAACCCAGAACCGGTGGTCGCCGCAAGATCGGCCAGATTCTTGTGGATATGGGCCTTATCGATGAGCAACAGCTATTCGAAATGCTGGATGAAGCCCGCAGTTCCGGCAAGCAACTGGGTGCCGTTGCCGTCGCCCGTAACCTGGTGAATGAGGATCAACTGGTAAAGGCGCTGGCTGAGCAATCCAGCCTGAAGGTGGGAAACCTGCTTGAGCAGAAACCCCAGCCGGATGCTTTGCTGCTGGTGCCCGAAACCATGGCGGCACTTTACAAGCTGATTCCCGTGTCGGTGAAGGACAAGGTGCTGACCATAGCCGTTGCCGACCCGAACAATGCCGCCGCGGCCGACGACCTTCGCAATCTGCTCGGCCTGAACGAGGTTATCCCGCTTCTGGTCTCGCAATCTTCCTACGACGAGACTTTGAAGAAGTGCTACGCCGGCAAGGAAGAAAGCATTGCCGACCTTATTAACGAGCTGGAATCCGATGACAGCAAGGGCCGTCGCAAGGCGGAAACCAGCATCGATCTGGAAACCATGATGGAAGAGGCCGAGGCCGCCCCCGTGCGCCGCCTTATCAACATGGTGTTCCTGATGGCCATTCGTGACAAGGCATCCGACATTCACTTCGAACCGTTCGAGGATGAATACAAGATGCGTTACAAGTGCGACGGTGTGCTGTTTGAGCTTCCCCCGCCGCCCCGCTATCTGGCCAACGCCATCGCCAGCCGTATCAAGGTTATGTCCAACCTGGATATTGCCGAGCGCCGCCTTCCGCAGGACGGCCGTATCGAGCTTACCGTGGGTGGCGGCCGCGTGGATATGCGCGTCAGCACCCTGCCGACCCTGTTCGGCGAAAGTGCCGTGCTTCGGCTGCTGGATCGCTCCGTGGTTCAGTTGGATATCAACAAGCTGGGCATGGAACCTCGCATCCTGGATCAGTTCAAGGAAATCATGGTCAAGCCCAACGGCATCGTCCTGGTGACCGGCCCGACCGGTTCCGGCAAGACCACCACCCTCTATTCCGCACTCAATGCACTCAACACGGTGGATGAAAAGATCATCACCACTGAGGATCCCGTGGAGTATGAAATCGAGGGGCTTGTGCAGTGCCCCATCAATCACGACATTGAAATGACTTTTTCCTCGGCGTTGCGCGCCATCCTCCGCCAGGACCCCGATAAGATCCTTGTCGGTGAAATTCGCGACCTTGAAACCGCGCAGATTGCCGTGCAGGCATCGCTTACCGGCCACATTGTGTTCAGCACCCTGCACACCAACGATGCCCCCAGCACCATCACCCGTATGCGCGATATGGGCTTGGAATCGTACCTTATCACCGCCACCGTGGAAGGCATTCTGGCACAGCGACTTGTCCGCCGCGTTTGCGCGAACTGCCGCGAGGAATACCAGCCCGGCCCCGACCAGCTTATGGAGCTGAACCTTACCCCTGAATACGCCAGCGGTAAGAAGTTCTACTTCGGCAAGGGGTGCGAAATTTGCAACAATACAGGTTACAAGGGGCGCTTGGCCATCCATGAACTGGTGATCATGAATGATGAGCTTCGCGACCTGATTTCCAAGGAAGCTTCCACCGATGAACTGCGCGATGCCTGCATTCGCATGGGTATGACCACCCTGCGTGATTCCGGCCTGCGTGGCATCCACGAGGGCCTTACCACCATCGAGGAGGTGGTCCGTGAAACCGTCGTCGAGGAATAATTTTTGCTTTTTTCCCCAAGGGGAGTGCTAGTCATGCCAACATTCAAGTTCGAGGCGATGGATACCACCGGCACCGAGGTGAAGGATTCGGTCGATGCCGCAACCGAGGAAGAAGCCCAACAGAAAATCCGCCAGATGGGTTACTTCGTAACCAAGCTGACGGAGGTGGCCAACACCAAGAAAGCCGCCAAGAAAAAGGGCCCCGCCGGCAAGAAGAAAAAAACCTTCTCCATCGGTGGCGTCTCCGCCAAGAAGCTTTGTACCTTCACGCGCCAGTTTTCCACCCTGCAGGATGCCGGCCTGCCCATTCTTCGGTCGCTGCGCATTCTGGAAGGGCAGATGAAGCCTGGCTTGCTGAAAAACACCCTGGGCGATGTGGTAGAGGATGTGGAATCCGGTTCCACCCTTTCCGAGGCCTTTGCCAAGCACCCCAAGTGCTTCGACCGATTGTATGTCAACATGGTCAAGGCGGGTGAGGCCGGTGGCGCGTTGGAAGTCATTCTGCAGCGCCTTGCCGACTTCAAGGAAAAGGCCCAGGCCCTGAAATCCAAGATCACCGGCGCCATGATTTACCCCTCGGTGGTTATCATGGTTGCAGTCTCCATCCTTTGCTTCATCATGATCTTCATCATTCCGAAGTTCGAGAAGATCTTCAAGGACTTCAACATGAAGCTGCCGGCGCTTACCCTGGCGCTGATGGCCACCAGCAAGTGGGTTGCCACCTACTGGTATGTGATCCCGCTGGTGCCTTTAAGTTTCTGGCTGCTGCTAAAGCTTATACGCATGAACCGGCTGGGTGCCTATGTGATGGATCGTGTGAATTTGTGGATACCGGTGGTAGGGTCCTTGATCGAAAAGACCGCCATTGCCCGCAGCACCCGCACCCTGGGTACGCTGGTTTCGTCCGGCGTGCCGATCCTCGAGGCCCTTGGCATTGTGCGCGATACCTGCACCAACCAGGTGTTCGAGCGCCTGTACCAGCGTGTGTACGAATCCATCCGCGAGGGTGACACCATCTCGCAGCCGCTGCGTGAAAGCCGGTTGGTGGATGACATGGTGGTAAACATGGTGGATGTGGGCGAGGAAACCGGCGACCTGGATTCCATGCTTTACAAGATTGCTGATATTTACGATGCCGAAGTGAATGTGGTGGTGGAAAGCTTGCTAAGCTTGCTGGAACCGATCATGATCGTGTTTTTGGGTCTTGTGATCGGCGGTATCGTGATCGCACTGTTCATGCCGCTGATCGGCATGCTCGAGGGCCTCAGCAAATAATTTGATTATAAGCCCACGGGTTGCACCCCGTGGGCCCCCTAACAACCGAAAACCCAAGCCCACGGGTTGCACCCCGTGGGCCTATAAGCCCAAAACCCATGTGTCCCGTTTGAATTTGCCGGTGTTGAAAGCCCTTTCAGAAGGCACTCAAGTCAAGCCCCCACCTCTGCGGTGGGTAGAATGTAATCGGAGGAACTCTCCCATGTCTTTCGCGCGTCTGCAAACCCGAACCCGGCATTCCTCAGCCTTCACGCTGGTGGAATTGATGATCGTAATCGCCATCGTCGGCATCCTTGCCAGCCTGGTTACCGTGGGTGTGATGAAGGCTCTGGAAAGAGCCAAGGATGTTTCTGCAAGGCTGGAAATTAGCCAGATTGAGGCGGCTATTGCGGCCGCTAAGCAAAAATTAAATTTAAATGGCCTCCCTACATATTTAGTAATTTATGAAAATTTTGTAGCATTCAATGCTGCAGCAACAAATCCGGCTAATCCTGATTACATAGGAGCATCGGCTGCTTTGGCGCTATTAAGTAAAATTTATGAGAGTAATAATCCATTAGACTGGAATCCTACAACACCGACTTATAAAGATTGGAATGGAAATGGTTCTCAAGATGGTAGAATTGAGCTATTTGGATCTTCAGCATTATTATTCTTGTTAGGGGGTGAAATTGAAGCCACTATTACAAATGGATCAAAATTAATACCTAAATACAGAGGTTTTATCCTTAAATCACCTAAAAAGCCCAAGGGGCCCTTCTATGAACCCTCTGGAAATGTCTGGGCGAATTCTGCCAACTATTTTTCAATTTATGACTCAAACCAAACACCATATGCCTATTTTGATTCGGGTGATTATAAAAATTGTTTTGATAATGGTCAGTTTTCCATGAACCCCAAACCCCCTCATCCACTATTTGCTTTAACTTCTGCTGCATCAATTAAACCTTATTGCCTTAAGTATTTACCATCCGTTTTACATCCCAATAATCCAAGTCAAGGTGCAATTAGCTGGGTTAATCCAAGAAGTTTTCAGTTAATTTCTGCTGGCAAAGACCAGACTTTTGGGAAGAATTTTTACATTAATCCCGGTTACCCTACAGCACCCCCAACACCATACTCAGCTTCTTCCGGCGTTTATACAGGTACCCATCTTACAGGTGAGCCATTGCCATATGTTGCCGGTGAAGGCTGCTGGAAGTTAGCAGTTCTTAGTGGTGAAGATGCATCCTTAACCACTGGTTACGACGATATTTCTAACTTTGCATCAAGCTTTCTTGGAAAGAAGGATGAGTAATCATGCTAATTCCTTCTTTAAATTTGGGCTTAAAGCGTAAAGCGTTGTCTCTTGTTGAGTTAATGGTGGCGATTCTGATTATTGGCATTCTCACCATGGTAACTGCAGGTGCTGTAGTCAAATGGATGCAATGGCAAAAAGATACGGATAATCCAAATTCACCGGGGGCAATTGCACTTAAGAACATCAAGGATGCCGTGGAGAGGATTCGGTCGGAAATAACCCAAAAAGCCCGTCAAGAATTTACCCAGTTGTCATTAAACCAAAAGGCAGCCTTGGCAAAATTAGCAGAGGATCTGGCAGCACAAAACAACCGTAGTGCAAATCCTCCTTTTTATGTGCTTGATGCCAATGACCCTAATGCGAGGGCACTTGCTGTTTATACAAATTGGAAAATCGCAAGGTGGTTTCCAAACAAACTGACTTACTTTACCCAAAATGCGATGCCGTTTTTTTGTGATTTTTATGGGGATACCAATAACGCTGTTATAAAGTCGGCGGTAGAATCTTCTTCCCTGCCAACAGCAAAAATGGGTTACAATTCCCTGGCTAATCTTGGAACGCTTACAGTTATTGAAAAACGGCAAATGCTTGCGGTTGAAAATAGTTTGTACAAGCAGGCTTTTACAGCTTATGGAGGCAGTCCGCCCGCAGTTTCAGATCCCAAGGTTGTTGCTAGTTCCTGTCTGCTCATTACTCTTACCACCCATCCCAAGGGGATGAAGGAAGAAGAATTAACGGGTACCATTGCCATCGATAGTGCAACCAGGGTTCGCTATATCACCGGACCTGCGGGAACCCCTATCTATCACCTGCTGCATTATGTAGATTACAACGATTATCTAAAAGATAAAAACTATAAGTCTGGTTCCTTAAGAATTGATGTTGGCTATGACCCAACTTAGGTATTACCGTTGCCGGAGAATTAAGATGCTAAAGCGACGGGGTATGACCTTGGTGGAAATTCTGGTGGTGATGGCCATCATGGTGATGATGGCTGCCATTACGGCTGCGTTTTATCCAAGTACCGCAGCGGATACCCAAGCAACCAGATTTTCAAACACCATTCAAGCTGCTTTGGTGTCGGTCCGTAATCGCTCTAAGTCTGAAAAACTACCCACAGGCATCCGCTTGTATCGTGACGCAACTACCAAAATGTGTAATGGTGTTGTTTTAATCCAAAAACCGACGGATTTGAAAGGACAAAGTTTTGATCCCCTTTACCCTGGGGGAATTTACATCAAGGCTAACAATGTTTTTAAGGGTATGACTACGATTCAGGGGGGTGTTGTATCTTTTTATTACAATCAGGGGACAATACTTGCGCCGAATATGCAAATGTACCCCGTATATTCAAATCGGGCAGGATCCTCAATCAAGGAAGGCGATTTAATCCGTTTGGATGAAGGTGGCGATGTTTGCATGTTATATGGTTCTGCAGTAGATGTTTTTCCCAAAATAGGGGTACCTTTGGGGCCTATTCCTGTTGCAGGAAATTGTATCCAGGATGGAGCGACCCAAAGGCCCACAGAAATTACACTTCCAACTGGAGAAAAAATATCACCGGATGCATCTGCTATTGCGGTTAATGAAAATGGAACAGCGAACACCAGATTCATGAGTTCAGGCTTTTATTCAAAGCTTAGTAATGCCGGAGTTATGGGTCTTAAGTCTTACACCATCATCCGCAAACCGGTAGAGGTTTCTGGTGATCCTCCCTTTGAATTACCGATTGAATATCAGATTTCTTTGATGGACTTTAACAATGATTTAAATGCCTATAATCCGCCAAAGGCAGCAAGTTTTCCTTATTGGCCCGCAAACACTAAAGTTCAGCTAAATCCATCCAGCCAAATTCCAAGTTTGACACAGGATTCTACAACGGGTGCAATTTACACAGATATTTACTTTAATGAGTCTGGTGGTTTGCAAAGCCCGATCAATGGCGATATTTTTCTCTGGTTGCACCGAACCGATGCTCCTCCGGGTGATCCTGATCCTTACAAAAACGATCTTGTGATTGCAATCCGAAAACTCACGGGTTCTGTGGGCGTTTTCCCGCTAGGAAATTATACGGGTACTTACCCAAATGGGATGCCTGACCCGTTCTACACTGCAAGGGATCCAAAAAATCAGGGTCTTTAATGGAGGTTTTCTTGAAGAGAAACGGCCTGACACTTCTGGAAGTTCTTATGGCAATCTTCATAATGGGGATTGGCATGTTAAGTGTTCTGGCATTGTTCCCGGTGGCAGCGGCAATGATGGGGCAGGCCATTGATAAGTATCGTACGTCCGATGCTGTAAATCTGGCAGAAAATGCCGCTGATTCAGATGTTCTTAATTTTGTCAAAGCATATCCAAGTTTCATTTATAGTGGCGCTACTCAATTATACTCGGGAACTAGTACAGATCCATTTTTTATGCCAACGCTGGCAACACAATCACCCCAGTATTTATTCCTGGACCAAGCTGCTGGTATTGCTGGCAAAACCTCATTGAACGGGCAATTAGCGGATAAAATCAAGGTGGCATATATTTTTCCACCTTCAACTTTTTATCCAAACATACCCTCGTTTGGAAACCCACCCGGGCCGGCCGTAGATGCTGTTACACCTTCAGTGATTAATTCAAGGTTTTTTACGGTTGGAAATGATGTGGAACTTGATGATTCTGGTGCAGTTGCAAATGCTGGTTCCGCTGTCAACCCGGTGGCTGTAACTACTGGTAAATATACAATTTCCTACTTGCTTGAAAAAAGTGATCTAACAACTTTGGCACCCACAAGAAGGTATTTGTTGGTTTTTAATTCCAGAGACTCCTTGTGTCCTGATTATCCTGAAGACCCTGTTCTTTCCATGGATTTTGTGAACTATCCAGCTTTAATAGGCCCAAAGGGCAATAATGAATACCGTTCAGGCCAATATATCATGGCTTTCAACACACCTTCTGGGGTTTATCCAACAAGGATTTCATTTCACAAGATACTTAACACCAACTTAAACGGTTCTGCGGTTGAGTTGGAGGTAAGCCCCAAGTGTGGTTTTAACATGCAGCGCATTTTTTTGCTAAAGGATGTGGTGCGAGTTCTGGATTTGGGGACATGACATGAAAAACTTAGTAATTGTCCCTGAAAAGGTACTACCAAGAAAAGGTTTTTCTTTGGTGGAACTGATGATTGCCATGGCCATCATCATTCTCATGCTATCCATCATGAGTCAGGCTTTTGTGATTGCCACAACGGTGATGCAGGGTTTGAAAGATGCCGCGGAAATGCAATTGCTGGCCCGGCCTGTTATGAATATTTTACAGCGAGATTTATCCGCAAACCACTTTGAGGGAAGTAAAAAGCTTAGTGATCCAGATTTTTGGGATTTTGGGCCTCCAAGGCAGGGCTATTTTATGGCATGGCAGGAATATCCACACGACGTGGATGAAAGTGCCTTGGGAAACTACTCTGCAATTAATGGAACTTATTCTTACAACTCATTAAATTATAACATACATGTTGCGCCGGTAATCAAAACATTAGCCGCAAATATATTTACTGGAAATCACCCTGGCTACGAGGGCAAAACATCTGATTCGGTGCAATACAGGCGCAGCGGGGGTGTTGCCAATCATCAATTGGCTTTTACTGTTAAATTGTCTGGGAAAAATCCTGAAGACTTTTTTCAAGCTAGTTATCCATTTTACAATATAGCACCCTTAAATGCGAATAACCTGTTTTATCCTTCCTTAACAAATAATCCAACACAGGGTATGTACGATGCAAACATCAAAAGATTTGAAACCGATCCCAATTTAATTCATTCCCAATGGGCGGAAGTTGCTTATTTTATCGGGCCGTATGGACCTAATACTGGTATCGTTCCAGGTACCTCGCCTTCAAATACTAATGGTTTGGCTAAGCCTTTACCTACAGGCTATACCGGTGGAACAAACTCGTTGCCGCTATATACCCTTTATCGTCAGCAAAGATTGCTTCTTCCAGATATGAGTGCCTTGTCCAATTACACGGAACCAACGGTTGCTGCACCTTATCAATCCACAAGGCCACCCATTAGAATTACAATTCCAACCCCGCTGGAATACGATGCTTTAAAAAAATCTACCATTGAATACAGTTTTAGGCCTAATTTTGCAAATACAGGGACCCCAACTCCACCTACAACCATGCATTTCAACACAACCCGTGATTTAACAGTACCTTGGAAAAGGGCTGGATTTAGGGATTTGGGGCATCTTGGTTTCCCGTACCATAAAACTGACAATACGACTTACCCCTTGTTCCCTGAATTTACGAACCTAACGACCAATTCTCTGGAAAATACAGATGTACTGGCAACCAATGTTATTTCTTTTGATGTTCGGTTTTTGACCGATGATCGCATGGAATTTGAGGATCTATTTACTGTTTTTAACCAGTATGACCCAATCACCAATTCCCAGCCTTATAAAAATCATCAGGCTTATTGGAATTATCCATCAAATATTACATCAAATAACTCTTTGCCTGCCGGTGGTAATCCATTGTTAAATACTAGTGGCCTTCCTTTGACCTGGATGGGTTTCCAAAACCCTTATCGTGCAGTGTTTGACACTTGGACTACAGATCAGGGAGCGTCTCAAGTGGCTTATCCAACGTATGACATGGGTAACATGGATACTAATAAATGGCAGCCAAGTCTTTTGTCCTTACCTGGCCCAGATGTGACGAAGCTGCCCGGTATAATTCCAGTATGGAATACCAGCAGGCAAACGGGCTTAAGGATCAAGGCAGTACAAATCTCCCTTAGGCTTTGGGATTCCAAGGCAAATGTGGCTAGGCAATATGTTCTGGTGCAACGGTTGTAAGCAAGATTTCTGTTACCAGGCTGGCAGGTTTCAATTTCACAAACCAGGTGTCCAGCGCGAAAAGGGGTAGACCATGATAATTTCCCGCAAATCAGCTCAGCGCAAGGGAATGATCCTTCTTGTCGTGGTTGCATTCCTTGCTTTGTTCACCATTATGGGTACCACCTATGTGATGCTGGCGGACACGTTTCGCCGCGGTTCCGAGGCGGATATGGATGCCACCGATGTCCGCACCAACCCGATCAAAATGCCCGATATCGACCCGCGTTATATGTTTAATTTCGCCTTGGAGCGTCTTCTTTACGATCAGGAAGATGTAACCCAGAACGCAACGGGTGCGATCACCAATCCAACCCCAAAGGGTGTTTACAATCCCCTGCGCGGCCATAGCCTGGCTCGCAATATGTATGGCTGGGATAATTCGTATATCAATGCGGGTACCGCTAATGCCTACATGCCTCTGAACGACAAACCTTTCAACGGTCATGGCCGTGACAAGGTGCTGGCAAATTCGATTCCTTCTGCCGGTTCGGTAACCCTTCCCGGTGTTGCACAGCCTGTGCCGGAATGGAAAATCGTAAATCATACGTATTTCACGGGTGGCCCGCTGATCGACCCACAGCGTGGTTCCAGAACAGCAGCAAATCCCAACCCCGTCAGCAGTACCTGGAATGCCTCCTACACCGGGCCCGATTTTAATTCCATGTTTCTTGGCAATTACGTTACCGGCGTAAAACCCACACCTGCCAACCCTAATGGAAATACAGTTATAATTCCCTCC
>Ga0255158_1000275_pt1 | contig 19187 bp, 16 predicted proteins | sample Atl_Atlam_RepC_8_2_FD_188426 | JGI IMG/M metagenome (GOLD analysis project Ga0255158, IMG submission 188426) | Freshwater microbial communities from Altamaha River, Georgia, United States - Atl_Atlam_RepC_8h | ecosystem: Environmental > Aquatic > Freshwater > River | place: USA: Georgia...
TCGGTGAGCAAGTCGGAGGCCGACGGCGGCGTTGCCGCGCGCGACGTCGTCACCGACTTGTCGATCAGTGCCATCACTTGGTCATCGATGGCGTCGAGCTCGGCGAGCTGCAGCCAGCCCTCTTTGTTCACGCGATCGCGGAAGATGCGCAGACAATCCATCTGCTCGCGATGACGAGCGACTTCGTCTTTGGCCCGATAGAGCATCGGATCGCCTTCAAAATGCCCGAAGAAGCGCGTGGTTTTGGCCTCGAGCGCAGCAGGGCCGCCGCCCGTTCTGACAGATTTCAACAACTTCGCCATCGTGTCGTACACGGCAAAGAAATCTGAGCCATCGCAGGTTTCAGCGGCCATGCCGAAGCCGCGCGCGCGGCCCGCGATGTCGCCCGAACCCACGGCGTACGAGGCGCCCGTGTGCTCGGAGTAGCCGTTGTTCTCGAAAACAAAGATGACGGGTGCACGAAGCACGACGGCGAGATTCATCGCCTCGAATACGGTGCCTTGGTTGGCACTCCCGTCGCCGCCGAATGCCACGGCGACGTTGCCGCGCTTGGCGATCTTGCACGCGATGCCTGCACCCACGGCGATCGGCGGTCCGCCGCCCACGATCGCGTTTGCGCCGAGCATGCCCTTCGTCATGTCGGCGATGTGCATCGAGCCGCCTTTGCCTTTGCAGAGGCCGTCACGACGCCCGTAGATCTCGAGCATCATGCCTTGGACGTCGCAGCCCTTGGCGATGCAGTGCCCGTGACCACGGTGAGTGCTCGCGATCCAGTCCTGATCCGAGAGGTTTTCGCAGACGCCGACGGCGACGGCTTCCTGCCCAGAGTAGAGGTGTGTGAAACCCGGTATCTCGCCGGTTTGTATTTCGACGTGTAGACGCTCCTCGAACTCGCGGATCGTCTTCATCTGCCGATAGGCGCGCAGCAACAGGTCTTTGGGAAGGCTCACGGAATCTCCTGCGGGAGCGCGTCGGGCGCGCGACCTTGATGGTAAGTCAACGATATAAAACGAGCAACGCTGACGGAAACAATCAGAGCTGCTCTTTTTATGCCCGCCTCGTCAGCGGCTGTCCAGCTTCGCCGCTGCCTCGTCCGCATCCTTGCCGAGGTAGTCCATCAGCACCTTGTGGAAGTGGCGAATTCGCAATTCCTGCGAACCGATCCACAGCCCGTCAAGTCCGGCGGAGTGCATACCGTCCTGAACTCCAGGGAGGTTCTGGGCATCCTGATCGAGGACAAGGCCGATCGATTTATCGCCGTGACGGAAGTACTGATGCTTCGGGCGGGGCGGGCGCTCGGCCCCCTCGGGGACCAGCTCGAACGTCCACACGTCATACAGCATGCGATCGGGGTCGGTCGGATGCGGGCGTTGGCGGAACAGCATGAGATCGTCCGCGTGCACGTTGAGCGTCACGTTCGGAAAGATCAGGTAGTGATAATCGTCGGTCAGCTGATCGTCGTTGAGCTTCGAGTAATCGCGGCCCATCGAAGCGCCGGTACGCCGCTTGTGTACTTGGACGTCGCGACGGAGATTCTCGAGCGGTTCGTCGTAGTCCGCCGGGTCCATTCCCGCGGTCTTCATGATGGTCTTGATCGGATCGGGAATCGACGGTGGCTTGCGTACGCGCGGGCTCACGGTACCGAAGGGTATGAGATATCGATTGTGGCGCTCGTAGCAGTCGATCTGGATGTCGAGATCGTGCAGGTAATAGAGCAACTGAGGGTGGATGCCCTGAACGTGATAACTCTCGTTGAAGGCGTCGACGGAAGCCTTCCAGTTGCAGTTCCACTCGACCGTGATGTCACGGGTGAGAGCCATACGCGGAAAATGGTACGGGTCGAGGTGCTGCGGAATCGGTGAGAGATACTCAGCGAGCGGACCAACCTCTCGGTTCAGGCTGAACCACACGAATCCACCCCAAGTGTCGCAGGGCAATTCTTTGAGGCCGCGGCACGGTGGGGCACCTTGCGGAAAGGTATCGAGATCCGGGATGCGAACGAAACGTCCGTCGATGCCGTATTCCCAATGGTGATATTGGCACTTGAACGAGTCAGCGCTCGAAATTCCCGTCGGTCGGAGACGGTTACCTCGGTGCAGACACACGTTGTAAAACGCGCGCATCCGGCCGTCGGCCTGCCTTACGAGCAAAATCGATTCGCGACCGATTTCGGTACAGATGTAATCGCCGGGTTCGGGAACGTCCGACTCCAATCCGCCGAGCAGCCAAACCTTGCTCCACATCCGATCCCACTCGAGTTGCAGGAAGCCTCGTGAGGTGTAGCGCTCTTTCGGAATCATGGCGTCGCCGAGGTCCGGGTCCGGGGCTTTCGCGCTCGGAGTTCCGGGGCCATCCGTCGGTTCGACACGTCGAACTTTGCGATAGGTCGGAGTGCGTGAGCGCTCTCGCAGTTCAGCTTGCTCGGATTCGGTGAGGGTGGGTGTCGGCTTCTTGCTCATGATGAAATCCGTTCGGCGGTCGCGACCCAGCGTATGCCGCGTCTTAAAATTTCGACGAAGGCCGGTGTGTTCCAGCTGCCTCGTTCGATCGTCGGGTACTCGTCCATGATCGGACGCATGTCGTAGTGCCCGCGCGAGTGCCCGAGCGTGAAATAAAGCACTTCTCCCGCGCCGGTTCGCTTGAGATACAACACGGGGCGCGGCTCGTCTTGAGTCCAGTCGCTATCGACGAACAAAGACGTTCGTCCGGACCAGCGTGTATGCAACAAGACCTCGATCGGACCGTGCAACTCGCTGAGGTACAACTCGTCATCCGCATCGAAAGGTTCGATGCCCCGAACGAGAGGGTGCTCGGGCGCCGTGATCTCGACGCGGTAGGGGGCAATCGGCGGATGCGCCAAAAATTGACTCCCCAGCGTTTGCATCAGCGTCGGGACCGTACGAGGCGCTTCCCAGGCTTTGTGAGTTTTTGACCAGCGAAGTATCGAGTTGGTCCCGTGCAACGCCAACCAACGATGCCCCGCGCCCACCCAGTCGTGCAGTCGTGCGGCACCGGCTTCATCCGGCACCACGTCGACCGTGTACGTAATGAGCACGTCGGCTGCCACGATCGCATCGATGTCGCGATAGTCTTCAAGCACCCGACACCGAATGTTCGGATGCTCACCGAGCAGAGTCAGCAGCTGCAGCCGCGCGTGGTCGATATCGTGGTACTTGCCCCCGGCAACGAGGCAGGCGTCGATGCGGCGCGGCAGACTCGACATGATCAGTACTGGACGCGCTTGGTGTACCCGTTATCGGCAACCACGTTGGCACCCGTGATGATCGAGGCAGACGGGCTTGCGAGGAACGCGACGACCTTCGCCACTTCATCCGGTCCACCGAAGCGGCCGTTTGGCATGGCGCGCACCGTGGCGTCATACATTTTCTGATTGGTGCTCTTGATCATTTCCCAAGCGCCGCCCTCGAAGTAGATCGGCCCCGGAGAGACGGTGTTCACACGGATATTTTTTCGACCGATGAACTGCGAGAGTTGCTTGGAGTAGGTGATGAGCGCGGCTTTCATGGCGTTGTAGGCCATCGGCGCATAGAAGGTCTCGAGCGCATTGGTCGAGCTGATGATGACGATGCTGCCGTGACCCGACTTTTCGAGATGGGGTACCAAGAATTCGCAGCCGCGCACCGTGTGCAGTACATCGACTTCGAAGCACTTCCACCAATTTTTTTCTGAATCCATGCCGCCGCCAGCGCTGACGTTCGGTATGAAGATGTCGCAACCACCGAGCTCGGCAACGCTGCGCTCCAGCCAAGCTTTATAGGCTTCGGCATCGCGCACATTGACTGCGCCACCCGAGACGTTCACGCCTTTAGTCTTGATTTCACGTACGGCAGATTCGACTTCGTCTTCACTACGCGCACAGAGCGCGATGTCGCAACCCTCCGCTGCCAGCAAATCGACAATCGCTCGACCGATACCCTTTGTGGCGCCCGTGACGAGAGCCCGCTTACCGCGCAATCCGAGATCCATTCTGTTTTCCCCTGTCGGTTACTGAATGGTGAGACCGTTGTCGAGCAACAGTTCGGCACCATTGATGTATCGCGATTCGTCGGAGGCGAGGAACACGACGACGTTCGCCACATCCTCGGGCTGCCCGAGGCCCGGGCCGCTCTGGGTGTAGAACTCGCGCGTGAGACCGAGCAAACGGTTGGCCTCTTCGATCATGGGGGTATCGGTCGCGCCCGGGTGCAAGGAGTTGCAGCGAATGTTGTACTTCTGCATTTGACACCAGATGGCGATCGACTTCGTCATAGCGCGCACGGCCCCCTTGGCCGCCGAATAGGCAAAGAAAATCGGGTAACCGAGGTGAGTGGCGACGGAGGCCATGTTCACGATCGAGCCACCACCGCTCGCCTGCATTGCGGGGATGGCGTATTTGCAGCCGAGGAAGGTCCCCTCGCTCATCACGGCGTTGTGCATCTTGAATTGTTCGAGCGTCGTGGCCTCGGGCGTGGCCGGCGCGACGAAGCCCGCGTTGTTCACGAGTACATTGAGCTTGCCAAATTGCTTGACCGTCGCGGCCACGACCTCCTGCCAGCGCGCTTCGTCGCGGACATCCTGCTCCATGAAAGCAGCGCTTCCGGCGCGAACCGCATTGAGTGCGGCGGCGAGGGCTTTACCCTCGGCCACCTTAATGTCGGTGATCATGACCTGGGCGCCTTCGCGGACGAGCGCCTCACAGTCCGCCTTGCCTAGCCCTTGGGCTCCCCCGGTGACGATTGCCACTTTTCCTTCGACGCGTCCCATGTCCCTGTCCTCCGGGTGATCAAGTTGTTTAAATCAGAGTGCGCCAGCGCGGCAGGTTGAGCTGCGGCTGACGGCTCAAAACGGTATCAAGCAAGGCTGTCGGTTTCAATCACCTTTGACTTTTTTTTCGTCTGCCGGCAAGGTCTCGGTCATGTCAAAACAAATCGACGCAGAAGGACCCGAAGTCACGGGGTGGCAAGCCCAGAAAAGCGCCGCCACGCGGACGCTCATCATTGAAGCGGCCATCAAGAGCTTCGTCGATCTCGGCTACGCCCGAACGACGACCACGGTGATCGCGGCTCGGGCGGGGTTGTCTCGCGGCGCGATGCTTCATCACTTCCCGTCGAAAGTGGACATCGTCCGAGCTGCCGTCGACTACCTGCACGCCAAGCGGCTTAAGGCATTTCGTCGCGCCGCGCAGCGCGGCGGTCCGAGCGGGGGCGAGGGCGATCGGTTACGCGCCAACCTCGAGGCGTATTGGCAGCACGTTCGGCACCCAATGTTCGTCGCATTCTTTGAGCTCGTGGTTGCCGCCCGTACCGATCCCGAGCTCGCGCAGATTCTGCGGCCTGCGCAGGAAGCCTTCGAGAATGAATGGCATCGCACGGCGCGCGAGGTGTTCACCGAGTGGCACACGGATGACGAGACCTTTGACGTGGCGCTCGATCTGACCCGCTACGTGCTCGAGGGGATGGCGATCAGCTTCCTCGTACACAAGGAAACCGAGCGCGATCGGCGCGTCGTCGATTACCTCGAGCGCAAGTTGCGCGAACTGCGCGACGGACGTCAGCCTCGCTGAGGATACTTCGAGTAGTAATCCTTCCAGGTGTCCGAGTTTTCCGGGAAATCTGCCGGTAGCGGCTCGGTGTACGCGCGGTTTCGCATCAGTTTTCCGAGCATTTCCGGATAATCTTTGGGCGACAGGTAGTAGAAGAAATGCAGCTCGCGAACGTGGAATCGCCACACCCCTTCTTCGCGTCGATACCGGTCGTGATAGCGCAGGGCTGCCCAGAGCGCGACACCGTTACGAACCACCTCGGCGTGGGAGTTGACCCAGCCGGAGGCGAGATCGGGGTCGGTGTCGTCGAGCTCGATGAACATATCGTGGGTGAAGTGATTGCTCGGCCCGAGTACGGCGTAACGCTTGTGAAACTGCTCGATCACGGCATCGCGACCGGTCGAAGCGATCTTGCCGTCGACCGAGCGAAAAGATCCGTCTCGCGTGAAGAGCATGCCGACCCCCGCGATGTCGCGCTCATCGACGAGGCGACCGTAGCGGGCGATCAGGTTGCGTATGGCGTCCCGGTCTTCAAGACGACGAATTCTTTGTTCAAGATTCATGGCACAGGGCTCGATGATGCGTCATTCCGGTAAAAAATACTTCGAAGATATCTCCATCGGAGATTGCGCCGAATCCGGTGAGCAGACCGTCGATCGAGAGGAGATGCTCGAGTTCGCTCGCCGATACGATCCGCAGTATTTTCACACTGATCCTGAGGCGGCGAAAGCGTCGGTTTTCGGTGAGGTCGTGGCCTCGGGTTTGTTCACCGCCGTACTGTGGCGCCGCCTCGATCACGAGATCAGCGGCGACATCGCCTGGATCTGCGGCGTGGCCTGGAAAGACACCCGCTGGCCGAAGGCCGTACGTGCAGGAGATCGTTTACGCGCGAAGTGGGCGTGCGTCGAGAAGCGCGAGTCGTCGAGCGATCCGCGCCGCGGCGTCATCGAAATGGATTACCGGCTCACCAATCAGGATGGCGACACCGTTTTTTCGTGTCGTAGCGTCAATCTGATCGAGCGACGCCGCTGATCGGCTCAATTCGGGAGGCCGACCTCGATCGTGCCGTCGTCACCGACGCGCACGGCGAACGTGGCGAGGGGTGAGGTGGCCGGGGCGCCGAGTACCGCTCCGGTGCGACAGTCGAACGATGCGCCGTGCAGGGGGCAGATGAGTCGGTTGCCGCGAAGTCGACCCTCATGCATCAGCGCGTAGGCATGCGAGCACACGTTATCCAGGGCGTTGACACCCTCTTTGGTACGACAGATCACGACGGCCCGCCCGCCGAGCTCGACGCCGATCATCTTTCCCTCGGCAATCTGCGAGAGATTGCCGGCGACGTGCCAAGTTACTTCGCTCATTAGGATTATCGTCCTTTATATTTCGGAGCGCGTTTTTGAGAAAACGCGGTGTAGCCTTCGCGCGCATCCTCGGTGCGATCGGCGAGGCTTGCCATCGAACGCGACTCGAGAGCGAGTTGCTCCTCGAGTGAGTTCGTGTGACTGTCGGCCAGCAATCGTTTGACTTCGCCAAATGCGCGGGTCGGCCCGGTAGCGAGCGAGGCGGCGATTTCCTTGGCTTTGTTGAGCACTTCGGCATCGGGCGCCACCATCGTAACGAGTCCGCGTTGCTGAGCTTCGGCGGCGGTGAGCACCGGGTTGAGCAGCATCAATTCTTTGGCGCGTGCCATCCCGACGATTCGCGGCAGATTGAACGAGCCGCCGCCATCGGCTGACATGGCGATTTTGGTGTACGCCATGGTGAATTTCGCCGACTCGGCCGCGACGATCACATCGCCCGAAATCGCGAGACTGAACCCTGCGCCCGCGGCCGTGCCATTGACGGCCGTGACGAGCGGGGCATCCATGCGCGCAAAGCGCGACACTGCGGCGTGCAGGGGCGCGGTGATACGACGCAGCAACTCGCCGGCGCCGTTGCCCGCTGCCGCGAAAGATTGCACGTCTCCACCACCGCTGAAGAAACGTCCCTTACCGGTGAGTACGATGGCACGTACGTCGGGATTGCTCTCGCAGCGAATGGCGGCCTGAAGCAGTTCTTCGGCCAACTCGACGCTGATCGTGTTGGCCGCCTCGGGGCGATTGAGCGCGATGAGGGCAACGTTGTTCTCGATCGAAAACTCAAGGGTGGAGAAGCTCATAGTGGACTCCGGTCAAATGGGATGACATTCAGCGTGGCGCGAGGCCGAGTTCAAAGATTTCGAGGACGCGGGTCGCGATTTCTTCTGGCGAGAGGGCGTCGTTGGCGCGGTGCCAGTGGGCGATCCAGTTGAGGGCGCCGGCGAGGGTGAAGGCGGTCATCTTGGCGTCGCAGCTGCGGATCGACCCGTCCGCCACGCCCTGACGGATGAGTTTGCGCAGTCCCTGGTCGACGTCCGATTTGAGCGTCTTGATCTTGGCACTCATTGTCTTCTCGAGGTTCTCTTCCTCAAGTCGAACCATGCACCAGCCGAAATCGCCGGTGACGGCGATGGCGTAATGCCTGGCAACAGTCATCAGTCGTTCACGAGCGTTTCCACCTCGGGTTTCGGCTTCGCTGAACCCCGCAAGGATTTGATCGACGCCTTGTTTGAAGCACTCGAATAGCAGTTCTTCTTTGCTGTCGACGTAACTGTAGATCGTGGGCTTGGTGACATTCAGTGCGGCCGCCAGATCGTCGAGGCTGGTGTTGTGGTAGCCACGAGTCGCAAAGGCCCGTGCGGCAGCGAGGATGACCGCGTTGCGCTTCCAATCGCGCTCCCTCGAGCGTAGATCGGCTCCGCTCCAAGGTAGGGGGGTGGATCTCGGCGAGGGTTTCATGGGATGGAGTGTAGTTTATTAGTGGGTAAAGCGTAATATACTCACCAGTAAAGTCGGGGCCCGAGCGGCCCATCCACTCCCGAAGGAGCGTGCCGTGAGCCAGTCGAACCGAAAGTCGATTCAGGATCCAGGAGCCGATATCGGTGAGGGTGTCACCGCACCGCCGTTGCGTTTCGTCACGGCAGCCTCGCTTTTCGATGGGCACGACGCAGCCATCAACATGATCCGACGCCTGTTGCAGTCGCAAGGCGCCGAGGTCGTTCACCTTGGGCACAACCGGTCGGTCGCGGACATCGTTCGTGCCGCCATCGAAGAAGATGCCGACGGCATCGCCGTGAGCTCTTATCAAGGCGGTCACAACGAATACTTTGCCTACATGGTCGACATGCTGCGCGAGCGCGGCTGCGAGCACATTCGTGTGGTGGTGGGCGGCGGCGGCACCATCGCGCCCCACGAAATCGAGGCGCTCGAGCGTCACGGCATCGAAAAAATCTATACGCCCGAAGACGGTCGAACCCTCGGCCTCGTCGGCATGATCAGCGACGTGATCCGTCGCGTCGGCGCGAGCCGTCGAAGCGCCTACGAATTTGGCCCGCTCAACGCCCGCGATCATCGGCACCTTGGCCGGACGATTTCCGTTCTCGAAGGCTCGGTTCGCGAAGATGAGGCGAGTGCAGTCGTGGCGACGCGTGAGCAAATCCTGCGCGCCATCGCGCGCAACACGCGTCGGGCTCCGGTGATCGGCCTCACGGGCACGGGCGGCGCCGGCAAGAGTTCGCTCAACGACGAGTTGATTCAGCGTTTCGTGCGTCACTTTCCCGATGCGCAAATTGCCGTCGTCGCCGTCGACCCGACTCGTCGTCGATCGGGCGGGGCGCTGCTCGGTGATCGCATCCGCATGAACAGTCTGTCGGCGCCGAACGTGTACATGCGCTCGCTCGCCACACGTCGTCGTAACCTCGCCACCTCTGCGGTGCTGAAGGATGTCATCTCGCTCTACCAGCTCGCGGGCTTCGATCTCGTGATCGTCGAGACGGCGGGCATCGGACAGAGCGACACGGAGGTCATCGACCTCGTCGATCTGCCGATCTACGTCATGACGAGCGAGTACGGCGCAGCGAGCCAGCTCGAGAAAATCGACATGCTCGACTTCGCCGAGATGGTGGTGCTCAATAAATTCGAGCGCCGCGGCGCTGAAGATGCGCTGCGCGACGTCAAGAAACAGTGGCGACGCAATCACCCCGATCAGCTCGCCGCACCCGATGCGGATATTCCGGTATATCCGACCATCGCCTCGCGATTCAACGACCCGGGTGTCAATCGGTTGTTCGCCGCCATCTGTTCGCGTCTGCAATCGAAAGCCGTCAATGCGCGCTCATGGACCGTGCAGGATCCGGGTCCAACCGAGTTCACGTCTCGTGACCCGCTCATCCCAGGTTCGCGGTCGCGTTATCTCGCGGAGATCGCGGCAGGCGGCCGTAAGGCCGATACCGACATCGAGCGGGTCGCCGCCTCGGCGAGCCGTGCGTATGCGCTCTACGAATCTTTGAAGGCGCTTCGTGATCCGGCGCTGCCTGCGCCGGCGCAGCCTTACGGTTCGACGCCCGCCGGTGGCGACGCGGCGCTCATACGCTTGCGAGAAGAATATGACGCCGCGCTTGCGGCTGTCGGCGCAGAAGGACTGGGTGAGTTACGCGCGTGGCCGGCTCGTGTGAACTCCATCACCGAGCCCGAGTACGTCTACAAAGTTCGCGGTCGCGAGGTGCGCGGCGAGAACTACACCGAAACCTTGAGTCACAACCGTATTCCGAAGCTGCTCGCTCCGAAGACGCGCGATTGGGGTGACATCCTGCGTTTCGTGATGCGCGAAAACTTGCCGGGCGCTTACCCCTACACGGCGGGCGTCTATCCCTACCGTCGCGAGCAGGAAGATCCGATCCGTATGTTCGCGGGCGAGGGCAGTCCCGAGCGTACGAACCGTCGCTTCCACTACCTCGCGCGCGGACAGGCTTCGACCCGTCTGTCGACCGCCTTCGATTCGACGACGCTCTACGGTGAAGATCCGGATACGCGTCCCGATATTTATGGGCGCACCGGCAACTCGGGTGTGTCGATCGCCACACTCGATGACATGAAGAAGCTCTACTCGGGCTTCGATCTTTGTGCGCCGACCACCTCGGTGTCGATGACTATCAACGGTCCGGCGCCGATGCTGCTCGCGATGTTCATGAACACGGCGATCGATCAGCAGGTCGAGCGCTTCCTGAAAGCAAATGGTCGCTGGGACGACGCATCGAAATTCATCGATGCACGTCGGGCCAAGCTTCTCAGTCAAGGCGTGGCGCCGCCCGAGTATCGCGGCGATTTGCCTGAGGGTCATGACGGTTCTGGGCTCGCGCTGCTGGGCCTTTGCGGAGAAGACCTCGTCGGTCACGGGCTCACCGCCGAGGAGTACTCGAAGATTCGCGCCTCGACGCTCGCGCAAGTGCGCGGCACCGTGCAGGCGGACATCCTCAAAGAAGATCAGGCGCAGAACACCTGTATTTTCTCGACCGAGTTCGCGATGCGCATGATGGGCGATGTGCAGGCGTATTTCATCGACCATGCCGTGCGCAATTTCTACTCGGTGTCGATCTCGGGTTATCACATTGCCGAGGCCGGAGCGAACCCGATCAGTCAGTTGGCCTTCACGCTCTCGAACGGCTTCACCATCGTCGAGTATTACCTCGCGCGTGGCATGAAGATCGACGACTTTGCGCCCAATCTCTCGTTCTTCTTCTCGAACGGCATGGATGCGGAGTACGCCGTCATCGGTCGGGTGGCGCGGCGCATTTGGGCGCGCGCCATGCGCGAGCGATACGGTGCGGATGCTCGCAGTCAGATGATGAAGTATCACATCCAGACGTCGGGGCGTTCGCTGCATGCCCGCGAGATCCAGTTCAACGATACGCGTACGACGCTGCAGGCGCTCTACGCACTATTCGACAACTGCAACTCCTTGCACACCAACGCCTACGATGAGGCACTTACGACGCCGACCGAGGAAAGCGTGCGGCGCGCGGTGGCAATTCAGTTGATCATCAATCGCGAGTTGGGTCTCAATAAAAACCACAACCCGTGGGCGGGGTCGCTGCTCATCGACTACCTCACCGACATGGTCGAAGAGGCGGTGTACAAAGAATTCGAGTCGATCAGCGAGCGCGGTGGCGTGCTCGGAGCGATGGAGACGATGTACCAGCGTGGCAAGATTCAGGAAGAGAGCCTGTATTACGAAACCCTCAAGCACGATGGTCGCTTGCCGCTCATCGGCGTGAACACTTTTCTATCTGAGCATGACGCTTCGGCGGAGCATGCCTCGGTCGAGCTCATCCGTTCGACTGAGGAAGAGAAGCAGGGTCAGGTCGACGCTGTTCGCAACTTCCAACAACGCAACGCCGAGCAATCGCCCGTGGCGCTCGCGTCATTGCAGGCTGCGGCAGCGCGCGGCGGTAATGTGTTCGAGTCGTTGATGGATGCGGTGCGCGTGGCTTCGCTCGGGCAGATTTCCCGCGCGCTCTACGCCGTCGGGGGTCAGTTCCGTCGTAACGTGTGACGCGCAGCGGTGAATGCGTCGAGGTAACGTAAACCCTCGATCGCACGCGGTCCGTACCACGAGACCATCTCGCCATCGATGAGATCGACGGGCACGCCGGGTATGGCGTGCTCGATTTCGGCGACGTGTTTTTCACGAAAGGCGTACGGTTCGCTGCTGAGTAGCACGCGATCGATGGCGCCGCTGCAGTCGGCGAGTTGGAGTTCGGGATACCGCTCGGGTTTAGGTGACGACCAGGTTTGCCAGCCAAACGCCGCGAGCGTGCGCGAGATGTAGGTGTCGCGCGAAATCGTCATCCAGGGTTCGCGCCAGATGAGGTAAAGCACCCGCGCGCACGGCTCTGACATGCCGTCGGATGACAGACGGCCCGCGTACGCGGCCATGAACTCGCGACATAACGCTTCAGCGCGCGCGTCGCAGTTAAAAATACCGCCGAGCAGGCGATAGAGCGGCAGATTGTCGAGCGGCCCGAGCGGATGGGTGACGATGATCGAGGGCACGAACGGTCGCAACGCCTCGACTGTCTCCAAACGATTTTCATCGACGTTGACGATGAGGTGCGTGGGCGCGAGTGCGCGGATGGCCTCGATGTCGACTGTTTTGGTACCGCCCACCTTGGGCACGCGACGTACGAGCTCGCGTGGGTGGATGCAGAAGCCCGTGCGACCGACGAGGTCGTCTGCAAGACCGAGCGCGCATACGAGCTCGGTGAGGCTCGGCACCAACGAGACGATACGTACCGGGCCCGTGGCCCGCGCGTGCTGGGTACCGGCGTGGTCCACCCGCGACCGTTCAATCACGGCGATCTCGCGAAATTCGTTTCCGATCAATCAAGCGTCCGGTCACGTACTTGTGAAGGATGCTGGTGATCAACGACTGGTAGGGGAGTCCTTCTGCGAGCGCGATGGCCTGCAAGGCGTTGAGGTCTTCGGTGGTGAGTCGGATGTTGATCCGCTGATCTTTGATGACGGTACGACGCGCTGCGGCTCGTGCTTTCCGGAGTTCTGCTTGGTCGGCTATTGGGGATAGTTTCCCGGTCTCAAATGCCTGCAAAATTCGGCGTTCGGCGAGACTCAGTGCAACACTACGCTTGGTCGTGGACATAAGTTCAATGCCTCAAGTATTTTCGTGTAGCACGACGGCTGGGGATGATGGTTTTCAAAAAGTATCCAGAGGGTTGCTCAACGAAGGGAACAAGATAGGCGTATCCGGCCATCTCGACGACGAATATCTTTTGATGCGGATGCCGGCTGTTCGAAGGCTGTTTGAAGATTGCGAGCAGACTCCCGTTTGCGATTGCCAAGACGACGTCTTCGAATCGAAGCCCTCGATGAGTGATTAGCTAAGAGTTCTTCTCAGAGCTCCAGTCGAAAACCGAATCTCGAGAGGTTAGGTGATTGTCCATTCGTGTCTGCCTTTTGTCATCACATTGACAGGTGGTTACGACAAACTCTGAATACTGTATAAATAAACAGTATGTCAGGACGAGACCCCAATCCAGCCGATCTGCCGAGTTATGCCGAGCTGCACTGTCTGAGCAGCTTCAGTTTTCTGCGGGCTGCGTCACAGCCGGAGGAATTGGCCGCGCGGGCCGACGAATTGGGGTACACCGCGCTCGCCATCACCGACGAATGCTCTGTGGCCGGTGTCGTGCGCGCCTATGCCGCGCTCAAGGGGCGTGCGACGCAACTCATCGTCGGCGCCGAGTTCCGGCTCGACTGCGGCGTACCGCTCGTCGTGCTTGCGGCAGACCGTCGGGGCTATGGTCAGCTGTGTCGTCTGATCACGCGGGGTCGGCGTGCTGCGCCGAAGGGTAGTTATCACCTGACTCGAAGTGATGTGGCCGAGCTCATCTCGCCTCCGCACTGCCTCGTATTGTGGGCACCGCGACCCGCCGATGTGACCACCGACGATACCGCCGTCTGGTTGCGTAAGCATTTTGACGGCGCCGCCTGGATCGCCGTGGAGTTGCTGCGTGATGGTACGGAGCGCGCCCATCTCGCCACGCTCAGAAGCCTCTCGACCGAGACAGGGTTGCCGCTCGTCGCTGCCGGTGGTGTCTGCATGCATTCGCGCGCGCGGCGTCGACTGCACGATGCGTTGACGGCGATTCGCCTCAACACTACGGTCGATGCAGCAGGGCTCGAGTTGCTGCCTTGCGGCGAGCGACATCTGCGTGAGCGTCAACGTCTCGCGCGGCTCTATCCGCCTGCGCTGCTCGCCGAAACGCTCGTCATCGCGGCGCGTTGTCGCTTCTCGCTCGATGAACTGCGTTATGAGTATCCGCGTGAGATCGTCCCTGATACGCATACCCCGGCGTCCTGGTTGCGCACGCTCGTCGAGCGCGGAGCAGAGCGTCGCTGGGGTGGTAGCGCCACGCGTGATGTCATGCCGGCTTACGTGCGAACGCTCGTCGAGCACGAACTCGCATTGATCGGCGAACTCGCCTATGAGCCTTACTTTCTGACCGTGCACGATATCGTCGAGTTCGCGCGCAGTCGTGGAATTCTTTGTCAGGGTCGCGGCTCGGCCGCCAACTCTGCGGTCTGTTATTGCCTCGGTATCACTGAGGTCGACCCCTCACGTATGTCGATGTTGTTCGAGCGTTTCATTTCTCGAGAGCGCAATGAGCCGCCCGATATCGACGTCGATTTCGAGCATGAGCGTCGCGAGGAGGTCATCCAGTACGTTTATCAAAAATACGGGCGACATCGTGCCGCACTCGCTGCGACGGTCATTTGCTACCGGCCGCGCAGCGTGTTGCGCGATCTCGCGAAGGCCTTGGGATTTCCGTTGCCCGCCGTCGAAAGAATCGCCTCGGCAGTGAGTCGATGGGACCGCAGTCTCGGCCACGACGCGTCTGGCGAGCGTGATGGGGCGGTATCCGAGAGTGCTCTTTTGCCTTTTCTCGAAAGGCTCGATGAGGCGGGCTTCGATATTCACGACTCGGTGCTGCGACGTCGGCTTTCTTTGTTACTCGAACTCGCGCCGCAATTACTCGGATTTCCACGACATCTTTCGCAGCATGTCGGCGGGTTCGTGATCGCACGCGATCTGCTCGAGGAGCTCGTGCCGGTCGAGAATGCGAGCATGGCCGATCGTACGGTCATCCAATGGGACAAAGACGATCTCGATTCGCTCGGTTTGCTCAAGGTCGATCTGCTCGCGCTCGGTATGCTGACGGCGATACGTCGGGCGCTCAATCTCGCCTCGCAATGGCGACTCGCGCGGGGCGGTGCACCGATCGCCCTGGCATCGGTGCCGCCCGAGGATCCACGTGTCTACGACATGCTGTGCCGCGCCGATTCGGTCGGGGTGTTTCAGGTCGAGTCGCGTGCGCAGATGGCGATGCTGCCACGTCTGCGCCCACGCAATTTCTACGATCTCGTCATCGAGGTGGCCATCGTCCGCCCGGGGCCGATTCAAGGCGACATGGTTCATCCCTATCTGCGGCGTCGTCGTGGCGAAGAGCAGGTGAGTTATCCGAGCGAAGCGGTCAAAGGCGTATTGCAGCGTACGCTCGGTGTGCCGATCTTCCAGGAGCAGGTGATGCAGGTGGCGATCGTCGCAGCAGGTTTCACGCCCGGTGAGGCCGACCAGTTGCGCCGTGCGATGGCGGCCTGGAAACGACACGGAGGTCTCGGACACTTCGGCGAGCGCCTCATCTCCGGCATGCGTGAGCGAGGCTACGGCGAAGAGTTCGCAGCGCGTATCTTCGAGCAGATCAAAGGTTTCGGCGAATACGGGTTCCCCGAGTCGCATGCCGCAAGCTTCGCGTTGCTCGTTTACGTGTCAGCCTGGCTCAAGCATCACGAGCCTGCGGCGTTCACCGCGGCTCTCATCAACAGTCAGCCGATGGGGTTTTACTCCGTCTCGCAACTCGTACGCGATGCGCGAGAGCATGGTGTCGAGGTGAGATCCGTCGATGTCTGCGTGAGCGACTGGGATTGCACGCTCGAAGCCGTCGACGATCGATCGACGGACGGGCGACCGGCGATCCGTCTAGGGCTCAGACTGGTGCGCGGTTTGCCGCAGGTCGTGGCGGCGCGAATCGTCGAGGTGCGACGTACGCGCATCGAGGCACGACGAGGGTCCGAGGGTGGTGCGCCCATATTCTTTGATCTACAAGATCTTGCCGCCGCTGCAGCACTCGATCGCGGTGATCTCGAGGCGCTCGCGGCAGCGGGTGCGTGCGCGGCGCTCACTGGCAACCGTCATCGCGCGTTTTGGGCGGTGGCGGGTACCGAAGTTGAACTGCCTCTCGCTCCGCCTGCTCGCGAGGAGGCCTTGCCGATGCTCACGACGCCCACTGAAGGCGAGAATCTCGTCGCTGACTATCGACATATCGGACTCACCTTGGGAAGGCACCCGCTCGCCTTGCTGCGCGCGCCTTTCGAGCGGCGAGGTGTGATCCGCGCGACGGATCTTTCGCAGCTCGACGACGGCGCTCGAGTCAGCGTGGCGGGCCTCGTCACGACGCGACAAAAACCTTCGACGGCGAGCGGCGTCACGTTCGTCACGCTCGAGGACGATACCGGTCACGTCAATCTGATCGTCTGGAAGGCGATCGGTGCGAGGCACAAACGCGAGTTGTTCGAGTCGCGGCTGATGGAAGTCGAGGGACGGTTGCAGCGCGAGGGGCTCGTGACCCACGTCATCGTGGAGCGACTCTACGACCGCAGCCGTTTGCTCGGGCGGTTGGTAACGCGTTCGCGGGACTTCCGCTAGGCGTGACGATCGCGTGTGACGATCAAGCGCGACGGTCAGTGTTGACCGGTGCGTTTGCCACGCGCTGGTCTGCTTTCGTCATCGCCGATGTCGTAGTCGTCGAAGTCGCTGATGAGATCTGCCGTGCGCTTTTCTTCGCGCATCTGCTCGAGGCGCCGCCAAGCCGGATCGCCGCTGCCCTTCGGTGGGCTGCGTCGACGCGACTGGTCGAAGTCTCGAATGACTTGATCCACGTCTTCGCCCGATTCGAGATCGATTTCTTCGTCGAAGTCGTCTTGCTCTGGTCTTTCGCTCATGCTCGTGAACCCCCAGACGCGCGAAATTTATTTCGTACCGAGCGATCTTGCAACGGGGGGAGGGGGCCTGCCGGTGCGTCAGCGTACGAGGGTGTTCATCTCGAAGATCGGCATGAGCATGGCGAACACGATGACGAGGACGATGAGCCCCATGCCGACGATCAAAAGTGGGCCGAGTAGACCGACGAGCCCGGTCAGCATGCCGTCGAGTTCTCGTTCCTGATTGTCGGCGGCCCGCGACAGCATGTCCTCGAGACGTCCGCTGGTCTCGCCACTCGAGATGAGATGCACCGTCATGGGCGGGAAGAGCCGGCTGGCCGCGAGCGAGCGACCGATCGGAGCACCTTCGCGTACTCGCTCAGCCGCCGCCGCCACGGCCTCTCGCATCGGGAGATTAGAGATCACTCCTGCTGCGATCCTGAGGGCCTCGAGCACGGGCACGGCGCTGCCGGTCAAAATGCTCAAGGTGCGGGTGAATCGCGCAGAGTTGAACCCCCGGATGAGCCGTCCGGCGAGCGGCAGGCGCAGTAGCCAGCCATCGACTCGGTGCCGAGCTGCGGGGGCACGTACCCAGCGTAGGAACAGGACTGTGCCCACGGTGAGCGCCAACAGGATCCAGGGGCCCGCGATACGCAAGGCGTCGCTCGTCACGATGAGCATCTGGGTCAGCATGGGTAACTCGGCGTTGCCCGATTCGAACACCGTGACGACTTTTGGTACCACGAAACTCAGCAAGCCCGAGATCACGGCGATGCACATCACCGTGAGTACGATGGGATAGAGCAGAGCGCCCAGCACGCGCTGGCGAAGTTGGTCGCGGCTCTCGGTGTAGTCGGCGAGCCGCTCGAGCACGGTATCGAGCTTGCCCGACTGTTCTCCGGCTGCGATCGTCGCCCGGAAGATTTCGGGGAATACGCGTGGAAAGCCGCGTAAGGCTTCGGCGAGCGACTCCCCCTCGACGACTCGAGCACGAACGGCCGCCACGATGCGCTGCACCGCCGGCTTTTCACTTTGCTGGGACACGGCGAGTAAGGCCTCTTCAAGCGGCAAGGCGGCGCGCACGAGTGTCGCGAGTTGACGCGTGAGGAGTGCGACATCGGACGAACTAATACGACTACCGAGCCACTCGAATGATCGTTTAGCCGATTCGCGAACGGGTTCCACGCTGACGGGGAGCAACGCCCGCTCCCTCAGCGTTTGTCGCACCTGTCTCGCGCTGTCGCCCTCCAGTACGCCACGTTGTTCGCGACCCGAGGCATCGAGAGCGACGTAATCCCAAGCGGCCATGGGCTCAGTCCTCGCGCGTGACGCGCAGCACTTCTTCGAGCGACGTCACGCCGCGTAATACTTTGGCGAGGCCATCGTCGCGGATGGAGGGGGTGGACTGCCTCGCGTGTCGTTCGAGATCGGCCTCCGAGGCGCCGTCGTGAATCAGCGTGCGCAGATCGTCATCGACCTGCACGAGTTCGTAGATTCCGGTGCGTCCGCGATATCCCGTGCCGCTCGACGTCGGTCGGTACAAGGTCGGTGACGGCGCGCCCACTGACAGTCCGAGTTGTCGACGTTCGAGCTCGCCAGCCACGAAAGGTTCGCGCGAGTTGGGATCGAGCGTACGGACGAGGCGCTGCGCCACGATGCCGATCAGACTCGAGGCGAGCAGGAAGGGCTCGATGCCCATATCGCGCAGTCGGGTGACCGCGCCTACGGCGGTATTCGTATGAAGCGTCGAGAGTACGAGGTGGCCGGTGAGCGAGGCCTGTACGGCAATCTGCGCCGTTTCGAGGTCGCGGATTTCACCGACCATGACGATATCCGGATCTTGTCGCAGGATCGCACGCAGTCCGCGGGCGAAGCTCATGTCGACCTTGGTGTTCACCTGTGTCTGACCGATACCATCGAGGTAATACTCGATCGGATCCTCGACCGTCATGATGTTGCGTGTCGCGTCGTTGAGCCGCGAGAGCGCGGCGTAGAGCGTCGTCGTTTTTCCAGAGCCCGTTGGACCCGTGACGAGCAAAATGCCGTTCGGCTTGTGAATGAGGCGATCGAGTAGGGCTTCGATCGGGGGCTCCATGCCGAGCTCGCCGAGATCGAGTCGGCCCGCCTGTTTATCGAGCAAGCGCAGCACGACGCGCTCGCCGTGGCCCGACGGAATCGTCGATACGCGTACATCGACGGCGCGACCACCGACTCGGAGGCTGATACGCCCGTCT
>Ga0255158_1000285_pt1 | contig 18819 bp, 11 predicted proteins | sample Atl_Atlam_RepC_8_2_FD_188426 | JGI IMG/M metagenome (GOLD analysis project Ga0255158, IMG submission 188426) | Freshwater microbial communities from Altamaha River, Georgia, United States - Atl_Atlam_RepC_8h | ecosystem: Environmental > Aquatic > Freshwater > River | place: USA: Georgia...
ATCACCGCGCCGATGTCGCGCCCGGTCTCCCCCATCGCGGTGAGGGTCAGCCGGCGGTGCGGCCGCGCGACGACCGAGGCGAAGAGGCGGCTTCGGTCCTGGAAGTCCCACGCGCGCCAGCCGCCGTTCTCCTGGTGCAGCGCGGCGACGGACATCGCGACCTTGCCGGGGACCAGGACGCGGTTGGCGTCAAGCTCGGTGCGGTTCCGGCCCCAGGCGCCCGCGCCGTGGCGGAGGTTCAGCGAGGAGCGGCCGAGCTGCGCCACCTTGGAGGTCTGGTTGACGATCCCGCCGGGGGAACCGATGCCGAACAGGATGCTGTTCGGCCCGCGGCTGTCCTCATAGCGGCCCGCGCGGTAGGGGTCCACCGGGACGATGCTGGTGAAGTAGTCGAGCCCGAGGCTCGCGGTCAGGCCGCGCACGAGGATCGAGGGCGTGAGGCTCTGGGCGTTGACGACGGGGTTCTGCTCCGAGCCGGCCTGGTTCTCGTTGGTGTTCATCTCGCCGTTGACGCTGTAGCGCATCAGCTCCGAGACGTCGGTGATGGCGATGTCGTCGAGGAACTCGCGGGTGAAAACGGAGAGGGAACTCGCGGTGTCGCGGAGGGCCGTGTTGAGGCGGCTGCCGGCGAGCGAGTTCTCGGCGGTGTAGCCGACGTCGCGGTCAGTGGTGACCTGGAACGGGGAGAGTTCCACGGCGGCCGGGGCGGGCGGGGGCGTCGCCGGCGGTGGCGTGGTGCCCTGACCGGAGAGCGAGGGGAGGATGGAGAGGAGCAGGGGCAGCAGGCGTTTCATCGTTCGCGGGGCGGAGGCGTCAGGGTGTGGCGGAGCAGAAAGGCGAGCACGCGCGGGTCCTCGAAGAAGCCCGGCCAGAGGGAATGGCCCTGGCCGGGCACGACCAGGAGCTCCATCGGGCCGCCGAGGGCCGTGTAGCGCGCGTGGAGGAGGGTGGAGTTGTCCGCCAGCGGCACGAGCCGGTCCTGGTCGCCGTGCAGCGCGAGGAGCGGGACGCGCGCGGCCGCGAGCGGGGCGAGGCGATCGACGGGATTATGCCGCGCCAGCTGTGCCGCGAGTTCCGCGGGCGTGAGGCCGAAGGCCGGGGCGGCGCGCTCCAACCCCGGGTAGCTGGCGAGGTTGGTCACCGGGTAGATGCCGGCCACGGCGGCGACCTGACCCGGACGCTCGACCGCCCACGACAGCAGCATCAGGCCGCCGCGGCTGCGCGCGAGCAGCGCGGGGCGGGAGGAGTAGCCGCGGGCCACGAGCAGCGCGTGGAGGCGATCGAAGCCGGCGCGGCCGGGGGCGTTGCCGTAGGATTCGCCGACGTCGACCCCCGCGATGGACACGCCGGCGGCGAGCAGGCGGGTGAACAGCCAGTTCTCGTGCCCGCCCGGCAGGTTGGGGAGGGTCGGGGCGTACCAGACCCACGGGCGTGGACCGCGGTCCGGCGGCTGGGGCGCGGGGATGAGAAAGGCGCGGTGCTCGCCGGCCGCGAGGCGCTCCTCCCCGGACCACGCGGGGGCGGGAGTAGGCGGGGCGGCGCCGCGCAGGCCGACGGCGGCCGCGAGCGCGACGAGAAGAAGGGCGGAGGGAAGCCGCATCCTCAGAACGAACCCTTGACCCCGAAGGTCCACAGCGAACCGAACTCCGCCCGCTGCCGGAACTGCGCCTCGGCGGGGGTCGACGGGCCGTGGATCTCGACGTCGTCGGTCGGGTCGTTCACGTTGCGCAGGTTGGCGAAGAGCGCGAAGCGGCGCCCGAGCGAGCGCTCGGCGGTCACGTCGATGTAGGAACGTTTCGAGCCCCAGGTGAAGGTGCCCGGTTCGATGCTGCGGCCGGTGACCGGCCCGCGGCGCTGGCGTCCGAGGTAGTTCCAGTTCAGGCGGACATTGTAGGTCTCGCGGGTCAGGCTGATGCCCCAGTTGCCGGTCTTCGGGTAGAACCCGGCGAACTGCCCGGCGTTGACCCCGGTGGCCCGCTGCACGCTGCCGTTGGCGAAGACCTGCAGCCCGCGGGCCCACCGCGGCAGGAACGTGAGCGCCTGGCGGTAGTTCACGTCGTAGCCCTCCATCCGGACGCGGCCGGGCAGGTTGTACTGCGTGGCGACGTCGAACCGGTCGTACAGGACCGGGTCGAGCCCGTAGAGCGAGAGGAACTCCGGCGTCGCGTCGAACACGGTGCTGCCGAAGAAATTCTCGAAGTCGCGGCGGAACGCGCCCGCCGAGAGCAGGCCGATCCGCTCGAAGTAGTACTCGAGGCCGACCTTGGTGGTCCGCGCGCTCCACGCCTTGATGCCGGCGTTGTTCACCGTGATCCGGTTGGTGTTCGACGGCGGCGCCTCTACATCGGGCAGCGTCACGCCGCCCGAGTACTGGTTGAAGTTGGGCCGGCCCACGGACGGGTACCAGGCGGCGCGCGCGATCAGGTTCTCGGTCAGCTGATGGCTGGCGTTCACGCTGGGGAACCAGCGCAGGTACTCCTTGCGGACGCTGGCCTCGCGGTCGAGGAACGTGAGGCGGGAGACCTCGAGCGGCGCGGTGGCGCGGGTTAGGGGGCGCCCGTTGGCGCCGAGGACGAGGCGGCCGGCGGCGTCGCGCTGGAAGTTGCGGGCCGGGTCGCTCAGCGGTCCCTCCGCGCTGACGTTGGTCTGCTCCGCCCGCAGGCCGGTGGTGAACTTCAGGCGCCGCTGGAGGAACGCGAGGTCCGCCCGGAGGTAGGCCGAGGAGATCAGCTCGCGGGACAGCTTCGAGCTGTTGACCTGCGAGCGGTAGACGGCGTTCTCGTCGCTGGTGAACTGCCCGGGGGACGCCTTGAAGCGGTCAAGCACGGCCTCGTTGCTGACCCATTGCACGCGGGGGATGCCGAACAGGCCGGCACGCTGGAAGAAGTAGGGGTCGAAAAAGGCGGCGGCGCCGTCGTCGGAGCCCGCGGGCACGGTGCTGGCTCGGCCGTCGGCCCCGACGTAATTGTAGGCGAGGGTGGTGGTGCGGTTGTCGCTGCGGGAACGGCGGAAATCGACCCCGGCCTTGAGGTCGAGCGGCACCGCGCCCCCGAACCCGCGGCGCACGCTGGCGTAGGCCGTGCCCTGCACGTTGCGCGAACGCTGGGGGCTGCCGCCCGCGGTGCTCAGCGCGTACTCGCGCAGGTCGTAGGGGTTCACGGGCAGCCCCGTGGCGCCGTCTGTGACCGTGATCACCTGCGGGCGCAGGTAGAAGATATCGTCGAAGGAGACGGTGACGCCGGTGCGCCGCGCCTGGGTGGAGCCGAAGCGGTCCTCGTCGACGTTGCGGAAGCGGTTCTGGGCGTGCGAGGCGCCGAGTCCGGCCTCGGCCTTCCAGACCGGCCCGTCGTGGCGGTAGGCCAGCGTCGGCATCAGGGTGCGGCTGTAGCGGTGGTTGCCGCCGTTGTTGAGGCGGATCTCGCCGGCGCCGGTGAAGCCGCGGGTGAAGCGGGTGGAGAAGTCCCCCGGGTTCACGCGGTTCACAAGGAAGCTGAGGGCGCGCTGGTTGAAGTTGGTGTGGAACGTCCCGTACTGGAACGAGAACGACAGCCGCCCGGCGGCGCCCACGCGCCAGTCGACGGTGGCGGCCAGCGACGTGCGGTCGGCGATCTTCGACTCCGTGCGGACGAGGAAGTCCGTCAGGTAAGGGCGATCCGGGGTCGTGTCCGGGAGCGTGGTCCCGTTGGTGGCCGCGCCGGCGCCGCGCCAGGTGTTGGTGAGCAGCGGTCCCTCGGTGTAGAGGGTGGAGGCACCGCCGGACAGGGTGAACCCGAAGCGGCGGCTGACGGGCATCACCCACGAGAACTCGAAGCCGGGGCGCACCTTGTGGGTGGGCTCCCGCTGCGGCCCGGGCGAGCGGTGGAACTCCTTGGTGCTGTCGCGCATCGCCAGGTAGACGCTGGAGTTGAAGGCCGGCCGCGCCCGTTCGAAGGCACTCCGCGGCACGAGGTTCACGGAACCCGCGAGCGCCGAGCCCGGGCTCTCGGGGGTCGGCGAGTACACGGCCTCGATCCGCGAGAGGTTGTTGATCGAGATGGCGTTGAGCTCGACGTTGCGCCCCGTGCCCGAGACCTCCGAGGTCGCGAGGCTGAAGCCGCCGACGGTCACCGGCACGTAGGCCGACGGCACGCCGTTCATCGAGATCTCGCGCGGGTCGCCGCCGCGGTAATCCATCGTGATCCCCGGCAGCATCTTCAGGAACTCGCCGATGTTGCCGTCCGGCACGATGCCGAACTCGTCCGCCGCGACCACGTTCACTAGGTTCGGCGCGAAGCGCTGCTCGTTGATCGCGATGGCCGCCCCGTCCATCTCCCGCGAGGTCGAGACGACCAGGGACTCGAGCCGCACGACGCCGCGGTCGTCACGGAAGCGGCCGCCGTCCGCCAGGGTGAGCGCCACATCGCGGCGCGGCTCCCCCGCCAGGTCCGCCTCGATCCGGCCGGGCTCGAGGCCGGTGTAGAAGACGTCCACCCGCACCGGCCCGCGCGGCAGGCCGTCGAGCCGGAAGCTGCCCGACTCATCCGTGAAGGCGACCTGGCCCGAACCCGCCACGGTGAGGCGCACGTTGTTCAGGTACTGGCCGGCGGCGTTCTGGATCCGGCCGGTCAGGATGCCATCGGGAACCGCGGCGCCGCGCACCGTGGTGACGGAGGCGAGCACGGCAAGGAGGGCGAGCAGCGGGCGCACGAGCAGGCGGGCAAGGTGGGGTAGGGGCATGGGAATAACCGATCGGGGTTCAGGGGCGACGACGGAAGGGGTTCTCGTACCAGATGACGCCGAGCCCTTCCGCCTCCTCGCAGGTGACGACATCCAGATCGCCGTCGCCGTCGAGGTCGAGCACTTGCACCAGGTCGAATTTCACGCCGGGGGCCCCGGCGAGGGAGCGCTGCCACCAGCCGCCGTCCGCCCGGCGCTCCAGCCACACCACGCCCTCCAGCTCGCCCCGCGCGTGCTCGCAGGAGAAGATCAGGTCGACGCGCCCGTCCCCGTTGAGATCCGCCGCGCGCACGGCCTTGGCGTCGCCCAGGCCCTCCGGCGGCAGGGAGAGGATTTCCTCGCGCCAGCGCCCGCCGGATTCCGCGTGGAGGATCACGATGTCGCGGGGCTTCACCGCGGCGAGCACCTCGGGCCGGCCGTCGCCGTCGAGGTCCGCAAGGTCGGCGAACATCACCTCGCGGCCGAGCGCGCCCAGCGCGTGCTCCCGCCAGGGCTGGCGGTCCTGGTTGGCGGCGGCCCCCGGGTTTTCCAGCCAGAAGAGTCCCGCCCGGGCGCCCTTGCGGTCCGAGAACAGCAGGTCCGCGTCGCCGTCACCGTCGAAGTCGTGCGCGTGCAGGGACATCACCCAGTCGGCATCCCGCAGAGTGGTGAAGCTCCAGTCCGCGACCGCGGCCGGGTTGGCCGGCGCCCGCAGCCAGCCGATCGGGCTGCCGGCGCCCTTCGCGGCCACGATCAGGTCCGGGCCGTGCTCCCCGTCGAGCTGCAGTGGCAGCAACTGCATCCATTGATGGCGTCCGGCGAGCGCGGGAAAGGCGGTCGTCGTCCACCCGCGCGGGTCAAGCAGGTCGGCGCCCGCGGCGGGCGGCCGGTGCCAATACACGCGGCGGGTCCGCCCCTCGGTCGCGCTGACGACCTCCAGCCGCCCGTCGCCGTCGAGGTCCGCGAACACGGCGTCCTCCGCGTCCGTCACCGCGCCCACGGTCACCGCCGGCCAGGGCGACCGGACCCGCCCGGCGCCCGGATGCAGGTAGGCGCGGACGACGCCGCCCTCCTCCCAGCCGGTGACGAGGTCCGGCCGCCCGTCGCCGTTGAGGTCACCGAGCTTGACGCCATCCGCGCCGCGAGAAGTCGCGTCGATCACGTGCCGCGCCCACGGCGTTCCCGGCGCGCGCGTGACCTCGGCCGCGGCGAGGGGCAAGGTGACGAGCAGGGCGAGGCAGGCGGTGTTCAGGCGGCGCACCGGCGGGTCACTTGGCTTTCTTCGCGCCCTTGCGCGCGCCCGCCTGCTGCTGCTGCGCGGCGAACGCGACGGGATCCATCCGGCGGAGATCCTCCTCGCTCGGGCCGCCGCCGAACTGCTGCCAGTAGAGTTCCTTGAAGGGGTTCACCTTCGGTCCGGTCGCGCCCTCGTTCACCATCAGCGGCCGGGCCGCGGCCCACCAGTCGTCGAACCGCCGCTGCAGCGCGGCGACCACCTCCGGGTGCCGCGCGGCGACGTCCTGCTGCTGCCCCGGGTCGGCCCGCAGGTCGAAGAGTTGCCAGGCGGGGGTGCGGCCGCCCTCCAAGGAGACGAGCTGCCAGCGCGGGTCGCGGACGCTGCACGCCCGGTATTTCCACTCGTCCGGCGAGGTCCCGAGCGGCCACCGGCCGACGTGGGTGAAAAGGGTGCGCTCCGGCCAGGGGGCCGCGGCGTCGGCGAGGAGCGGGACGAGGCTGCGGCCCTCGACCTGCGCCCGGGCGCGCGCGTCGAGCGGGGCGCCGGCGAGTTCGGCGAGGGTCGGGAGGAAGTCGAGGTGCGCGGTGAGCGCGGGGACATCCGCGGGCCGGAGACGCGCCGGCCAGCGCCAGAAGGAGGAGGAGCGGGTGCCGCCCAGCCACGGGCTGCCCTTCGACCCGCGCATCCCGGCGTTGAACAGGCGGGTACCGACGGTGCCGCCGTTGTCGTTCATAAAGATGACCAGCGTGTCGCGCGCGATACCGAGGGCGTCGAGGCGGTCGAGCAGCCGGCCGACGTTGTCGTCGATGTTGGCGATCATCCCGAAGTACTTCGCGGTGTTCGCGTCGGGCACCTTGCCGGTGTAGCGGGCCTCGTCCTCCGGCTGCGCGTCGAGCGGGGCGTGCGGGGCGTTGGTGGCGATCCAGGCGAAAAAGGGCCGGTCGCGGCCGACCTCGCCCATCCAGGCCATCGCCCGGCCGAAGAACACGTCGGTGCAGTAGCCGGTGGTGCGGGTGAAGCGCCCGTTGTGGAGGACCGCCGGGTTGAAATAGGTGTTGCCCGGGGCGTCGCCGCAGGAGCCGGGGTACGTCTGTCCGATACCGCCCGCCCCGTGGATGAACATCTCGTCGAAGCCGCGGCGGCTCGGCCAGAGGGCGGGTTCGTCGCCGAGGTGCCACTTGCCGAAGATGCCGGTCCGGTAGCCGGCGCCGCGGAGAATCTCGGCCACGGTCACCGCGCCGGGCGCGAGCCGCTCCCGCTCGAGGATCGTGTGGGTGATGCCGTTCTTGAACTCGTGGCGACCGGTCAGCAGGGCCGAGCGCGTCGGCGCGCAGGTCGGGCTGACGTGGAAATCGGTGAAGCGCACGCCCTCCCGGTGGAGCCGGTCGAGGTTTGGGGTTTTGAGCACGGGGTTGCCGTGGGCGGAGAGGTCCCCGTAGCCCTGGTCGTCCGTGATGACGAAGACGATGTTGGGCCGGGCGCCGGCGAGCGGGGCCGGCGCGGCCGCGTGGACGAGGGGCAGGGCAAGCAGGAGCGCGACGAACGCGCGGAGCGGGAGGTCCATAAAGGGGAGGGGCGGGGTGGGTGCAAGTTGGTGGCGAGTGCCGGACCTGTCAGGCCCAAAACCCCGGGTCAGAGGGGATACCGCAGCGACCGGCCGGGCACCGGCAACGCGAACTCCTCCGCGGTCACTCCGGCGTTGCGCCGGGCGACTTCCAGCTCCGCCGCGGGCTCGTGGTAGCCGTCGTCCGCAAGGGGGAAGCACCCGAAGTGCATCCCGAGGCTGCGCCGGGCGCGGACGTCACGGTGCACGCGCACCGCCTCCTCCGGATCGCAGTGCAGGGCCGACATAAACCAGCGGGGGCGGTAAGCCCCGATGGGCAGCAGCGCGAGGGCGAACGGTCCCAAGCGCGCGCCGATCTCGCGGAAGAGGGGCGCGTAGCCCGAGTCGCCCGCGAAATACACCGCACCCGCGGGCGCCCGCACGGCGAAGCCGCCCCACAGCGACAGGTCGCGGTCGAACAGGCCCCGCGCCGAGAAATGCTGCGCCGGGGTGAAGGTCACGGCGTACCCGCCGCCCAGCGCGTGCTCGCCCCACCAGTCGAGCTCCACGGGCGCCGTGATGCCCGCCGCCGCCAGCAGCTCGCGCTGGCCGAGGCCGGTCACCACCCGAGGCCGGTGGCGGGCCTGCAGCGCCGCGAGGGTCGGGAGGTCCAGATGGTCGTAGTGGTTGTGGCTGACGAGGATGACGTCGATGCGCGGCAGGGCCTCCAAGGGAAGCGCCGGGGGATGTACCCGCCGTGGTCCGGCCCACGGTACGGGGCTGCAGCGCTCCGACCAGATCGGGTCGGTCAGGACGTTGAGGCCCGCGAACTGGAGCAGGAAGGTGGAGTGGTTGACGAGGGTGACCGCGACCTCGCCCGGGGCGACCGCGGCGGGCAGCGCGGCCGGCGTGAGTGCGGGCGCCGCCGCGGGCCAGGCGCCTGGCGCGCGCGCGAGTTGCCAGCGGAGCAGGGCGCCGAGACCGGGGGCCCGCACGCCGCCGGGGTTGCGGAACCGGCCGCCGTCCCGGGGCGCCGCCCCCGCCGGCCCCGCGCCGCTCGCGCTGTTCGCCAGCACGGCGCGCTGCCTCCCCAGCAGAGCCGCCCCGGCCACGAGGCGCAGGAGGGAGCGGCGGCGGAGGGGCATCTCGCGAGCGTGGGCCGCGCCGGAGCAGGGGGCAAGCGCCGGCGGCGGGAGGCGACTGCGGCATTGAAGCGGGCGCGGGAATCCGCACGGTGGCAGGGATGGAGGCAGCAACCACGGGACAGCGGGACGCGGACGGGCTGGTGCCCGGGCAGGAGCCGCGCGAGTACGAGCGCGTGGTCCGGGCAGCCGTTTCCGCCGGCCAACTGCTCACCGCGATCGAGGTGGCGCGCGAGGGGCTGGAGCGCTTCGGCGAGACGGGCGGCCTGCGGCAGCAGTTGGCGCTGGCCCTGGTGCAGACGGGCGCCCTCGCGGCGGCCCGGGAGGTGCTCGCCGCCGGCCGGCCGGGAGAGATCCACGACGAGGAGACGCTCTGCCTGCTCGGGCGCGTCCACAAGGAGATGTGGCGCCGCGCGGCCAACCCGCGCGAGGCAGACGCGGCGATCCAGCGCGCCTGCGAGCTCTACGGAGAGGCCTTTGACCGGCACGAGTCGTACTACCCCGGCATCAACCTCGCCTTCACCCTCGCCGCCGCCGGCCGGCGCGCCCAGGCCCGGCAATGCGCCCGGAAGGTGGCGCGGCAGTGCGCCGCCGCCGCCCGCCGCGAGGGCCGGCCGGAAAACTGGCTCTCCCGCCTGACGGGCGGCCGGCCGCCCGCGGACGCCGGGCCCCGGGACGGTTGGCTGCTCGCGACCCTGGCCGAGGCGCTCGTTCACCTCGGCGAGGAGGAGGACGCGGCGCGCCACTACCGGGCTGCCGCCGGCCTGTTCGAGGGCCGCTGGCGCGACCTCGCCTCGATGCGCCGCCAGGCCCGCGAGATCCTCCGCTTCGCGGGCCGGCCCGCGGACGCGCTCGACGGCTGTTTCGAGTTTCCCTCCGTGTCGGTCTTCTCGGGCCATATGGTTGACGCGCCGGGGCGTCCGCGCCCCCGCTTCACCGCGGCGATGGAGTCCGGCGTGCGGCGGCGGCTGCTGGCGCAGCTGCGCTCGTGGCGGGTCGGCTTCGGCTACGCTTCCGGGGCCAGCGGCGGGGACATCCTTTTCGGCGAATGCCTGCTCGAGCTTGGCGCCCGTCTTCATCTGGTGCTGCCGCTGCCGGTGCAGGGCTTCAAACGCCAGAGCGTCCTGCCTGCCGGCGGCGACTGGGAGCGACGCTTCGACGCACTCCTCGCGCGGGCGGAGGACACGGTCATCGTGCACGGCGGCCTCGGCGGGGCCGCGCCGGATGCCGGCGCCGGCCCGTGCGAACTGGTTTATGCCAATCGGGTGATGACCGGTCTCGCCGCGCTCCAGACGCGGGCCCTCGACTTGGAACTGCACCCGCTGGCGCTCTGGGACGGTGAGCCCGCGCGGGAACGGGGCGGCACCGCGAGCGTGGTCGCGGATTGGCGGGTGCGGGGTCTGAACCCGGTGGTGATCAATCCGGCGGGGGAGACGCGCGGGGCGGCGGCCGCGGCGATCGTCCCGCCGGGTCCGGCCTCCGGGCAGGCGCAGGGACAAGAGATCGAGGTCCTGGTGGCCCTCGAGGTGATCCAGTTCCGGCGCGTGCCGGAGCGGCAGTGGGCCGATTTCCACGGCAGCCTGCGGGCCGGCCTTGCGGGCCTCGTCGCGCGTCTGCCTGCGCCGCCGCTCACAGTCGAGGGCGTTGGCGCGCTGGTCTGCTTCCGTTTCGACTCGCTGGCGGCGGCGGCGGAGCTGGCCTTGGCCGCGGGGGAATGGGCGGCGGGGAAACCCTGGGTGGCCGCGGGCCTGCCGGCCGAGTTGGGCCTGCGCGCGGCGGTGCACGCGGGGCCGGTCCTCACGCTGCCGGATCCGCTGCTCGGGCGGCCGGCCTCCCTCGGCGCGCACGTCCAGCGGCCCCAGCAGATCCTGCCGGCGGTGCCGGCCGGGGAGGCGTACGCCAGCCGGGAATTCGCCGCGCTCTGCGGGGCGGAGCGGATCGCGGGCGTCGCCTGCGAGTTCCTGGGCCGCCGCCCGACCACCCAGATGTTCGAGGAGGCTGTTCTCTACCGGCTCAGCCGGGATCGCTGATGGCCGGTCTGCCGCTTTCCGTGCGACTCGGTCTCCGCGCCGGAATCCTGACGGGTCTGGTTTGGCTCAACCTGCCCGCGCGCGCCGAGGTAGAGGGTTTCGTGCCCCCGGCGGGCTGGCGCGCCGCGCCGGAACTCGCGGCCGGTTTCCCGGCTGGCGCGCTCCGCGTCCTCCTCCACGAGCGTCCGGCCGGGGTCGTGCCGGCCCGGCGGGTGGTCGCGGTCCTCTGGGATCCGGGTTCGCCGGCGGTCGCGCTGCGCCCGGTCCTCGCGCCGGCCGCGCGGACGGTCTCCCAGTTGGCCGCGCAGGAGCCGCGCCGCGTCTTTGCCGCGCTCAACGGTGGTTACTTCGGGGGTAACCAGTCCTTCAGCCTGGTGGTCGCCGCGGGTCAGGTCCTTTCGCCGAACGTGCGGCAGCTCTCCCGGCCGTGGCAGGGCGTGAACACGAATTACTTCCCGACGCGCGCGGCGTGGGGCCTTGATGCGGCGGGACGTCCTGCCGCGCACTGGGTTTATTCCGTGGGTCCCGGCGTGGGGGTCCTGACCGCCTACGACGAGCCCAGCCCCAATCGCCTGAACGCGCCGCCCGCCCCCGTGCCCGGCGTGGAGTTCCCGGCGGGAGCTCGGCCGTGGCCCGCCGCCCACGCGATCGGCGGCGCGCCGATGCTCGTGCGCGACGGGGCGGTGCGGATCACCGACGCCGAGGAGCTGATCGAGGTGAACAACACGGCGCGCCGCCCCCGCAGCGCGATCGGTCACCTCGCGTCCGGGCTGGTCGTGCTGGTAGCGGCCGAGGGCGACCAGCCGGGCGGACCGCCCGGGCTCACGCTGCTCGAGCTGGCCGAGCTGCTGCGCGACTTCGGCTGCGTGGCGGCGATCAACCTCGACGGCGGCGGATCCACGATGCTCCTGACTGGTGGCGCCGCCGCGGTGCGTCCAGGTGATGGTGCGGAGCGGCCGGTCGTGTCGGCGCTGCTCCTGGTCGACGCCGCCGGCGCTGGGCCCGTGCAGGGGCCGCCGGTCATCCGCCACGAGCCGTGGGCGTTGCGGCTGGCTCCCGGCGCTGCGGGGTGGCTGCAGGCCAGTGCGGAGGGCGGCAGCCTAGCCTACCAATGGAGTCGCGACGGCGAGCGGATCGTCGGGGCGACCGGAGCGGCGCTCCGGGTGGAGGGCGGGCCGGCGGGCTCCAGCGCCCGCTACGCGGTCACCGTGACCAACGCGCGCGGTGCGGTGACGTCCGCGCCCGTCGCCGTGACGACGGGGCAGGGGGCGCCCGGGGAGCTGGTGAACCTTTCGGTGCGGGCGGCGGCTGGGGCGGGGGAGGACCAACTGGTCGCCGGCCTTGCGGTGCGCGGGGCGCCGGTGCGGCTGCTGGCGCGCGCGGTGGGTCCGGGCCTCGAGCCTTTCGGCGTGGCGGGAGCCTTGGCGGATCCGGGCCTTGAGCTCCGCACCGCGGGTGGCGCGTTGCTGGCGGCCAACGAGGACTGGCCCGCCGCGCTCTCGCTGACGGCGGCCGCCGCGGGCGCGTTTCCGCTCGCGCCGGGCAGCCGCGACGCCGGTCTGGTGGCCACCGCGGAGCCGGGCACCTTTTTGCTCTCCTGCCCGTTGCCCGCCACCGCGCTCCCGGGCGAGGCGCTGCTTGAGGTGTACGCGCTGGCGGGGAGCGCCGGGGCCCTGGTGAACCTTTCGACCCGGGCGCGCCTCGCCCCGCGGGGAGCGCTGACCGCCGGCTTCGTGGTCCGCGGGGAGCAGGCGCTGACCATTCTCGTCCGCGGGGTGGGCCCGTCCCTGCTGGCCTTCGGGGTGGGTGAGGCGGTCGCGACGCCGCGGCTGGTGCTGGCCGGCACGGCGGGGGTGCTGGCGGAAAACCAGGGCTGGGCGTCGGCGCCCAACGCCGGGGCGCTGCGGGATGCCGCGGCGCGGGCCGGCGCGTTTCCAGTCTCCGGGATGGCGGCGGACGCCGCGCTGCTGGTGACTTTGCCGCCTGGCGCGTACACGGCGGCGCTGGCGCCGACCGGTTCGGGCGGCGGCGTCGGGCTGATCGAGGTCTACGAGGTGCGCTGACCGGCCGCGCCGCGCTTGCGCCGGCGCCGCGGAATGGTTGGGCTCACGCGATGGTACACCCTGCCCGGCCCTATGAGGGCCTTCCCGCCGCGTCCATCCTGCTCCTCTGCGCGCTTGCGGCGTTGTCCGCCGGTTGCAGCCGCGACGGCGACGGGCGTCGAGCGTCTACGCCGGAGGCCGCCGCGCCCGCGGTGGCGCCGAAGGCGGCCAAGGCCGAGCCGGCGGCGGCCGACCCGGGGGCGCCCGCGGAGGTCCAGCGGATGCTGGGGCGTTGGCTGCGCTCCGACGGCACCTACGTGCTGGAACTGCGCGGGGCGGATCGCAGCGGCATCGTGCAGGCGGCTTATTTCAACCCGAAGTCGATCAACGTCTCGCGCTCGATCTGGCTGCGCGGCGCGGAGGGCGTGCAGGTGGTCGTCGAGCTCAACGACACGGGCTACCCGGGGGCGACCTACGTGCTCGGGCTGGCGGCGGACGGTGACCGCCTGGTGGGCAAGTACAACCAGCCGCAGATGGGCCAGTCGTTCGACGTGGAGTTCATCCGGCAGAAGAAGTTTCCCTGACCGGGCGACGCGATGGGCAGGCCTCCCTTGGGCAACGCCGTGCGGTGCCCGCGTTGCCGGCTGACCCTGCGCTGGTGCGTGTGCGCCGCCGCGCGTCCGGTTGAGGTGCCGCTGGCGGTCGACGTGCTGATGCACCACCGCGAGCATTTCCGGCCCACCAGCACCGGCCACCTGATCCAGCGGGCCCTGCCCGACGCCCGGGTGCACCTCTGGCGGCGGGAGCGCCGGCTCGCGGCCGAGGAGATCCGGCGGCCGGGGCGCGAGTTGTGGATCCTGCACCCGCACGGGCACCCGCCGCCGGCGGATGCGGATCCCGCTGCGGTGCAGGCCCTGCTGCTGGACGGCGTCTGGAGCGAGGCCACGGGGATGCTGCCGGAGCTCGCGGGCTGGGGGCGCGTCGTGGCCCTGCCGATGCGCGGGGAGAGCCGCTACTGGCTCCGCGCGCAGCAGGCGGGCGGGCGCTTCTCCACCATCGAGGCCCTGCTTTTCCTGCTCGGCGTGCTCGGCCTCGACGCAGCACGGCGCGAGCTGGAGGTGCAGTTTGAGCTGCACGTCTACGCCAGCCTCCGCCTGCGCGGGCGCAAGGAACTCGCGGAGCGGTTTCTCGCGTCCTCGCCGGTGGCGACGGCGTGCCCCGGCTTTCTCGAGGCCCTGCACGCGCCGCGCCCGCTCGCGCTCCCGGGTTTGACTCCGCCCCGGCCGCCGCAAGCCTCGTCGTCTCCCCCATGAACCTCCCCCGCTTCCTTCGCCTCAGCGCGCTCTGGCCCTGCCTCGCGCTGCTTCCCGTCTCCGCCGCCGCGCCCGCCGAGGCCCCCGGCACCGTGTACGAGCTCCGCACCTACGTTGCCGCCCCCGGCAAGGGCGAGGCGGTGCTGGCCCGCTTTCGCGAGCACACCACGCGCCTGTTCGAGCGCCACGGGATGGTGAACGTCGGCTACTGGGTGGCCGCCGATGCCAAGGACGGCGGCGCCGAGAAGCTCATCTATCTGCTCCGCCACCGCAGCCGCGAGGCGGCCAAGGCGTCCTGGCAGGGTTTTCTGGCCGATCCCGACTGGCGCGCCGTCGCCAAGGCCACGGAGGCCGCGGGCAAGATCGTCGCCGGCATCGAGTCGGTTTACCTCACCGCCACCGACTTCACCGCACCGATGGACGCGGGCAACGGCGGGGCGGAGCGCGTCTTCGAGCTGCGCACCTATGTCGCCGCCCCCGGCAAGCTGTCCGCCCTGGACGCGCGCTTCCGCGACCACACCCGGGCCATCTTCGCCCGGCAGGGAATGACCAACCTCGGGTACTTCCATCCGGTTGACGAGAAGGGGGGCGCCGGCACCACCCTGATCTATTTCCTGGCTTATCCGAGCCGCGAGGCGGCCGCCGCCGCGTGGAAGGGCTTCCGCGACGATCCCGAGTGGGTCAAGGCCCGCACCGCGTCCGAGAAGGAGGGCAAGCTGACCGCCAAGGTGACCTCGGTTTACCTCAAGCCGGCCGATTTCTCGCGGATCCGCTGAGCGGGTCCGCCCGCCAGAATCGCGTCGACTCCGGGGGGCCCGTCCACCAACGATCAGGGATTCCGGCGGCGCCGCGGGTCAGGTCCGGCCCGGCCCGCCGCCGGTTTCCTGCACCTGACCCTATGAAACGCACCTCGCTCACTCCGCCCTCGCGGGCGTTCCTGCCGGCGGTCCTCCGCCTCGTCCTGTTCACCCTCGCGGCCGCTGGTGCCGCCTTCGCCCAGGCCACCGGGGGGATCTCCGGTTCCGTGGTCAGCACCGCCACCCGCAACGGCCTGCAGGGCGCGACCGTCTCGGTGCCGGCACAGGGCCGCACGGAGTTCACCGACAACGCCGGCCTCTTCCTGCTGCAGGGCGTCAGCCCCGGGGCGGTCGAAATCGTGGTGTCCTACTCGGCCTTCGAGCAGCGGCGGGTGAACGTCACCGTCCGCGCGGGCGAGACCGCGCGCGTCGAGGTCGAGATGAAGCCCGCGCAGGCGATCGTGATGGACCGCTTCACCGTCGCCACCGTGCGCGAGGGCCAGGCGCTGGCGATCACGGAGCAGCGGAACGCCCTCAACGTGAAGAGCGTGACCGCGCTGGACGAGTGGGGCGTCCTTCCAACGCAGAACGTCGGCGAGCTCGTTTCCCGCCTGCCCGGCATCACCTTCACCACGGACGAGGACAACCTCATCAACAACGTCAGCATCGGCGGCCTGCCCGCGAGCTACACGCGGCTGAACATCGACGGCCTCTCGTCCACCGGCGTCGGCGGCGACGGCCGCACGGCCACCCTCCACTCGTTCTCCGGCTCGATGTACGAGCAGGTGGAGATCATCGCCGGCCAGACCCCCGACAAGCGCGCCGACTCGCTCGGCGGCCAGCTCAACCTGAAGACCCGCTCGCCCCTCGCGATGGCCGAGCGCCGCCGCTTCTCCTACACCGCCAGCGGCCGCTACTTCCCGTCGTGGTCCAAGCGCAACTTCGCCGTCTCCGAGCGTCCGCTGCGCCCCGACTTCAGCGCCGCCTACACCGAGGTGTTCAACGTCGGCCAGGGCGTCCGCAACCTCGGCATCGCGGTCACCGCGTCCTACCAGGAGGTGCTCAACCCGCACGACTGGGACATCCTCCTTTACGAGTCCACGGCCAACCCGGTGGCGCAGCTGCGTGACTACACGCGGATGAGCGGCCTGAACGACCGGTTCCTGTCCGCGGTCAGCGCGCGCGCCGACTACAAGCTTTCCGAGGCCACGCGCGTGTCGCTGCGCTTCCTCTACAACGCGGGCTCCGAGCCGTTCTTCTCCTACACCGCGGTGAACCCGTGGATCGCGAGCAACCTCACCGTCAACTCGGCCGCTAACCCCACGGGCGGCATCCGCGAGGGGTACACGGCGACGCGGATCGAGATCCTCCCCGTGAACAACACCGCGCTGCAGCCGGGCGGCGTCGCGGTCGGCGCGGCCCAGATGCGCCTCAACCCGCAGCGTTACTCCTTCACCAGCAAGAACCCGACGGGGACCCTGGTCTTCGAGCACAACTGGGGCCGGTTGCGGATGGACCACGCCTACCGCTGGAGCAACACGCACTGGAACTCGGGCGCCGGCCGCAAGCGCGAGAACGGCACGGTCTCGATGCGCACCCGCGACGCGATCGGCTTCATCCTCGATTACAGCGACCCCGCCGGCCAGACCTTCATCCCCACCGGCGGCGCCAGCGTCTATAGCGCCGCGAGCTACACGCCGTTCGTGACCGCCGCCGCCTCGGCCGCCCAGCCGGTGCCGCAGACCTCGGTGGTCTTCAACAAGCGCGACACGGTCACCGACACCAACGAGGTCACCGCGAACGTGAACGCCGCCTACACCCTCGCCACCACGCTGCCGGTGACGTTCAAGGCCGGCCTCGAGTCGGTGAACCGGCGCGTCAACAACCGCCAGGTCTACCCCCGCCGCTGGTACGGCGTGGTGGGCTCGGTGCTGCCCACCGACGGCCTGATGCCGCTCACGGAGTTCGAGCGCCAGAACGGCGGCCGCCGCCTCCCGGTCGTCGACCCCGCGGCCATCAGCACCACCCTCGGTAACTCGGCCCTTTGGTACGAGGACGTGAACTTCACCGCGACCTCGCAGTACACCAATCGCCGCATCCTCGAGGAGGGCGTCGACTCCGCGTACGCGCAGGGCACGGTCCGCCTCGGCGGCCTCACCCTCCTCGGCGGCGTCCGCCGCGAGTGGGTCACGACCGACACCTTCACCTACTTCCGCGCCCGCACCACCCCGATCGCGACGGAGCCGGATCACTTCAAGCGCGCCGCCCTCGACTACCAGCGCCTCTCCTACGACGGCGAGTACGCGAAGTCCTTCCCGAGCCTGCACCTTGCCTACGACATCACCGCCAACCTGAAGGCCCGCGCCAGCTGGTCCACCAGCTACGGCCGCGCCCCGCTGGGTTCGCTCGTGGCGGCCGTCTCGGCCAACGACGCGGCGCGCACGGTCACGATGGGCAACCCGGACCTGAGGCCGCAGCTCGGCCGCAACATCGACCTGAAGCTCGAGTACTACCACAAGGACGGGACTTTCTCGGTCCGCGGCTACCGCAAGGAGATCTCGGACTACATCGGCTCCTCCGGCCGCTCCGGCGAGATCATCGGCGGGGGCTCCGACAACGGCTTCGACGGCCTGTACGAGGGCTACGAGATCGTGCAGCCGCGCAACCTCGGCGACGCCACCTACCGGGGCCTCGAGGTCGATTTCCGCCAGCGCCTCTCCTTCCTCCCGGGCGCGTTCCGCGGCCTGACCGCCCGTGCGAACTACACGTATCTGCGCACGCAGGGGAATTTCGGTGGCACCACCGCCATCGCCAACGGCAAGCTCGGCGGCTTCATCCCGAAGGCCTACAACGTGGGCCTGCTCTACACGCAGGGGAACTTCGGCGCCTCGTTCGACGTGAACTACACCGGCGCGTGGCCCGTCCTCAACGTCAGCGCCACCGCGCCGCAGACGAACCGCTTCCGAGAGCCGTGGCGGGTGATGAACGCCGGCGTGACCTACCGCTTCCAGCGCGACACCACGGCCTTCCTCAGCGTGAACAACCTCGCCGAGTCGGGCCGCCGCGAGTACATCTTCGATCCGTCTCGCGTCCGTTCGAACTGGGTCATCCCCCGCTCGCTCAAGTTCGGCATCACCGGGCAGTTCTAACCGGCGCCTTCCACCTCCTCCCGGGGCAGGCCGCGCGGCCTGCCCCTTTTTGATGCCCGTCCCCGCTCGCCCTCCGCCTTGGCCGAGCCTGCGCCCGGCCCTCTGCCTGCTCGTCCTCGCGGCCGTGGTGCCGCTGTTGCTGGGCCGGGACTGGCCCGCGCCGGCGGCCGCGCTGGTGAGTGCGGCGGAGGAATTCCCGCGCCCCGCCGCGACCTGGCTGGAGGTGCAGGTGGAGCTGGCGCGGCGCGGCTTTTCCGGCGGACCCATCGATGGGCTGCCCGGCCCGCAGTCCACCGCCGCGCTGCGCGCCTTCCAGCGGCGCGAGGGGTTGCCCGAGACCGGCGCGCTCGACGCGGCGACACAGGCTTCACTCCAACTTGAGGCGCCGGCCCTCACCTGGGCCTCGCTCGCCCCGGAGGATCTCGCCGCGTTGAGGCCGGTTCCCGAGGGCTGGACCGCCAAGGCGGAGGCGCCCGGCCTGCCCCACGCCTCGGCCCTCGAGTTGGCCGCCGAGCGCTTCCGGGCCGGGGAGCGTTTCCTGCGGCGGCTCAACCCGGGGCTCGACTGGGAGGCGCTGGGCCCGGAGACGCTCTTCGTCGCGCCTGCGGCCGAGTTTGTGCCCCGCCCCGGGGTTGCCGCCCGCCTGGTGATCCGGCTCGCCGCCCGCGAGCTGCAGGCCGTGGATGCGGCGGAGCGCGTGATCGCGCACTTTCCGGTCAGCATCGCCCGCCGCGTGGACAAGCGGCCGGTCGGCGATTTGGCCGTGCGGGTGGTCGTGACGGATCCGGATTACACCTTTGATCCCGCGCTCTTTCCCGACACGCCGGAGGCGCGCGAGGCGCCGTCCCGCCGGCTGATCTTGCCGCCCGGT
>Ga0255158_1000287_pt1 | contig 18511 bp, 25 predicted proteins | sample Atl_Atlam_RepC_8_2_FD_188426 | JGI IMG/M metagenome (GOLD analysis project Ga0255158, IMG submission 188426) | Freshwater microbial communities from Altamaha River, Georgia, United States - Atl_Atlam_RepC_8h | ecosystem: Environmental > Aquatic > Freshwater > River | place: USA: Georgia...
TATTCACCGTAGAAAGATTCAATTTTTCAGAAACCGGAGCAATTAACCATTCTGAAACAATTTCAGAAAATTTTATAACAGAATTCAGTTCTCTGTCAACTGGAGAGTAAGGAGAATATGCTAACATCAAATATGCTGAAGAAGTTAGCGAAGTTGCGCCTGCCGCAACTGACACGAGTTGCAATTCTTCACCAATTTTAAGTATTGAAGAAAGCGCGCTATAGGTGTATAGCTTATACGTGGCGCCGAATAATTTGATCTGTCTAACATTTGACCAGCTGCTATTTTCTACTACTGCGGAGTTGTATGTAAAGGTTAAATTGTAACTTGGCGTGACCACAGCTTTTGCAACATTTATTTTAATTTGTAAATTTTCGCCAACTAACGCTGGTGAAAATGAAATGGCTTGAGTTGTTACGTTTTTAGACCATGCCGAACTACTAAGCTTGACACTGTTTACGTAAACTTCTATCGTATCCGTATTTTCAAAAGCGAGTGTTTTATTATCGGCACTATTATCCATGCCTGAAATAAATGAAACAGTGCCGGCTCTCAGGAAGGTGAACACTGAAAATACCGAAGCATCAACGCGCCGCTTATTTGCGACAACCGTTAATGATGAAGACGGCATTGAACTAGGAACAGCTATCGTTAATTCTGAATTAATTCCGGTAATTAATGAAATAGGAACGACCTGTATTGGAGCTATCGCCGCTGCTTTTGCGGCAACCTGTTCACGTGGCATCCAATCCTCAGTGCTCACTTCTGTCGCGGCAGATGTTGCAACAATGTTTCTTGTATTTTTACTGCCAATTGGATAAAGTTTACCTTCGCAACCAAGGGTGATATTACACTTGGTAAACTTAACGGTTGTTATTTTATTTTCTTCATCAATCGTGCGCTTGCACAGATTGCATTTGTAGGTTATAAATCTTGTAGTTGACATTTAATTTAAATTTTCTATGACGTCTCAATAAATTGATGACGTCTCCGTTGATATGATTTGTCAATTCATGTTATGTGTTTCGCGGGCCCACAACACCATTGATGTATTTCTATTTACTTCAATTTGATTGGAGTCTGGAAGCTCAGAGATAATTCAAAAACGTCAAATGTGATCTTTGCCCGATTCATCAAAGATCTCATATAAATCTTCACGCCTAACCCATTTTTTCCAGTTAACATCTTTGTCAACTGGAGTGATTTCCAAAAGCGTAAACTCCCGAGAATTTACGCGTTTAACGGCTTTTCTCCCTGTCAAAACAATTTCTTGATTTTCATAGACGAAAGTCTTTTCAGACATTGCCTAATGCCTCATTAATCAGAAGTCTGACAGTTCTGACAACTTCGAGAGTGTACAGCGCGTCTTCTAGGGGATCATGATCACCGCGTTTTTCCATACCAATAAACTCAAAAAGCTGATCTGATTTATATTTGCCGAAGGCAATAAGACCCATTCCTGAAGTGTCAAGCAGAACATGATGTACATCAAACATCAAACCATGTGGTTGAAGAAGTTGTCTTGTGAAGCTAATGTCAAAGCCTACATTGTGGCCAAGCACCATGATCTTTGGACTCGGGCCAAAGTATTTCAGAATCATTTCAGCTAGATCTGCAGCAGCTTCTTCTTGAGTTATACCATTTTCTTCAAGAAATTCACGCGTCATGCCGTGAATTCGCTGAGCATCGGCGCTCCACTTATATTTTGATGGTTCATATTTCACATATCTTTTTAAAGTATCGACTACTTCAAAATCAGATAGACGAAATACCACCGCACCAAACGCGATGCCTTGATACTCGAGCGAGCTATCACCACCAAAATTTGAACCAGTGGTCTCCCAATCGATACACAGAGCTAAGTTTGGAACATTACCGCCTCTTACAATCGTTTGTCTATTTTGCATACCTTAGGTCCTTTGCAAAATTCTTAATTTGAGTAACCCTGTAAGAGCGGTCGGCGTGAGAAATCATTTTTACTGGTGGCCCAATTAGAGTAGTGCTAAGCATTAGAATTTCATCTTGAATCCATTGCCTAGAATAATAATCTGCCCTATTTGGGTCTTCAACAAATGCTACATCATCATTGATCAAAAATAAAGCAACTCCTCCATATAACCACGATTGCATAGTCAGACATTTTCGAGAAAATGCTTCTGACCATTTTCGTAATTCTTCTCTATATTCAGTTGGCAAAAATGCATTATACTCACTAGCCAATACTCGTTTCAACCATAAGTTAGTATATGCTGCAATGTCGAATAAAGATCTTTCAACAATGATTGTTTTATGTTTGAGTTTTGGATTGTCAAGAAGTTCGCCGTCATGATCTGCCTTTTGGCCAAGAATCTCCATTTGAAATTCAATCAGTTTTTCTGGTGTCTTGTAAGCTTCTTCCAATTTTGCGTATCCGAGCTTTTGCTGGACAAACCGTGAGACTTTGAAATCATCAATGTAAAAGTCTGGTTGGTTTTTAAGATCATTGACGGTGGTGCTTTTGCCCGTGCTGTGAGTACCACTGAATGCAATGATGTTTGACATTGGTTTGTCCCTTACAAGTATGGATTATTATGGGTTTGATTATACAACAGAATTTTCAAAAGGAGAACAATTTTTCTCCAAATTAGCATAAAATAGCTGAGGCCTGACTGGCCTCAGCTTGTTTCATGTGCTACAATAATAAGAAGTTATCAGTTGATATCAGTTGACGAAAACGCAGGGAATGAGATTGTGGGTGAATTCAGGTATGTAGAACTTGGCTTGATCAACGTAACCTGCGTCGTCAGATTCCCAGTTATTGACGTATTTATGGATGCATCTCTCTCATGAGAATACCTAACTTTAACAGTTATAACAAGTGTGTTATCTAGTTGTTTAACAGCCTTAGCAATAATACGATATCTGACTGGCAAACGAAGTGGATTTCCTGAAATGCCTCCTCCTTCTTGATAAGACTTGACTTCTAAAATATCCTCAAAACTCGATGATAGCCCATAATAACCATCCCGCTTTGGCATAATTCTAGACTTAGTCAAAATAAACTGAGGTTCCATACTATTTGGAGGAGGTGGGATCAAGCTCTGCGAAATTGCGCCACCATAGTCTATTAAATTGTATCCAGAATATTGGTAATATTTTCCAACATCACCAGCTGAAGGCACAGTGTATAATACATTAAATGATCCTCTTTCGAAGAATGTATCAGTGTTAAATGCGCCAGCTATGTACGTGTCTCCAGCCAAAGATAAAGCATCAGCGAATGTAGAATTGGCGCCAGTGCTACCTGATTGAGCGAAGCTCTTGGAAATTTTAATTTTTCCGCCGGCATTAAAAAACGCATTTGATGCTGCAACAGACGCGAATGTTAATGTCACTGTCAATTCTTTTGCATTTTCGCCGGGTGCCAATGCTGTCCATGAGATGGTCGAAGTTTGGCCGGGCCGTGGAAATTCACCAGCGACGGCTGTTGTGTACGCGTTTGGTGCTGTTGAAAGATTTGAACTATTTTTAATAAGTGAATTTACCGCGTGTTCTGTTTTTTCATATTCTCTCATAAGAGTTAAAACACCACAATTAATAGGCTGCGCAGCATTTGGCTCAACTATAAATCCCCTATTTGAAATATTTTCAAGTGCTTCAGCATTCCCTTGATGCCGAGCTATATTTTTAAATTTATCCAATAAATTGAGCCAACTGCCATTATTCACTGCCTGTTGTGTGTCTAATTCTATTTGACCATATCCATATGCTTGCGGCGTAATTACCACATCTGTAGATGTTACTGTTTTACCAGTGTCTTCGGCCAGAGAATCCATTCTCATTAAAAACTTAACGCTAGTGTCGCCTGGCGCAAGATAATAGCTCTCATTTGTCAGAGTAGATGTATCAAAATCCTGCGTGTATCTTATGACATTTTTTGTTATTCTGATGCAATCCATCAATCCATAAAATGGGAATAAATCTCTTAACAGTGTATCGTTTTGTGTAAGATAACGCCCAATATAAAGATTGGCTGTTGAGTTTGGTGGAGTCCAGCCTGTTTTTTCAGCAACAAGTTTTCCATTTAAGAAAATTGCTACGCCATCAGCTGCGGTCGAGAAAGTTACAGCTATGTGGTTCCATTCATCCAATTTAACAGTATCAAATTCACGGGATTCTAAATAAGTTTGATAAGTGCCTTCAGAGAACACAACTGATCCATTTTTAGTTATGGCTACTACCCAATCTTTAGAAGCGCCCTGTTCAATTAGGTTCATAGATGTTATAGTTTTTGGACAAACCCATAGCTCGATTGTTCCGGACGTATATGTGCTTAAGTTTAAATCTGAGTTTCCAGTAACTGTTATTAATGATGTTCTGCCATTAAAACTTGCTGCCCTATCAGTTACATCAGTTGGCGAACCAGCAATTAGGTTGTAATTCGCGACCATCATATTATATTCTTCTGGGCCAGCGACGACGACAGGAGTTGCAAAGGATTTCCAGCTTCCGCCTTGATACATGGTCATTGCTGAATTTGCGGTATTATACCACAACATACCTTCAAATGATCTATTCACTGGTGGTGCGCTTGAGTCTACATACACGGAATTAACTGGTTTCCATGTTGAATCGGAATCATAAATTTTGATTGCATTTAGCGTCGTATCAAACCAAAGCTGCCCTGAAGTTGGCGCAATTGGCGCAATGTTGCTTGCAAAATTTTCGAGCATCCTAACAAAATTTTCTTGCTGGCCTTCGCCATACCTCGGCGCACCTTTACCAAACAATACCAATGAACACCTTGATGTTCCGGAAGTAGTTCCTGGTTCTAAAGTAACTTTTGGGGTAAGCGTGATAGTTTGCTTCGTACTGGATGACCAGTTCAGAATATATTCTTGCATTATATCTCCTAATGTCTGCTGGCTCAGACAGATGTTATAACTTTATGTGATACCAGTATTTTCACGTAAAGTTTATCATATTTATAAAAAAGGCCCTAGTATTACTAGGGCCTTAAGCGTGATAAACACTAAGCAGTTAATAAATTACAACTCTACCCCTCCATATAAGGTTTTACGATCTGCTTGTGGTCGCGCTGGACCTGGACCATCGAGGTGCGTCAGGATTGTTGTGATTATTGGATTTCTAACAATATCGGCTCGGTCAAACGTGCAGACCATGATGCTTGGGTCAATGCCAGTTAACCGCTCTGAAAGCCATGACAACGAATTCTCATTTTTATGAGAAGGTAAATCGGATTGGGAAGGATCGCCATTAATTGCAAATGTAGAATCATAACCAATACGAGTGATGAACATGCGGAGCTGTTCACGTGTTGCATTCTGAGCTTCATCTAAAATAACGAAACAATTATTGAAACCGCGGCCTCGCATATATGCTAATGGCGCAATTTCTATTTTACCGGCATCCATTAATTTTTTGGTCATGGTTGGGCCGATGTGATCTTGAATGCTATCGATTAAGGGTAAAAGATAAGGATGGAGTTTTTCTTCCATGGTACCAGGAAGGAAACCTAGATGTTCGCCGGCTTCGACGACAGGGCGTGATAAAACAATTTTGGAGACTTGATTTGAGAGGAGTTTTTCCAGGGCGAGAGCGGTAACTAGAAAAGTCTTACCAGAGCCTGCTGGACCTAAACATATGGTGATTGTCGACTCGCGGAGTGCATCAATATAAAACTCCTGAGCGGCATTTTTTGGCTGTATTTTATGTTTTATGAATATTTCTTTTTCTGCTATTGGCTGCGGATATTTTTGTTTTGGTGTCCGCAGTGGTGTCGCTTTTGCCTTTGTTGCAGATCTTGCCATTTTAATGTCCTTCTCGTATAAAGGTTCAGAGTTGAAAATGATCTAAGAACTTAGACTAATATAAAACTTTTATTACCTCCTTTCAAAAATGGTTTATCTAATTTGAAGTTCAGTCTTGTTTTCTTAGAACATACTTAATCCAATCAAGAACTTCCATCTGTTCTTCATCTTTAGACAAAGATGCAAATGGTTCACCGGCATACAAGCTGGCATAAAGCCATTGTACTAATTCGAGTAGTTCTGATTGATTGAGATTTTTGACGGCATTAAGAGTTTCTTCCGTTGGTGGATGTTCTCTTAATTCATGAATGGCAACGGCTGGACGATATTTGAAGAAATGAACAAGATTTGCGATAAGCTGTGTTTGAGCCGTATTTGTTAATTTGCCAGCATTGATGACTTCTTTTAGAATCATGTAAATCTCAATTGGGATGAGACTTTCGAATACTGGAGTGATTTGTGATAGTTTCATATTATTATATATGGTTAAATTGTTTATATACGATTTTATTTATAAGATTTTTTTCAAAGACAGTTTATGATTTACAACTTTTTACTTAACTTTTGATGCTATAAATAATCAATTTAGGAGGTATACTCATATGGATAATTCAGAATTTGATAAAATAGATTCCTCTCGTTGGGAAAGTATGTCTGTTAATGAATTGATTGAACAGAAATCAATAATATTGAACAGATACTTTTATCTCTCTTCAAGAGGAGTTCCTTATGCTCAAACTTTAAGTTCTGGTATTACTAAACTAGATAACTTAATTAATTCAAAAATCAACGCGTAGCTTTTACCTTTTTTGGAATTTTCACAACTGTGCTTTCTGGCGGAGCAAAGTGGTCAGCAACAACATCGCATAGACCAAACTTTTTACATTCCTGCGGTGTTAACCAACGATCAGATGGCGCGAGCAAAATATCTTTAATTTGTTTCTCAGTCATAGATGAGTGAGTCATGAAATATTTGACAAACTGGTGCTCCAGCTGCACGTGTCTTTTTTGTCCTGCGACTAATTCGTGATGTTTTCCTTCAAGGTATGAATAAAACTGGTGCGCCATAATTGCTGAGTTCTTTGTTAATACTCGACGGCCTTTTGTTCCTGCGGCCAGAATCAACAGAGCCATTGATGCAATTAGACCAACACCAACAGTTTGAATTGGCAATCTTGACGTTTCCATTACATCAATTATTGCAAAACCATCAGTAACATGTCCACCTGGACTATTGATAAAAAGATTTAACACATATGAATCCGGAAGAAGCATATTTGCCTTAAGCAAGAATTCTATTGCAAACAACGATGTGGATTCTGAAATTTCACCAAACAACATATGTGAACCGAGGGCCTGAATAGAAAAATTATCCATTGGCAATAAACTTAAACCTCCGGCACCAGCTTGGTCATCTGAATTATCCGAAGAGTTGTCCAGCTGTTTGATTGATTTCAATGATTTCATATTTTTTATGTCCTAATATTATGATGGATTTTATTAATACTGTCAAAACATAATTAATTTTGATTATAAGTATTTACAATTCGCAACTACGCCAATTTTGAATCTACTCTATAACCAAATAATAATTTCACTCAATTTCCCCAATGCTTTGTAAAAGATTCAACTGCTTTAAACTAAATTTTTCTTTTAACAGATACTTGATAAAAAATTGTTTAAAATTAGCTTCTTTGCCAGAAAACATGGTCATCATTAAACCAAACTCGGCGCAATTTTTATGCTTAATTGCAAAATCTTTACGTTCAAGATGTTTATCTTTTTCAACAAGCTCAGAAACTCTTGATACAAGATGTCTCAAATCCGATAAGACATGAGATTCAATTTCTAAAATTTGCGCAATATCAACGCCTTCACCAACTAGAGTGGATTTTACATCGTCGAGTTCTTCATTAAGGGCCATCTCAGCAACATCACGCTCGCGCATGAATGTCATAACATGGTGACGTTTTAAATACCAATCGGTTTTTAATTTTACCATATCACCATTTTCAAATTGAACAATCCACCCTTCTATTCCCTCAACAGTTTTCGCAAGCTCAATAAGATGCTCTCCAAGCTTTTCAGCCGGAACATTAAATGTTGGTTCAGTCACAGCAGAAATATTGAACTCCTTAACTAAGGAGGTAATTGTTTCTTTATCGAGATATTCGCCAGTCATATTATTTCGAATATGTAAAAGACGTAATTCTTCTTGCGGATAATAAACAACAATCCGCGCAGTCGGAGAGGTCCACTCGAAAATAGCCGTGCAATTCCGTTCTACTATACGAGAACAAAATTTCCGCGTATTTTCACCAGCAGCTGAATTGAGCCAATCTGTTGCAGCTAACGCCACATCCGAATTAAATGATTTTTTGGATTTTAATCTTACGCCATTTTCGTTAGCAACAGTGTGAATCATAGAACCATCAAGCTTATCCATGACTCTAACAACTTTTGTCCAATCGAGGGCGTGTAGCTGTGTTTGTTCACGTTCATTAACATTGAAAAACTTATGCAATGGCCGAGCGACCACAGCGCCAGATTTATTATTGAACACAATCCCACGGCATTCCCTGGCCCAAGCCGTATTAAATGTATCTGGCGCAGAAATCATATAACAGAATGAAGTTAAATCATCGCCAATGACCATCTCACGAATTTCTTCTTGATGACAAATATGCGACTTAAACTCATCAATATGAGTAATATTTGGGAATTGCATTGTTGATCCAGTATTAATTTAAAATATGATAAATTCAGCGGGGCAAAAAACCCCGCTGAATCTGATGATTACAGATAGCCTAAAACCAAGCCCACGGTTGCTGCGACATTTACGAACAAAACTGCCACGGTAGCAAATAACACTCGCTTAACTGAAGTGAGTACTTTATCTTGATCAAGATTTTTTTGATCATAGGCTGAAACGAACGCTTTGAATTCATCTGCAGTAAAAATGTTAGAATTCATAATCTTCATTATGTATTATCTCCTATAGTGTTAATAAAATCCAATTAATATTATAACATATTGCGCAAATAATATTGGATTTTACGTTAATCAATTGTCAAGCTGTTGATCTTTTAATATCTGTGCATTGTACTGAGCTGCGTAGAATTTATCTTTTGCGATTGCTTCTTCTCCGGCCGGAAATCTGCCTTTAAGAACATCTGTCGCATATTGAAATGCCCATTCCGCGTCTTTAGCAATCGCAGCTTCACCTTCTGGAAATCGGCCCCTAATAACAAATTTTGCATATCTGAATGCCCATCTTGGGTCTTTAGCAATTGCAGCTTCGCCTTGTGGGAACCTTTTTCTTAAAAGAACATCTTTTGCGTAGTGATATGAATAATATGCATCTTTAGCAATTGCTGCTTCACCTTCCGGAAATTTATCGTGAAGCACTTCCTCCGCGTAATAATACGAGAGTTTTGTATCTTTTGCAATTGCTGCTTCACCGGCTTGGAACGGTTTCTTTAGAACACGTCTGGCGTACTTATATGCATACTCGCCATCTTTAGCAATTGCTGCTTCACGCTTCTTCAATTCTTCAGGATCATTTTCATATTTGTCCCAAAATAATTTTGGGACCACATCATGCGCCTCATGATAATGCGATAGTTCTTCTGGATTAGCATGCAATTTATACAGGTTCATGATTCAATCATTTTACTTTTTCTGATCATCCTCTGAATCATCATCATAATCATCGAAGTCGTCATAGTCGTCTTCTAATTCATCGCTTTTAAGCTGATTTAAATATCTCTTAAAATTGATTTTCTGATGACGTTTTGCTTGATGATCATCAAATTCGCCGTGACTGCGTTTTTTACCCTTCTTTTTAGAGTGTTTTTCTACACGTGAATTTTTAATGTAAAGATCCTCTTTTGACATAATCCTATTTCTCAATTAAGTTAATGAAAGTTTTGAAGCTAAGTTTTTCTTCTTCTGTTATATTTAACATTTTCTTTAACGTACCGGTGGCGTACGCCCATTTGCGTGAAGAATCTTTCTTTCTTGGAAATTTTTCTTCAGCTCCTTTTTTAGCTTTAAGCCATAAGTCTTCAACTTCTTTTTCTGACTTATCGGCTCGTTCTGCAAAAGATTTTATGATGGCTGCTGGCATGATATTAATATTATACATTAGTTTTGGCTATTTTAACCTTCATTTCTGTAGGTTTAATTTCACCTTTGGTGTTTCTGATTTCGATAACATATGTAGTAAATTCATTCCATAGCTTTATCTTTAATTGTTTTGAAGAAGTATGTGGATAAGAAATTTCTGATACGCATAAATCTTTTAATAAAATATCATGCACAAAATCTTTATCCATCTTCAAAACTTTAAAATTCGTACCATTATGTCTAACGTAAAGATAATTAAATCCCCATGAATTAGTCATAAAATCATAAAAGGCACTATCTACTGGAATTTTCCTAACAGTGTTATCTACTACAGGCTTCATTTCTTTTTCATCTCTGTAAGCTTTAAGCCCCTTAGAGAAGTTTGAAAAATTGACGCCTATTTCACGGAGCATTTCATAAAGTGAATTTGATTTATTTACTTCTAAATGCTCCGTGAATAAACGATTCATGCCAATGTTTGCAAATGTATCACCGGTTTGATTCTTAATGGAGAGGTAGAGTCGGTTTCCATTTTGCAATTCTATTATAATATCAGCTACAACTTCACCAATTTTTTCAGCCGGAATGTTGGCTCTTGAGGTTGAACCGGATCTTTTTCTTATTTCTTTAATCTGAGAAATATCAAAATCCTGGACAACTTTTCCTAGAGCTTCAAATAAGTTCTTAGCTTCTTCAACTTTCTTACTTTTAACTGGTTCCTTTATATACTTCTTAAGTTTTGAAAATAATTCATTTTCAAAAACTTCACCTTCATTTGCACCTTTTATGACAACTATATCATACTTTTTATCAGCTTTATCAAAAGAAACACTTAAACCTTTTTCTGAATTTTTACCAGATTTAATGTTTTCAATTTCAAGCTCATTTGCTACTTGTTTCAATTGCTCTTCAATTTTTTCTACTGAAGGCAATTTAACTCGATTCTTAATTTTATTGGGCTTTAACTTAATCTCAACAGTTTTGCCTTCTTCCAGATTACGCTTTTTAGAAATAACAAGACCCAACTTATTTTCCATTAGTTGGGCGAAGTTATTAATAAAAGCTGCATCTGAATTCAGATGCTTATCTAATACTGGTTCTTCTAGACTCATCTTATTTTAAAGTTAAAAGAGGCAATTTATTTATACAATTTTTATAAAATATAACTAATTTTAATGCTTTTTTAGATAATTGAGCCAATTTTTTATTCTTTCCAATTTATCGGTTTTTGCTGATTCTAGTAATTCGTCAGTTAATCCAAGATCAGATTGCTTTGTTAATTCAATTAATGCCAATACGTCGCCCAATTCAATTGCGAGCATTTCTAAATTGGTTTTACCTTTGTAGTCAGTATCAAGCCCAAAACGTTTAATTTTAGAAATCGCCTGAATGACTTCAGCGCATTCTTCGGCTAAGATTAACAGGATTTCAGTTTGTGTTGGTGATAGAGTGTGCATCAATAACCTCAGTTAAGATATTTGGTTTATAACCCATGATTTCCACGGATACATTAATATGTTTTTTGCCTTCAATTAATTTATCATGTATATGACCATGAATATTGATCACATTTTCAGGAATCATTTCTGTTCTGATTGGATAATGTGTAACCCAATATTCGCGATCTTCATGAAAGAAAACCTGTATTGCATCAGCCCATGGAAATTTCAAATCTGCTTTCCACACGTCCTGATCGTGATTTCCGACAATCAATCTACATGGCTGAATCACATCCCATAATGTCTGAACGGCAGCGACCCTGCCCATTGCGAAATCCCCAACAATTAAAGCTAAATCATCTTTAGGCACGGACTGCGCAGCTGATAATAAAGCATTATTCATTTCAGTCACGTCTGAGAACGGCCTTGAGCAATATTTTATTATGTTGGCGTGATTGAAATGTAAGTCGGACCAAATCCAGATTTTCCGTTTAGCTTCGATAGCTGTTTGCAGCCAAGCAGTTTCTTCTGGTGTTTGAGTCAATGCTTGCGCATTGATGATTTTAAGAAGATTGATAAAGTTACTTTTGCCTGGATTAGATGCCTTGTCCAAATGTGGCATGAGGATGGGAGTTGACAGATGTTTAACATAAACATCAAACGCAAACTTTCGCCGTTCAGCTGCCCGCTCAATTATAGACATTTTTACCCTTGCTGCAATTTACTGAAACATTCTTTTTCAACATCAACTAATCTATCTAGCCCATCACGTTCACGCACTGAAAAATTCTCCCATGAAATATAAATTTCAGATGGATTTTCAGAATCTGCGTAAATGTCAATCATATCATCAAGCCTAATGCATGGCTCGCTTTTCCAATTTTCAGTAGGCATCTTCCAATGAAAGTTGCCTACGTCTTTATTTTCCGGGATATAACTTAGGTTGTCAGAAAGTTGACACATGATTGCTGTTTTGAAAATTAATTTTTTGAATAAATCTTTTGTTAATTCATCAGCCGGTTCAAATAGGTCCATTGTGTCTTTTTCCATTTTATTTTGATGATAACAAATTATTTAAGTTAAATTAGAACGTTAGACTGCCATCGCTAATTTGATTGGAGAATGATGAACATAGTCAACCAATTCGATGTCTGACATTTTAAAATCATCAATGCAAGAAACATTCTTATTTAAACGCAGTTTTGGTAAATCATACGGCGTTCGTTGAAGTTGTTGCTTTACACCTTCAATATGATTTTTGTAAATGTGTGCATCTCCTAAACTCATGACCAATTCGCCAACTTCCAAATTACAAACCTGTGCAACCAAGTGAGTTAGAAGAGCATAACTCGCAATATTAAATGGTAGCCCAATCGCAACATCGCAAGAACGTTGTGTCATTAAACAAGATAATTCACCGCGTTTGTTGACACTGAATTGCATAGCAAAATGGCATGGTGGCAAAGCCATTTGGTCCAATTCACCAGGATTCCAAGCACTTAACACGTGCCGCCGGCCGAATGGATCTTTTTTGATGCCATCAATTAGATTGGCAAGTTGGTCAACTTTTTGAATTTGAACTTTAGCTTTGAAATACGTAATGCTGCCATCTTCATGTTCTACGAAATCATTGCTAAATTCTTCAAACACTTTTGCATGTTTCCAATCTCGCCATTGTGCTCCGTAGACTCGTCCAAGATCACCATCAAATTTAGCTTTTGGCTTCCAATAACCGGCTAAAGCGTTCGGTGTCCAGATTGTAACTGGCCCTTGGCGATCGCCGTGCGTGATCTCGGCGAGCCTACGTTCATCGGTTGAACCCTCAATAAACCATAAAAGTTCACCGACTACTGCTTTCCAAGCTAGCTTTTTTGTTGTTAGTGCCGGAAAGCCTTTTCTTAGGTCAAATCGCAGCTGTCTGCCAAAAACGGCGACAGTTCCAACTTGTGTCCTATCATCCCGCTCTTCACCATTTTCGAGAATGTCAGAAAGAAGATCTAAATATTGCTGTTCCACTTATTTTGCTCCACGGTCAGCTAAAACTTTAAGTTGTTCTTCAGTTGGACTTTTCCAACCTTTTGGCTTGATCACATCGAGACTAGTGCCACGCTTTGAATCAGCGGCACTCTTGGCTCGCTCTTTTGACATATTAGCTTTTTGAACAGGGTCCCAAAGATCAGACCAAAGATCATGATCTGCGCCCATCATATGCGAAGTGCCATATGCAACATACACCAAATCTAACAGAGCATCAAATGCTTCTTGGAGATTACCTTCTTCAGAAGCTTTTTTAAATTCATCAAGTTCTTCTTGTAAAAACTTAACACGGAAATTTAAGGCTTCACCAGATAAAACGGTTGGAGTAGCTGAAACAGGAACTTCAAATTTGTCATGAAAATCCATTACGTCATAATATCCTGAATGCATGATTTCTCCTTATAGGTCAAGTTCTTTTAATTCTGTCAAATATAATTTTTTGGCTGTAGTGCTATTGAGCTCTACGATTTTTTCTTCAGTGTCACCAATTTCTTTCTTCAGCTTCTCAATTTCATCATGCGTTAGAGTATAAATTGGCAGTCGTAATAGGCGATCAGATTCTTTAAATTTATTTTTCTCTAACATTGATAATAATTCAGGTTTTGGTTGACCAGCAAAATCTTTAGCATGTTTTAAGTAGAACATCACGAAACGAAGTTTTTCATTTAACCACTCGAGCTGTTCAATTTCCATGTCAAGCAATTTTAGTCGTCGGTCTTCATATCGCAATAAGCGCCAATTAACGAACTCTTCTAAAATTGCTTCAGGTGTTTCATATTCCCTAATCTTGTTATTGGTATCCCAAAGAGTAAAGTTTTCTGTTTCACGAGAAATCAGTTTCAGCTTCTTCATCAACAGCTCATGTGACAAAGAAGTTGTTGTTCTTGGAACATTTAGAATAAATTCAAAAGACGATTCAGTTGACATGTCTTCGAAGTTTTTAATTAAGCCTTCATCTTCAAGATCATATAGAACTTTCTTGAAGTCATCGAGATACATGCCAATTGGCAATTCAGATACTTTGATTGTTGTTGTGTTTACAATCTCTAATTTACCCTCGACAACAACTTGCTTCTCAATTTTGCTAACTTTGCCAGTGAAACCTCTAAACCATGGCAGCAATTGAGTTGTCGGCTTTTTGCCATTTAGGATCGCAATGGCATGAGCTTTAAGATCTTCTGGGTTATAACTTAGAATATTCGAGGCATACCCTGTGCCTACACCACGACTTCCATTGATCAGCACTAATGGCAGCAGTGGAATGTAATATTCTGGCTCAATCTCATCGCCATCTTCGATCATGTGCTTCAGAATTATGTCATCTTCTTTCTTAAACAGCTTGCGAAAATTAGCTGAAAATTTTGTGAAGATGTAACGAGCAGATGCTGCAGATGGTGACAAGCGTGAACCAAACTGGCCTAGTGGTTCAAACAAGTTGACATTATTAGAACCAGCGAAAGTTTGCGCGAGGCCAACCAGGGTCGCCTCGAGAGACCCCGTGCCATGATGGTATTTGGTATCTGCTGCAATTGATGCAGCTAACCTTTCAATTTGTACTTCACCTGCATTTTCTCCTCGTTGTTGAGTGCCATAAATGCACTTCCTTTGTGCTGGTTTGAAACCATCACGCAGACTAGGAATACTTCTCACATTATCATAACGAGAGAATTGCACAAACTCTTGATCAAAATATTGCTTCACGCGCATGCTAAGATACCCATTTTTAGAATGTATGATTGATTATAACACAAATTGTTTTAATTGAACACAACAGTATCGCTAATTTTGTTTACACCTTTTTCTGACACTGTTCCATAAAGAACTTCAGCACCTCCGCGCTGTTCAAACAGTGTCAACATTTTACAATTGTCTCGTGCACTATGATAGATAGAAGATACTTCAGCTACGACATCAGATGAATTGATTCTAACCAGATCGCCAACTTTGATTTCCATTTGTGAAAGAGTATTCATTTTATTTAGCGTGTCCTTAGAAATTTGCGTTGTTGAAAAAATTTTCATTTCAGTCCTCTTATGTTAGGGCTACCCATTCTTTACGATCATCGGCTCGATTTTTGTTAAATGCTAAGTCTACTGCATCTCCATCCTTCATATCCTGAACAGTCAATTGAACTAAGTGCTTATCCATATTCTCAAGATATTCGCCAAACTCTTTTGCGGTTGATGTTCCAAGACCTTTATACCAGCGCATTTTATGTTTAACGTTCTCATTCTTTTCTTGCCATTGAACGTATTCTGCCTCAGTATAAAACCAGTGTTCTTCTTTTTTCTTGCCTTCAGTCCAGATTTTGATAAGTGGAGTTCTGAAATAATGAATAACGCCAAGTTCAAAAAGTTCTGGCCAAAATGTGAAAAACAGATTTGTTAATAGTCCAGTGATATGTGCTCCATCGAGGTCAGCGTCACAAGTTGCCACGATTTTTCCAAATCGAAGTGAACCAACACTGACTACCTTTTCACCAAGCTTTAAGCCAGTGATGGTCAAGATCTTTTTGATTTCTTCATTTTCCAAGATCTTTTTAGTATCAATATCACGCACGTTTAATGGCTTACCACGAAGTGGAAAACTGCCAATAAATGGATTTTTACCTCGACCAGCTTGAACAGATTTTGCAGAGCTATCACCTTCAGTTAGAAAAAGGATGCACTTATGACGATCTCTTTTTTCTGAGGCATCTGAAAATTTTTCAACTCGGCGTGGGTCAGTTTTATCAGCTTCCTTATTAAGCTTTCTGAGTTCAGCAAGTTGTTGCGCTTGTGCCTTAGCATTTACCCAATCTAACACTGATTGGATGATTGGAGACTGCGTTAGGCGCTTAATAAATTTTTCAGAAACTGATGCTTGAGCTCTAACATCTTTCGCCAATTCAGAAATCAACTTTTCTTTCGTTTGACTATCATATTTTGGATTAACGATAGTTGAATCCAAGAACAGCAACAAGTGACCTTTAATGTCAGCTGGCTTAACATCTACTTTGTGTTTTTTCTTGAAGAAAGTTCGAAGATTTTCAACAATATCTGTTGCGACATGTTCAACGTGTGAGCCACCAACAATTGTTTCAGAACCATTCACGAAAGAAACGTGTTGAAAGCCATCATCAGATGGTGCTACGGCAAGTCTCCAACCGCATTCTAATTCTTCATATTCCAATTCTGAAGTGTACAGAGAAACATAATCTTTGAATGTTTTGAGTTGAATTCGATTGCCGTTTAAATAAACTTTAAGCGTAGGATTACAGGCTGCGACATCAACAACTCGCTTCACGAGCTTTGCGTAATTGTCATCATCGAGCGTACAGCCTAGTCTTTCATAATCTGGTAGGAAAGTGATCTTGGTATGATTCTTATCGCTTTCACGAATCTTTGGTTCTTTTCTTACGTGATTATTGTCTAAAAATTCTTGCTTGAAAAAATTAACACCATCACATGTTTCAACCAAGAATTTTTTTGAGAAAATGTTAACTAATGATGCACCAACACCGTTAGTGCCTACCCAAGTTCTTTCATCATCGTCATTAAAATTTGAACCGGCCTTTAACTCAGCAAACACCATTGTTGGCACATACATGTTATGCTCAGGGTGCAGCTGAACTGGAATTCCGCCATTATCATAAACAGAAATTTCACCAGTTGCACGATCAACTTCAACCTTAATCACGTCGAGTTTTGAACCAGTGCGTTTGCTTTCATCGACTGAGTTTGAAATGACTTCATCGAATAATTTTTGCAAACCAGGATTCCATGTCAGCTCGCGCTTGATCATCTTGGTCTCAGCTTCATCATACGCCCATGTGACTGCGGTGTGAGGCTGTGTTGAGCCAATGTACATCCCTGGCCGTAGAAGCACATGCTCAATGTCAGTTAGCTTCTTGTATTTTTGTGCAATATCAACCTGCTTTGCCATTCACATATCTCCAAATTTAAACAGATGCTGGCGTTCAGCTTTATCATTATAACATAGATTTGATCGAATGTTGAAGAATTTAATCATCGCTCTGCGGCGCGCCAGAATCATCTTCAAGAAATAATTTGATTAGGGCATTCCCAACGTTGCTATCATGGGAAAGTGATGTGGCATACATGGCACACTCGCGAACAATTATTTCTACCAAATTTTCAAGGCGCGCGTCAACAACTTCTGGTGGTATGATATATGTTCTGTGTATTCCTGATGCCGTCGCGTTGTTGATTCTTCCATATTCAACAAATCCAGCGGCGTGAATCGCTGCGGCAACATGTGCATTTTTCATATCATTTTCCCTTGCAAATTATCAATTTATTATTATGATCATGAGTAACGCGTAGTTACTAACTTTACGCGCATTTCAATTTCTTCTATGTCTCTTCTGGCCGACCATGTACCATAGTACAAAATATCTTTTTCACTGCATCTTATTCCGAGCAGACAATCAGCATTTGCTACATAACGATATCGCTGAGGATCAGCTTTGCCATACCGGTACACAAAATCCCTAAATTGTTGGTAATTGCCGGCGATAACAAATATAGGATCTACTTTCATGAAACTACCAAATTGACAAATAGACTAATCATGATTATCGCCACACAGATTAATAAAGTTCGTTCGGCCCAAAGATCGTGTGTATTTTGAGATTTCATATCTTCCCATAGTTTGCCACTTGGATCAATATCAAAATATACATCCATCAATGATTTATCCGAAACATCAATCACTTTCACTTCGTCAACTTTATCGTATGTCATTTCAAAAATGTCAGGCTTACATGGATAAATTTCACCTTTTACACCGCGAATAACATAATCTCCCCAACTCACAAGCTGATTTCCTTCAAGCGTTTTGATGTATAGGAGATCATTTCCTAATTCTAAATTTGGAAAATATGAAGAGTATGCTGATGGAGAATATAGAGATCCTACTTCTGTAAAGTTTTTCTTCCATGCTTCAGCCAACCAATCTGGCCAGGCAGATTTATTTTCGAATGTCTCTTTGGTCATTTGAAATGCTGAAATTTCAACTGGCTTTTTAGTATATCTCATGATGTGATTTCCTTATTCTTTATGATCTCTACTCAGCATCTGCAAGGCGTAATATCTT
>Ga0255158_1000288_pt1 | contig 18494 bp, 16 predicted proteins | sample Atl_Atlam_RepC_8_2_FD_188426 | JGI IMG/M metagenome (GOLD analysis project Ga0255158, IMG submission 188426) | Freshwater microbial communities from Altamaha River, Georgia, United States - Atl_Atlam_RepC_8h | ecosystem: Environmental > Aquatic > Freshwater > River | place: USA: Georgia...
GTTCAAGAATCAGCGGTCCGAGCTGTGGTGGCGCATGCGCGAAGCCCTAGACCCAGCCAACAACACCGGCATCTGCCTGCCGCCTGACAAGCGCCTGCTGGCCGATCTATGCGCGCCGACTTGGCGCTTGGTTGGCAGCACCATTCAGGTGGCCAGCCGCGAAGAGATCCTCGAGAAGATCGGCCGGTCGCCGGACTTTGCCTCGGCCTATGTGCTGGCGCTGATGGATACGCCCAAGCGATCGATTGTGATGGAGCTGGGCGGGTACAAACAACGGAAGGAGTACGACCCCTATGCAAAACTGTAAGCTTGTCGCAAGCAACCTGGCTGTTGGCCCGGTGCTTGAGGCGCTCGATGGCCACAAGGAAATGTGGTCCGAGATTACCGTCCGCCAGGATTATCCGGGCAGCGCGCACCACGACACCGAGTGCATATTTGCTCGAGGCCCGGAGGCATTCACGCCGGAAAAGTTCTTTTTTGACCTGGGCAGTTATGACTACCCGGCAATGGACAGGCTTGCCAACGTGCTGGTCCCGGTGCTGCGGCCCTTACTCAACGACGTGCTGAAGGTCGAAGAGCTTGGCCGCGTGTTGATCGTCAACCTCAAAGCCGGTGGCCTGGTCGATGAGCACATTGACGAAGGCACCTATGCAGACTATTTCGCCAGGTTTCACGTTGTCATCTCGACAAACCCGTACTGCTACAACATCACCGGCGGCGAAGCGGTGCATTGGCCGGTAGGTGAATGCTGGTGGTTCAACCATAAAATGCCGCACTCGGCCGTGAACAACGGTCAGACCGATCGAATTCACATCATCATCGATGCCGTGGCCCCGGCCTTCCCGATGCCAAAGGTACCCGTATCAACAAATGGAGCCGCTACCGTGGCAGATATAGTGGGGCAAGCATGATCGAAATTCGGGAGTCAACGGTTGACGAATTCGCTCAATACGCAGCCACGCTGTTCGATGAGCACTGGCAAGAGGTGGCCCTGAACAAGCAGGTCATGATCCTCAAGCCGGACTGGCAACGGTATCACGCCATGGAACAGCAAGGAGCCTTGTTGGCCCTGGGCGCGTTTGATGGGGATGAGATGATCGGGTACTCGGTGAGCTTCGTGTTGCGACACCTTCACTATGCTGATCTTTGCATCTGCTCGAATGACATTTTGTTTGTCACCGAGGCCAGGCGCGCAGGTCGGCTGGGGTTACAGCTCATTCGGGAAACCGAAAAAGCCGCCAAGGCTCGAGGCACTCGGTTGATGCTGTGGCATGCTAAACAGAACACAGCCCTGGCAACGATCATGCCGAAGCTTGGGTATGGTGTGCAAGACATCATTTTCAGTAAGGAGATTTGACCATGGGCGTAACAGCAGCAGTAGCAGCAGTGGTCGGTACCGCGTACACCGTTTATTCGGGCGAGCGCGCATCCGAAGCACAAAACAAAGCACTTGAGCAGCAGCGCACAGCGCAAGCACAAGCTCAAGAAAGCGCAACCAAACAACAGAAACTTGCAGAGGAAAACGTCAACCGTGCGAATGCAAAATCGCCGGACGTTGGCGCAATCACTGCGGCATCTGAACAAGCAGCCAAAGGCGGCGCAGCAGGCACTATGCTGACCGGTCCTCAAGGCGTTAACCCACAGCAGCTTGCACTTGGCAAGAGCACATTACTGGGTGCATAACTATGAGTCAGTTCACTAGCGACGCGCAATCACATCCGAAGGCTCCAAAGCGTGACAAACTGTTCACGCGCTGGGGGCAACTCAAGGCAGAGCGCGCTACCTGGTGGGCGCACTGGCAAGAGATCACAACCTACTTGCTGCCACGAAATGGCCGTTACTTTGTCCAGGATCGCGACAAGGGCTGGCGCAGGCACAACAACATCTACGACAACACCGGCACTCGCGCACTGCGCGTGCTCGGCGCTGGCATGATGGCTGGTGCCACGTCGCCTGCACGCCCCTGGTTCAGGTTGGCCACATCAGACCCAACGCTCAACAGCTATCAGCCCGTGAAGATGTGGCTTGATGACGTGACCAAGCGCATGCAGTTGGTGTTTCAAAAGTCAAACACCTATCGCGCATTGCATGGCATGTACGAAGAGCTGGGCGCGTTTGGCACCGCGGCATCAATCGTGCTGCCAAGCTATGACACGGTGATCCACCACTACCCGCTGACCGTCGGCGAATACTGCATTGCCACTGACTACCAGGGCAAAGTGTGTACGCTGTATCGTGAATTTGAAAAGCCGGTGGCGGAGATTGTCAAAGAGTTTGGGTACGACAACTGTTCAACGGTCGTTAAAAACATGTTCGACCGCGGTTCGCTTGATCAGTGGATTAGATTGATTCACGCCATTGAACCACGCGCCGATCGCGATCACACCAAGCGCGACGCAAAGCACATGGCCTGGGGCAGCTACTACTTTGAAGTGGGCGGCAATCCCGACAAGTATTTGTCCGAGTCTGGGTTCAGAGACTTCCCCGCATTGGTGCCACGCTGGGCTACGGCTGGCGGTGACATCTACGGCAACAGCCCTGGCATGGAAGTGCTTGGCGACGTGAAGCAGCTACAACATGAGCAGCTACGCAAAGCGCAGGCAATCGATTACAAGACCAAGCCGCCGCTTCAAGTGCCAACCAGCATGAAGAACCGCGACGTGGAAACACTGCCGGGCGGCATCACGTTCATTGACGGCAACAACAGCGCAGGCATCAAGACCGCGTTTGAAGTCAACCTCGATCTCAATCACTTGCTGATGGACATCCAGGACGTGCGCGAGCGCGTTCGTGGTGGTTTTTATGCAGACCTGTTTTTGATGTTGGCCAACGCAACCGACACCCGCATGACAGCAACCGAAGTGGCAGAGCGCCACGAAGAGAAGTTGCTCATGCTTGGACCGGTGCTCGAGCGTTTGCACAATGAGCTGCTCGATCCTTTGATTGAGACAACATTCAATCGCATGATCGAAGCAAACGCATTGCCTCCAATTCCAAAAGAGCTGCAAGGTGTTGACCTCAACGTCGAGTTTGTATCGATGCTTGCACAGGCACAGCGCGCCATTGGCACCAACAGCATTGATCGATTCGTTGGCAACCTTGGTGTTGTTGCTGGCATCAAGCCTGAAGTGCTCGACAAGTTCGATGCAGATCAATGGGCCGATGCATACAGCGACATGCTGGGCGTTGATCCAAACATGATCATTGCAGGCGAGCAAGTGGCCAAGATTCGCCAGGCACGCAATCAGGCAATGGCTGCAAAAGAGCAGGCCGCGGCCATGCATCAACAGTCAGAGACAGCACGCAACCTTGGCAACGCTCCGACAGGCGATGGCACCAACGCGCTGATGGACATCATGAATCAATTCAGCGGCTACGGATCACCGTCGCCCCAACAGGTTTAAGGAGAAAAAACCATGGCTACAAAGGGAACATTGCTGTACGGTAATTCGGGCGGCGAACACGGCGACGCAAAAGCTGCGTCGGAATTCATTTCAAAATTGCTTGAGGCCGTTGTCATCATTCACAAGGTTCACTTGATGACGACTGGTCCTGGAAGCTTTGCGGCTCACACGGCGCTTGGCGTATACAGTGACCTGGACGATCTAACCGATGGTCTGGCCGAAGCATGGATGGGCTGCTCTGGCCAGGGTCTATCGTTTGCAGGCGTTGACGGCAAGAACTGGCCTGCTGAAGTGCAAAAGATTTATGACTACGTCGAATCGAATCGCAACATGATGGGCAGCGAGTCGCACATTCAAAACGAAATCGACAGCATCTGCACCGCGCTTTCATCCGCGCTTTTCAAACTCAATCGACTTTCATAAGGGGAACAGCATGTCACTTGTCAGCATGAAGATGAGCGCCGAAGAATCAAAAGAATACGGCGGCGCAATTGCATCAACCGATTACCAAGGCCCGGAGTATCCGTACGGCTTGAGCATTGATCTCGATGACGGCTCACTTGAAAAGCTTGGCATCACAGCATTGCCCAAGGTTGGCAGCGAAATGATGGTCACGGCCAAGTGCGTTGTGAAATCAGTCAGCGCAAACCAAATGCAGGGCGGCGATCAAGAGACTCGCGTGTGCTTGCAGATCACAGACATGGAGATTGGCCAAACAGAAAACGCGCAGAACAATAACCGCGCCACTATGCTGTACGGCGACATGGCTGCATCGTAATGACAAGCAGACAAAAATACGCTGGCGCTCCCTGGTTGTACGATGAGACAACCGGCGACATCGTCGGGGTCAAAGATCCTGACGGCAGCGAATTTTATTGGTCGCGCTCGGCTCGCATTGGTTCGTTCTACGACACGACGGATCAGACCAATACAGCCAACACAGCCAAGGCCATCACCATCAACACCACGGACATATCCCGCGGTGTTTCAATTGCATCAGGGTCACGCATTACGGTCGATCGAGCTGGCGTGTACAACGTCCAGTTCAGCGCGCAATTTGAAAACAGCGACGTGTCCGACCAGGACGTGAGCTTGTGGTTCAGGAAAAACGGGACCGACATCGATCAAAGCAACACGTTTTTGTCTGTGCCATCGCAGCACGGCGGCACGCCTGGCCATGTAGTGGCATCGTGGAATTTTTGGGCCAATTTGTTGCCAACAGATTACATCGAGATGTGGTGGTCTACCACGCACATAGGCACATCGATTCAAGCCATCCCGGCACAAACCAGCCCAACACGCCCAGCCACTCCGTCGGTAATCTTGACGGTGGATGAGGTGGGAGCTTGATGGTACCCGTATCAATACGAACCGTGGATAGATTGACAACATGAGCAAAGAATTTGACCCGATCGACATCCGGGCACAGGAGAAAGCAAAGACAGACCGAGAGGTCCGCGATCGCCTGGCAAAGGAAAACGAAGAGGCCGATCTCAAGTGGCTCATGGGCAGTAAGAGGGGCCGCCGTGTAGTATGGCGGCTTCTGGATCAGTCCGGTGTGTTCCGGCTATCGTTCAACACCAATGCAATGCAAATGGCGTTTGCGGAGGGTAACAGGAACTATGGCAATCGCACGCTGGCAATGATTCACGCTCTATGCCCAGAGCTGTACCCACAAATGGTAAAGGAGAACACGAATGACAGAAATGCTGATGACGGATCAAGCCGCAACGACCACTGAAGGCCAAGCCTCATCGCAACCCCCTGCGAACAACGCATCGACGGATGCCGCGCCAGCAGGGACGCAGCAGCAAGCGACCAACGGGCAGAACCAGCAAGCAACCCAGGACGGGCAGGCGGCTGGCAATACCGAGGGCAAGCCGACCGGTGCGCCGGAAGCGTACGAATTTAAAGCCCCAGAAGGCAAAGAGTTCGACCCCGAAGTGATCAATTCATTTTCGGACATTGCCAAGGAATTGGATCTACCCCAGGACGCGGCGCAGAAGATGATCGACAAGCTGGCTCCCAAAATTCAGGAGCGCCAGCAACAGGTCATTGAACAGGTAAGAAACGATTGGGCCCAGCAGGCACAAACCGACAGGGAATATGGCGGCGAAAAGCTGGCAGAAAACCTTGCGGTGGCCAAGAAAGCACTGGACGCATTCGGCACACCTGAACTTCGCTCGCTGCTAAATGAGTCCGGCCTGGGCAATAACCCCGAAGTGATTCGGTTTATGTTCAGGGCGGGTAAGGCAATCAGCGAGGATCGTTTCGTTGGTGGGACTTCAGGCGGTGCCAAGGCATCCGGTCCAAAGAGTTTCAATGACGCAGCATCCGCTTTGTATAGCAATCAATCCTAATGGAGAAATGAACCATGACTACTTTGTCAACTAGCAACCTCACCCTGGCCGACTGGGCCAAACGCACCGACCCGGACGGTCGGGTTCCTATCGTTGCCGAACTGCTTTCGCAGTCCAACGAAGTCCTCGAAGACTGCGTGTTCAAGGAAGGCAACTTGCCTACCGGCGACCGCGTTGTCATTCGTACTGGCCTGCCTACTGTTTACTGGCGCGCTCTGAACCAAGGTATTCCGTCGAGCAAATCGACCACTGCACAAGTGGACGAAGCTTGCGGTATCTTGGAAGCTCGCTCCGAAGTGGACAAAGACTTGGCCATGCTCAATGGCAACACGGCTCAATTCCGCTTGTCGGAAGACACCGCGTTCTTGGAAGCAATGAACCAGACTCAAGCTACGACTCTGTTCTACGGCAACCCTGGCGTTGATCCGAAGCAGTTCCTTGGCTTGGCTGCACGTTACTCGAGCTTGTCTGCTGCTAACGCACAGAACATCTTGAGCGCTGGCGGCTCTGGCTCTGACAACACTTCTGTGTACTTGGTGGTTTGGGGTGACAACACTGTGTATTGCCCTTTCCCTAAAGGCTCAAAAGCTGGCTTGATCCATGAAGACCTCGGCGAGCAAACCGTCTACAACAGCGACGGCACTCGTTTGCAGGCTCTTGCAACTCGCTACCAGTGGAAAAATGGCTTGGTCGTGAAAGACTGGCGCTATGTCGTTCGCATCTGCAACATCGATGTGTCTGACTTGGTTGGCCAGACTGGCACTCAAGCTGCCTCTGCTGCGACCAACATCGTCAAGCTGATGGCTCGTTCGTTGTACCGTATCCCCAACATGGCCATGGGTCGTGCCGCGTTCTACATGAACCGTACCGTCCACTCTGGTTTGTCTGTGGCTGCGCTCGACAAGAGCCAATACGTCCTCAAGATCAATGAGGGCTTGAGCCAGTTTGGCATGCCGTATAGCTGGCTGTCCTTCTTGGGCGTGCCGCTCCGTCGTGTTGACGCTATCCTCAACACCGAAGCTGTTGTCAGCTAATCGGCCACCAATTAACTTGAAAGGACATAAACCATGATTACCGATAAACTGCTCCGTGTGTCTACTGACCAGGCATTGACTACCACTGCCGTGTCAACTGACACCATCGATCTTTCCGTCGCCCGTGACATCGGCGAAGGTCAAGATCTGTACATGAACTTTGCTGTGACCACTGCTTTGGCAGGCGGTACTTCTGTAAAGTTTGAAGTGATCCAGGCAGACAATGCTGCGCTCTCTTCAAACGTGCAGGTGATCGGCTCCTCTGACGCGGTTCTTACCGCTGCATTGGTTGCTGGTTACAACACGGCAGTTCGCATCAACCCACAAGTGGCAAGCAACGGCAAACGCTATCTTGGCGCTCGTTACACTATCTCTGGCACATACACCGCTGGTGCTGTGACTGCTGATATCGTGACTGATATCCAAGACGGCAAGAAGTTCTACGCTTCTGGCTTTACTGTTGCTTAATCCTGAAAGGAAAACACTATGCCTAAATACCGCGTACTTGAAAGATCGTTTATCAACAATGGCCTCCGCGAGGAAGGCGACATCGTTGAGTTCGATGGCAAGGCAGGCTCAAATCTTGAGCTTGTAGATGGACCCGCTGAAGCCGAAGCGCCCGCCAAGAAGTGGGCTCCCAAAGCCAAGCGTGGTGCTGAAGACGTGGCCGAAGGCTCGGTGTAATACTTCTCTTTCGGAAGTTGAGTCGCGGGGGCCGTTGGGAAACCACGGCCCCCTTTTACATAGGAGGCCATGATGGCATCAGAAGTCGATATTTGTAATTTGGCATTGGGGCACCTTGGTGACAACGCCACTGTGGCCAGCATCAACCCGCCGGAGGGCTCCGCTCAAGCCGAACACTGCAAGAGGTTTTACCCGATTGCTCGAGACTCGTTGCTCGAAATGCACAATTGGAATTTTGCAATGCGTCGTATTGCATTGACCCAGGTCGAACAGAACTGGACCGAATGGAAATACGCATACACATTGCCGTCTGATTGTTTGAACCCAATCTCTGTTTTGCCGCCTGATGCGTACGACGATTACGCCACGCGCTTTGTGCCAACTGATACACCTTATTGGTCGCACAATTATTCGCCTGTGACTGCCGCTGGCCGTTATGTGCCGCAACCATTTTCAATTGAAACCACAGCGGAAGGCATTCACAATTTGTTCACCAATGTCGAAGAGGCGGTGCTGCGTTATTCAGCATACGTCACCGACACCACAGAATTTTCTCCGCTGTTCATTGTCACGCTGTCATGGCACCTTGCATCGATGCTTGCAGGCCCAGTGATTAAAGGCGACATGGGCACAGCGGAAGGCAAACGATGCGTGCAAATGATGACGGGTTACCTGTCACAAGCTGAAGCGTCTGATGCCAATCAACGAAACATCAAGGTCGAACACATCGTACCCTGGACATCCGGGAGATAACACATGCCAAACGTCCGCAACCTACAACGCTCGTTTGCTGGCGGCGAAATGTCGCCCGAAATGTATGGACGTATTGACGACCAAAAATTTCAAACGGGTGCAGCCACTGTCAGGAATTTTGTGTGTCGCCCGCAAGGTCCGGCAGAAAACCGCGCTGGCTTTGCTTATGTGCGCGAAGTAAAAGATTCGACAAAGAAAACCAGGCTGCTGCCATTCACTTACTCGACCACGCAAACCATGGTGCTCGAGCTTGGCAATGGCTACATTCGATTTCACACACAAGGCGCAACGCTATTGCAAGGATCGCCAGCGGCATGGAGCAGCGCAACTGCATACACCGTTGGCAGTTTGGTATCTCGATCAGGCGTGAATTACTATTGCATTGCAGCCCACACAAACCAGGTGCCACCAAACGCGACGTACTGGTATGCAGAGCCATTGACCGGCGAATACGAAATACCAACGCCGTATGCGACCGCCGATCTATTTGACATTCACCACGTTCAATCGGCGGACGTTTTAACCATTGTTCACCCAAGCTATGCGCCGCGTGAATTGCGTCGTAATGGCGCGACCAACTGGACGCTGGTGCCGATCACCTTTTCTGCAACCATCACCACGCCAACAGGCGTTACTGCAACATCAACCGGCGCGTCATCGGTTAAGTACACATACAAGTACGTTGTCACTGCAATTGCATCAGACCTGGTCAGCGAATCAGCAGCGTCTGCTGTTGCGTCGATTGGATCAAACTTGTTTGAGACTGGTTGTATCAACACAATTTCATGGTCCGCGGTGAGCGGCGCATCGAGATACAACGTCTACAAATATCAGGGCGGCATCTATGGATACATTGGTCAGACTGATTCTTTGTCTCTCATTGACGATAACATCACCCCAGATCTCGGCACAACGCCACCAACTTATGAATCGGTTTTCAACTCATCTAACAACTACCCAGGAGCGGTTTCATATTTTGAGCAACGCCGTGCGTTTGCTGGCACAGTCAATGACCCACAAAAAATCTGGATGACAAAGTCGGGCACCGAGTCAAACATGTCGTACTCGCTGCCGATCAAAGACGATGACCGAATTGCGTTCCGCGTTGCTGCGCGTGAAGCAAACACCATTCGACACATTGTGCCGTTGACGCAATTGATTTTGCTGACCAGCTCTGCCGAATGGCGCGTCACGTCTGTCAACTCTGACGAAATCACGCCGACCACAATTTCGGTTCGACCACAGTCGTACATTGGTGCATCGAATGTTCAACCATCGATTATTAACAACACACTGGTGTACGTTGCAGCTCGAGGTGGCCACGTTCGAGAGCTTGGTTATTCTTGGCAATCGAGCGGCTTTATCACCGGCGATTTGTCGGTGCGTGCAGCGCATTTGTTTGACAACAAAACAATCCTCGATCAAACATATTTGAAAGCGCCAAACCCGCTGATTTATTTTGTCAACAGCACAGGCATGTTGCTTGGCTTGACCTACATTCCAGAGCAGCAAGTTGGTGCCTGGCATCACCACGACACAGACGGCATGTTTGAAGCTTGCACGTCGGTTGCTGAAGGTGACGAAGACGCGCTGTATGTCATTGTGAATCGCACGATTAACGGCACCACCAAGCGTTACGTTGAGCGCCAGCAGACTCGCAGCTTCCCTGATTTGGACAATGCATTCTTTGTCGATTCAGGGTTGAAGTACGACGGCACCAACACAAGCGCGACAACCGTCACTGTGACTGGCGGCACCGTATGGGACTCGACGGAGCTGTTGACCGTGACAGCATCGACGGCCATCTTTGCTTACCCGGCCACCACCGATGTCAATGACGCGATTGTGCTGACCGACTCAAGCGGCAACAAATACCGCCTGACCATCAAATCAACCACATCAACCACGGTCGCCCAGGCCCGCTTGGACAAAACCCTGCCGGTGACTTTGCGCTCGACGGCCACCACCGTGTGGTCGTTTGCCAGGGACGCTGTGGCCGGTCTGACGCACCTGGAAGGCAAGACGGTCAGCATCCTGGCCGACGGCGCTGTGCAGCCTCGTCAGGTGGTCACCAGCGGCCGCGTATCGATCCCCAGGGCCGCAAGCATCATCATCGTAGGGCTACCCTACAACTCGGACCTCAAAACGCTGCCATTGGCCCTTGGCGTGGACGCTGGCTTTGGCCAAGGTCGATTCAAAAACGTCAACAAGGCTTGGCTGCGCGTTTACAAATCGTCAGGCATCTTTGTTGGACCAGACGAAGAAAACCTCACAGAGGCCAAGCAAAGGACCACGGAGCCATACGGCGTGCCGCCCGAGTTGAAATCTCAAGAGATCCTTGTTGTGCTTACGCCTACATGGGCCGACAGCGGCTCGGTGTTTGTCCGGCAAAGCGATCCGCTGCCGCTCACAATTGTTGGCATGACCCTGGAGGTTTCTGTCGGTGGGTAAAGGTACCCGTAACAGGAGGGGCAGGGAATAACGTAACCTAAACTTTGGAGAGTTGCATGGAGCAAACCTCAACACTTTGCAAAAAACACGATGTAGGAGGCACCCATGGCTGATTTCTGGGGCACCGTCGGCGGCTGGTGGAACGGCGATAAAACTTGGACCGACGTAAACAATGCGTTCGGTTCAGAGATGAAAAACATGGGCCCGATCCTTGGGATCTCGGGCGCGATCAATGGCGCGATCGGCTCTTACTACGCGCTCAAATCACAAGAGAACCAGCTTAAGTCCCAGGCAATGAACCTGGAATTCAAGTCCGCCATGGACAAGATCAACGCCCAGGTCATGGAAACGCAGGCCCAGGGCATCATGTTCCAGGGCGAACGCCAGGGCGCTATGGTTGGATTGAGAGCTGGCCAAGTCAAAGCCAAAGCTCGGTCATCGATGGCTGGCCGCGGCATTCAACTTGGCGAAGGTAATGCAGCCGAAGTGATTGCAAGCACGGACCTCATGAAAGAGGTTGACATGCTCACCGTCAACGCAAACACGGTTCGAGCCGCGGAAGCTGCGCGCACGCAGGCCGTCAACTTCAGCAATCAATCGCTGCTTGAGGGCGTGTCGGCCGGTAACTTGATGGCCTCTGCAAATTCGATTTCGCCATTCATGGGCGCGTATTCCAGCTTGCTAGGCAGCGCAACAACTTTGACAAATGCCTGGTATCAGGACCGTAAATTGTCCGCTATCGCAGGCAGGCTTGGCATCGAATAAAGAGAGATAAATATGCAAGTACCTATTCAAACATTGCCAACCGTTGAACCAACAGCAGGTAACGCGCAGCCGTTTGGCGCGCCTTCTGTTGAGCCGATGCAGGATTTCACGGGCAAGCAATTGATGGAGCTTGGCAAGGCGCAGGCAACTGCTGGCGCTTCAATGATTCGTATTGCAGATAGATTGCAAGGCGAGATCGACGATGTAAAAGTGGCGGAGCGCGTCAATGGACTAACTACAGACCTGGACAACATTACGACTGAATTTCAGCAGCTCAACGGCAAAGTTGCTTTTGATCAGCGCCCTGTGTTTGATCGCCGAATAAAAGAAGCCGTCAAAAAGTACGACGAAAATTACGACAACGATGTTCAAAAAACATTGTTCATGGCCAAGGCTGCTGTCATTACCCGCACAGCAAACAGCTCGATCAATCGTCATTCGCTTTCTGAATTCAACAAGTATGACTTGGTGGAATCAAAATCAACTGTACAAGGTCTTGTGCTTAACATGGCCAAGTCATGGGAAAGCCGCGGTCAATTAAATTCCGCAGGCGTTCCAACAGGAGATTACGCAAAATATCAAGCTGCCGCTTTGCAAAAAGTTCAAGACTATGCAAACAAAGTCGGCATTCCTGTTTACGAAGCTGCTACAGCTTCAGAAACCACAGCTCCGGTTCAAGGTGAAAACGGAACTGTTGCTCAAAGAATTAACCCGCCTGCAAAGGTAGAGCCAAAAAAGACCGCAGCGTTTGAAGCGCTTGAGCGTGAGCTTGTGTGGGAGCCTGCTGCAATCAGTGTCACGCAAAGCATGCTTAATGCTGGACAATACGGTTCTGCAAAAAAGTTTTTGGAAGGCGAATGGAAAGCTGGGCACATCAGCGAAAAGTCATATCAAGGCTTGAATGACAACGTCACTACTGCTGACTTGACAGTCAAAGCAGAAGACAAAGCCACTGAAATTTTCAACGGCAAAAAAATTATTTCTGGTGTGACTTATGCGCCACCATTGAGCAACCTTGTTGTGTCGAGCGGCTTTGGTAAACGCATCAGGCCAAACTCACAAGCAAGCGAAGATCACAAAGGCGTTGATTACGCAGCGCCTGTCGGCACTCCTATTTATGCCACAGCAGATGGCACTGTTGAAAAAGCATACAACGACACAAAAGGCGGCGGTGGCAACACTGTTATTTTGAATCATGGAGAGAAGCGAACTACTGGTTACGCTCACATGGACCGTTATGTTGTGCAGCCCGGCGACAACGTAAAGCAAGGTCAATTGATTGGGTACGTTGGTCAAACTGGAAACGCAACTGGCCCGCATTTGCATTTTTCAATGACCAATACTGCTGGCGCTGTAATTGATCCTTCAAAAATTTTATTTGGCGTTTCAACAAACGGCGGTCAAATTGTTCAAGGCCCACAAAGTCCTGGTGACAAACAGGCAGCAATCGATGCTATACCTGACATGCGTTTGCGTAAGATGGTGCAGCAGGTCTACAACCAAAAAGTTGCCGTGCAAGACGCAACAGAAAAACGCGAGAAAGACAACAACTGGCAGGCAGCAATGGACATTGCATTTGCTGGCGACGGCAATCAATGGCAAACGCTTTCCAGAAATTCACCTGGACTTTGGAATTCTTTAACTGCAAATCAACAAGCAATTTTGATGAATGGCCGTCCGCGTGGCGACGATCCAGACACAATGCTCAAGCTGTTGGCCAACCCAAATTTGTGGGAAGCGGACAAGCTTAAAGATTACAGGCACTTGATTTCGCAATCGTCGTATGAACGATTCTTTACGCTTGGCAATGGAGCTAAAGCTCAAGACAACGTGCGCTCTGCGACGTTTGACAATGACATGTTTGAATCAACCATGTTGACAAACAAAATGCCAGAACTGGTCGATCCAAAAGTTCCGAAGTACAAAGAAGAAGCAATCAACCTTCGCAACAAATTTAAGATCTTGATTGACGTTGAGCAAACAAACAAAAAGCGCGAGCTTACACGCGATGAAAAACAAAAACTGCTTGATTCAATTGTGATGGACCGCGTAAGCGTTCCTGGTTGGATGTCTGATGACAGAAAGCAAGTTTTCAGATTGACGGAAGAAGAACAAAAAACCGCATACGTTATGTGGAACGGTCAAAAAGTTTTGGTGGCCAGCGTGCCAGTTCAAGACAGAAGACAGATCACCGAAGCATTGATGAGTGCAGGCAAGGACGCGACAGAAGAAAACATCGTGGACTATTACATGCGAAACAAAAACCCTCGCGATCGCCGATAAGGAAATAGCTGTGGCTGAAAATAATCCATACCTCGAACTTGCGCGTGCAGACGTTTCTGGAAAGCTTACCGAGCCAGGTAAGACCAGCAACCCGTACATGCGTTTGGCTCAAGAAGATGTTGATGACAACATCCGCAAATTCAATCAGACCATTGCAGCGGCCGTACAAACAAACCCCGACATGGCCGCTGAAGCTCAAAAGCTTGGCGGCATTACCGGCGTGCCTGCTGACGTTGCAGAACGCAACCTTGAAGAGCTGCGCAAGCGCGCTCGTCAAAAGTACATTGAGGACCAACGGTTAAGCGCGCACAGTCCAATCCTTGCGCGTCAAATGCGCGATCTTGAATTTGCAAAAATTGCTCAAGATCAAACCGAACCGCTGTCCAAGTTTGAAGCCCTGTGGAAAGGCACAAAAGATTTTTTTAACCCAACAGGAATTCCCGAAGCCATCACCACACAGTGGGAAGCAAAGGGCTTGCAAACTGAACGCGGGTTTATTGGGCAGCAAATTCAGTCGGGCCAAATCAGTCAAGAAGAAGGCGCGCAAAGAATCGGCGCTATTGATCAGCGCTTAAGCAAACTACGGTTTGGTGAAAAAACAATTTTTGGCGAAACGTCTGGATTTATTTCCCAGATGTCAAAAACAATCCCAGCGGCTCTCGAGTACGGCGGCGCGACAGCACTGACTGCCGGTGGCGCTGCGTTAATTGCTGGTCAAGTTGGTCCGCAAGTGCTGGCACCGGAAGAAATTTTCACTGTGCCTGCTGCTACGTTTGCAGGCTTCACTGCTGGTTTTACCGCAAAGATGGCCGAGCAAACGTATCGCATGGAAGCTGGTAATGCGTACGCCGACATGATTAAAAACGGAATTGACCACAGGACCGCTGCAAACGTGTCCGCCGGTGTCGGTTTGGTTAATGCCGGGCTTGAAGTTGTTGGCCTGCATTTTGTTGCTGCACCGTTTAAGAAAGCTTTGATCAGCGAAGTCACGCAAGAAGTCACACACAGAATGCTGGTTAAGCCAACGGTCGGTATGGCCGTCAGCAATTTTGCCAAAGGCTATGCAAAAGGCGTAGCAGGTGAAGTGTCAACAGAATTGCTGCAAGAGATTTCAAACATTACTGGCGACGAAATTGCACGACGCATTTCGCGCCCAGACATGGAATCAAAATTTGCCACACCCGAAGGCCGCAAAGAATTGGCCAATCAATTGGCTGATGTGTTTGAAGCGACGTTGAAGGGTATGGTGCTGCTTGGTGGCGTTGGCCCAGGATTGCAATACCGTGGCGAATACGCTCGAGCAAAAGCAGCCGAAAAGCAAGTTGGTTTTCTTGAGCAGTTATCGGCTCAATCTGCTGACTCCGTTTTGCGAGAACGTAATCCAACCGCGTTTGAAAATTTTGTAGCAGCGCAAGCAAAAGACGGCCCCGCGGAAAACATCTACATTGATGGATCAACCGTGGCCAGAATACTTAACCAGGGCGGGATTACAATCAAAGACCTGGAAAACATTTCACCTGAAATTGCAAACCAGGTTGCAGAAGCAGCGCAAACTGGCAGCGATGTTGTACTGCCAACAGCAAAATACGCGGCGCACATTGCAGGCACAGACCTTGGTAATGCGTTGATGCCTCACATGCGATTGGCACCGGATGCCATGAGCGCTGCCGAACTGAAAGAGTTTCAGCAAAACAAACAGGCCATGATGGCTGAAGCAAAAGCGTTGCTTGATGAAAACACGCAGCGCGACGACAACTTCATCAAAGAAGCAAAAGCAATCGAGTCTGAAATTTTTTCCCAGATCAAAGGCGCAAAGATTTACACCGACAAGGTTGCACGCAACTACTCTGAATTTGTGCGCGACTTTGTTGTGACTCAAGCGGCCAAAGCCAACATGATGCCGTCCGAGTTTTACAACCGCTATATGTACAAAGTGGAGTCCGGCTTCACTGGTGCCAAAGCGGATTTGTTTGACCAGAATGACAAGGTGCAAACTTGGTCGCAGACGTTTAAGAACTGGTTTGGCAAATCAGTATTCCAAACCGAACAGGGCGCGCCCGTGATGCTGTATCACGGAACGGCAGACGACGTTACACAATTTGACGTTAATCATCCTGGCCGCAAAGACAGCGGCTGGCTTGGTACGGGCGTGTACCTGACCGACAGTACCGACATGGCTGACCTTTATGCCATGCAAAAACGACGCACCGGTCAAGCAGGCGAAAACGTCATGCCTTTGTATGCGCGTCTGGAAAACCCTTACTACGCAACGGCAGAAGACAAAGCCCGTGTGCGCGCCGGTGGCCGCGAAGCTGCTGACGCATTCACTGCTGAATTGCAGGCACAAGGCCATGACGGGGTGATCTATCAGGTTGCGCCAGATGCTCGAGAGATCGTTGTGTTTGATCCCGCTGGTGTGAAGTCACCATTTAATGACGGCACATGGTCACGCGAAAACGCAGACATCCTTGCCCAGCAAGATCAAATGAGCCGCGGCGATGTTACCCAGCACCAGATGCTGGTAGAGCGCGGTGCTCGAGCTGTTGGCCAACAAGCCAGGTTTTCTGAAGCCGAGCGCGCAGCTATCGACAAAGCAGCTAAAGAAGCCAAGGTTTCAAAGGCCGAGATCGAGCGCCAAGTTCGCGATCACAAATTGGCTCACCCAACAAAAGACGGATGGGCACCGCTTGAATTTACCGGCATCACATTGGATGACAACGGCGGTTATGAGCTGAAGTACAAAGCCATTGCGTATCAGTTTGACGAAGACGCAAACGGCAAAGTAGTCAAGCCTGGCACGCCTGAATACGAAAAGCGCACGCTGGCAATTGCTAAACGCATTCGCGATGAAGTGCTTGGTGTTTATGAGCGCGCCCAGGCTGGCGACAAAAACGCAGCCAACATCATTCGCCAAGCAGGTTGGTACAAAGAAATGCGCTCGCGCCTTCGCCAAGAATTTGGCGGGCTGGGTGATTTGTTTGCTGACTTGCTTGGTGCTACGTCACCCAACACGCCGGTGCGTGGCAACTGGGAAAACGCTGTAGACCTATTGCGTCGCGCCAGCCGCGGCGACTTTGACGAAATGATGCCAAAGTGGGTTGAGTGGTCCAACAAACTTGATGCCGCCGAAACAGAATTCGCTGCATGGTTTGGTGAGCAAGTTCAATCCGGCTTGTCCAAGAAAGCCATCAAAGACACTGAAGAGTACAAGCAGCGCTACGCAAATGTGGCCGAGCTGCGTAAGCTTCCAGAAGAATTGATGCCGCACAAAGAAAGCGGCGCAAAGTACGGTTTCAACGGCAAGAACGCTGTGCGCGCCATGCTCGATCTGTGGCGCGTTGTCCGCGATCCAAACGCCGATATTGGCATTGGTGGCACAGCGCCCAAGGCGCTGAACTTTTCCGGCAACCTGATTGGGTTCCGCGAAAAGGCAACGATTGACGTATGGGCTGCGCGCCTGTTGCAACGCCTGGCTGGCAAGCTCCGCATTCCAAGCATGGCCGAGTCCAGTGTGTCCGGCAAGATGCTATCCAGCGGCGAAACAACTTTGACTTTTGGCTTTGGCCAGGAGGTATTCAACAAAGCCGTCAAAGAGATCCGCAAAGATCCCGTGATGAGCAACGACAAATTGCTCAAGACAATCAATGACGATGACCTGCAAGCGATCGTTTGGTTCCTGGAAAAAGAAGTCTGGACCAAAAACGATTGGACCTCCGCAGCCGGTGAAGGTGGGTCGTTTGAATACGAAGCTGACTTGACTGGCCAGCGCGATCAAGAGCGCATTAAAGAGCTGCGTCGAATTGCTGACTCGGGCGCGTTTGCTACCGAAGAACAAAAAGCAGCGGCCCAGGCTGAAACAGATACTCTAGTTGCCCAGCGCGCAGCCGTAAGGGAACAACGCGACGCTGCTAAAAAAGCTGGCGACAAGAAAGCCACCAACGCGGCCATCAAGGAAATCAAAGAGCTGGACAAAGCCATTGGCAGGCAAAAGCGTATTCTGGATGCGCCAACCCCCGAAATCGTGCGCCAGCGCCGCGAAGAAGCACTGGCTGAACTCAACACCTTAACCAGGACCGTTGATCGCTATACGGGCGGTTTATCGATTCAACAGTCCCAGGAAACGCAAGGCATCGATTTTGTGCCAAGTGATGCCGACATGGCTCGCCTGGGCGAAGACATCAAAACCTCGGTGTATGAGGCGGACGATGGCGCAACCGTTATGGGCAGCAAGGTGCTGTCTACCGAAGGTCGCTACGGCGCGCCCGAGCGCAGCCTGGATCTTGAGGTCATTACCCGCGCCGGATTTGATCCAAATCCAATGTGGCTCAAAATGTTGCAGGCAGCTCAACAGGCAAACCAAGACAGCACATTCTTGTCTCGAGTCTTACGCCACAACGAAGACGTGGACTACACCCGCCACCGTCCAGGCGTTGAAATCTATTTCCGGGAGGCTGGCGCGATCGATACTTTGCAGCCAATCCTGGTTGATCTGGCCAAGCAAGGGGTCGAGTTCTACACCGTGATTGTTGACGGCAAGCGCAACCCAGAAGCCATGGCCGGTGCTATGCCAGCCGCGGTGGGTGTTCGCCTGCAATTTGTGCCAGAGATGAACGAACGATATGGCCTTGATGATTACAAATGGTCAGACTTGACTGTTGAGGAAATATCAACGAAAATGCAAGAGCAAGGAAAAGCTCTTCAACGGTTAGCGGCTACAGTCGCTTCGACCGTCGAAGGCGTGTCCTTTGCTGGCCTGTTCT
>Ga0255158_1000298_pt1 | contig 18007 bp, 24 predicted proteins | sample Atl_Atlam_RepC_8_2_FD_188426 | JGI IMG/M metagenome (GOLD analysis project Ga0255158, IMG submission 188426) | Freshwater microbial communities from Altamaha River, Georgia, United States - Atl_Atlam_RepC_8h | ecosystem: Environmental > Aquatic > Freshwater > River | place: USA: Georgia...
CCCTGCGGCACAGGTTTGCGACTAAGGCTTACCAGGGCAGCCATGACCTCAGGGCTGTGCAGGAACTCTTGGGACATTCATCGCCACAAACCACACAGCGCTACACGTTGGTGGAGACTGACGCGCTCAACGCTGCGGTGCTGTCAGTGGCATGAAAGAAAGCCCCCCACAGCAGCCTTTTTGGGGCTAACTGTGGGGGGTTCCCATGGGGTTTCAAGCAAGTCTTTCCTCGTCCTCAAAATATTCGGACAAGTCTGGCTCTTGAGGTTCGGCAATCTCAGTGGTGAAGCCAAGGGTGATGGCTGGCTTAGCCTCCTCAGGCTCATCATCGGTCGCCAGGCCAACAGTCATCGCCACGCCTGCCACCTCTCGCAGCAAGGCGCGCAACTGGCGCAGGCTTAGGTCGCCGTCATAGCGCACCTCAACCTGGCCCACCGTGATGCGGTTCATGGCCTAGCCATGTCCTCAGCCAGCATCTGGTAGGCGATGGCGTCTAGGTAATGGTCGCGGTTGTACCCATGCCGCGCCCTGGCGATCTTTAGCAAGGTGAGCATTTGGGCCACATCGTGCGCCGATATCTCGCGACCCAGGTAGCCCGACCACATCTGACCAATCCGGCCTAGCGTGTCCACGGGGTTGCCGTGGCTTGCCATGCGGTCACCCATCATCAGGGCTACCGCTTCACTTCCTAGCGCAGGGTCAATCAAGGTCGCTCCTAGATGCGTCGGGTCTGTCCGTTACTCATCAAGCGCATATGTATGCCGCACTGCTCACAGACCACGCGCATGTAAGCCGCAGTCTTGGTGCGATGCACACCATCAGGGGTTAGGCGCGTACAGCCACAATCAGCACAGGCAGTCATGTCACCAGACCACAAGCCAGCGTGCGGCAGTTTCAGCCAGCCGCGCAGATACACAAACAAGTCCTGCGTCACGAGTACGTCCTGCTTGTTGTATTTCTCCATGGTGCGCCATGCTTTTGTGTCGCCGTCAAGCACTGCTTTCCAGGTAGCAAAGCCGCCAGGATCGTCCTTGGTGTCAAGTCCCAGGGACTCAGTGACCGCGCCGAGTTTGTTGGACATGAACTTGAAGTTGCGCCGCACGGCTGGCAGCAGGTCCACATCAATCCATGGCGATGGTGGGCCATAGCCGCGCACCACCATTTCGCGCTGCAAGTGGGGAACATCAAACTTGACATGGTTGTATCCCACGACCACATCGGCCTCATCGAGCAAGGACCAAGCCGCAGCGATCATGTCATCAGCGCCATCGCGCTCTGAGTAGAACTGCACCTTGTCCTCGTCCAGCCACTTGGCTGCAAAGCACAGCACGCGGCTTGGCTCAATGATCTGTGATGGTGCGATGTTCTGGTCGTAGAGCCCCCAGACAAATGCCCGAGCAGGCGCGGTCTCAATGTCGAACACCAGGACCCGTGGCCCTGTGTTCTGCTCAGCCCACTTGTCAGCCAGGCTCATCACACTTACATTCGCCGCGCCGATGCCTACCAATAACGCTGTCCGATACTGGCGTGCCATTGGCTTTCAGTAGTCGTGCGATCTTCACATGTGACTCATCACTGGCAAACAGGCCAAGCAGGAACTCGCGGTCGCCTTTGTCTAGCGTTTCCAGCAGCAAGGCAACAGAGCAGGGCTGACCGATGCGCGGTGAGTTGATGCTGCCGTAGAGCTCAGCCAGGCTCATCGGTACAGCGTCGCCCATGATCGAAGGGCAGTGAGTGAGTAGCGAGTGTCCACCTTGCGCGAGGTCCAGGTGCGGTGATTAGGCAGCCGCTTCCAGAAACCTTTCCACCCAGATGCGTCCTTGCAGGCGTTCGCCAACTTGCCCAGCGACACCTTCTGCGCGTGCGTGAAGTCGCGCTTACGGCCTTTGCTGACCACCTCGACGCCTAGCATGTAGTCGTTGCCCATGTCTTTAGGAATACCTAAAGTGTCAAACGGCTTCACACCCTTGAAAGATCCCTTACCTGCGTGCCATACGGGAAAAGCTGAGTGAACGTACACAGTGCCGTCACGATCCAGGGTGAAGTTAGCGGCTGGTACTTCATAGTGGTTCTGTACGAAGTTGATAACGCCACGGTTAGCGCCCTTTTGATTGCCAGGGTGCTTGGAATTAGTGGACTCAGTTGCTGCTCCAGCCGTATGGTGGCAGAGCAATGCAACAGGCACGCCGTTTGGCTGCCACGGCACGCGACGTTGCTTATCCCAGCCAGGCATGAACTCCACCTTGTTACCCAGTCGAGCAATCAACGCAGCCTGCAAGGTCTTGGCGTATTTCATGCCTCAGGGTCCGTGTTGGCAAAGGCAAGGCTGCCGATGAACACCGCGTTAGCAAGGCCGAGCAGGGCCACGCCAAGCTCGTCAGAGACCCAGCCAGCAAGCACCAAAATGGGCACGGTTGCTGCGCTGATTCCGTAGAGATATTTTCGCCACTTGGCAGGTAAGTTGGGCATCGTTACTCCAAACAAAAAAGCCACCCGTAGGTGGCTGGTGGGCAGGGCTACTTACTGATCCATGTGCCAGTCAATGTGTGCGTCTACTCGATCACGGACGCGCTGCACATCGGCCTCAATGCGGTTGAGCTGATCCTTGACCGATGAGCCGCCGTTAGGTTGGAACGACTTGTGCAACTGGATCTGTGCCCGAATCAACCAGGCCAGGCCGGACAGGATTGCCGTGGCGATAATGACCAGCGGCACAAGGTCTGAGGGTTGATCTAGTGTCATTAGATTTCCAATTTGTCTACAAATGTGTCAGTCAGTTAAACAATGTTTCTAGTAATATCTGCCGCGATGGTCGCGGTGCTTTCTTGTGCATACCAACATGACGCGCCACCTCGTAATTCTGATTAAGCCATGTCAGCAGGTTGTGGGTGTCGGCTTTGCTCGCATGGCCCTTCCACGATCCGACAAACCTTGCGAGGTTCTCGCGCTCGTCCCGCTCAATAAACCGCCTGACCTTGCGCTTAGCAGCGGTCACCGATGACTTGCGCAGTAACTTGTGAGTCGGCCAGATCCGGTAACCAAGAAAGTTTACGCCACGGGAAACGGGGCTAACTTGCCAGCGAGATATTTCTAGCTTCATTCTTGCCTGAGCGAAGGCTTCTAGGTTGCGTTTGACTTCGCGCAGGTGAGCGGGATCGTTACCCATCACAATGATGTCATCCATGTACCGAGCAAACGGCACTCGTAATTCGTGATGTAAATACTGATCCATAATGTTGCCGTACACGTTCGCGCTCAACTGGCTGGTTAGCGCCCCGATGGGAACTCCTGTGCCGGTTGGCAGAATTATCTTTCGCAGTAGGCGAAGTGTTGCGTCGCACGCAATCTTTCGCTCGTACTGTTCGTGAAGTATCGCCCTGTCAATGCTCGGGAAGTAAGAGCGAAAATCTGTTTTCAAGAAATGCGTGTAGCCATGCTTGCGCAATTGCGATTGGACGTACACGACGCCCGCGTGCGTTCCCTTTCCATACCGACAAGCAAACGTCCACGGCAGGAACGTTTTGTCCATGATTGGTTCAATGGTTGCGCATAGGGAGTGATGCACGACTCGATCAGCAAACGAAGGCGCACCGATCTGCCGCTGCTTTGGTTCATAGATTACGAACCTCCGGTATGGCTCGGGTTCCCATGTTTGATCAAGCAATCTTTGATGAATATCCAGCAGGTTAGCCTCTGCGTATTCCTGAAACACCAAGAATCCATTAGAAGATCGCTTGCCTTCTTGTGCTCTCTTGTAGGCGGTTCGCAGACTTTCCAAGTCTGCGATCTTTGGGTAGAGATTGCGATAACGCTTACCCATTGTGGTGCTGCCTAGGGCTTTCGAGAATCAACCTACTCACCCTTCTGGCAGACCCCATCAGTGTATTTGCCGAAGCAGGTGTAAGTGGCTGACCACAAGGCCGACCCGCAACCAAATGATTGCGGAGTGCGAAGTCTTTGGCGTCACAGACGCCGCGACCACCGATGTTGTTGTTCGAGTTCGACGGTGAGTTGTTCCAGTTTGACGTACGTGAACCGGAGTTCACCGTATTGTTCCAGTTGCCACCAAGGATCACAGCGGACCCACTTACACCTTCCTTGCATCACGCCTGTGCGCGATCCAAGAACCTAGAATTTTGCCAGTCTCGGAAAGCATGACCGAACCGACTTGGTGTTGACGTAGGGTTATCAACTTGCGCTTTGGTTCTTGCAAGAATCGCAGCCAATATCGCAGTTGAGCCAGACCGGCGTCGGCTTCATAAAGCCTGCCAATACTGGTGCTTCTTCCTGCAATGATGAACAGGTTTACCTGTTGCAACATGTCGCGGGTAAACATTTCTTTCACCACGCCATGCTGCCTCGGAATGTTTTGTGCCACTGGGTAGAAGTAGTTGATGAAAGCCTCATACTTTTGCACGATCACCATTTGATCGTGCGATGACGTCACCCTTGTTCCGCTGCTTCTGCCGCTTCAGCAGCAGCAATAGCAGCGGTTAGCGCATCTTCTCCACCCGGCAACGCAATCAACGCAGACGCCAGAGCGTCAATCGCCGTATTGCTTGGCAATTGCTCCGTTAGTTTCAGTTCCATGGTTTCTCCTTCGCTCACTAGCGTTCGCTCAGACAAGTATCAGGTGGTCACAGACGCCGCGACCACCGCGGCTGTTGTTCGAGTCCGACGGCGAGGTGTTCCAGTCCGACGCACGTGAACCGGCGTTCACCGTATTGTGCCAGGTGCCACCAAGGCGCACAGCGTTCTCCTGCTGGTATACCTGACCACGACCACCGTTAACATTGGCCCACGATGCCGCAGCGTTACCACCGCCGAACTCGTCACCCCAAACCCACATGGTTCCGGTGGCCTGAATAACACCCCACTTAGATGTATACCTTTGAGCAAGAGTGTCAATTCCTGTTCCAGAACCCGATCCATTTACAAGTCCAGTGTTGACGGGATCAGCATTCAAGGAGACGTTTTCTTTTACGCCATAGGCGAGGGAACCGAACTCAGAATAACGCGGCAAACGTTTTCCGAAAGCACTTAGGCACTCAGCGGTACTCCACCAATCCTGCACCGAATAGCGCGTTGATCCGTTGCCCCCGAATGCAGTGGGGATAATGGCCGTCGTTGTTCCGCCTGTAGCGCCATCAGCAATAGCAACATTGTGCTTACTCGTCCCATTGGTTTGCGGATCACGATTAAGTAAGTAGATATCTGACCAAAAACGATTCGCAACAAGGGTCATGCCACGCGGGTCGGGACAGACTGGCTTCCACTTCAAGTCCCAGAAGGAAAACTCGTTGATCGCTGGGGTGGTGTCGCCGCCGTTTGTTCCAGTTGCGTTGCCACCCGGTGCGTAGTGGAAACCACCAATAAGGCGGGAGTTGGCTGGTGGTGACTCAACGGGTGTCGGCCATGTTCCTGTCGCTGCTACTGCCTCAACGGAACCGTCATCGATGACGTAAATGAAATAGTCGGTTCCAGCGGTTAGGGAAGGCATGGTGATGGTGGTGTCAAACGCAAATGAAACAACTGTTTCATTAACCCAGACTTTGACGCCAGCGCGGATAGCCGCCGTACCTGCACCTGTTTTGTTAAAAGCCACGAACCCCGTTTCCGGCTTGTAGAACAATCCGGTCGCCGCTCCTTCAACGTCCGCAAAGTCAGCTTTTGACCCGAACGTGTCGTTTAGATCTGTCGCTGTGAGAACTTCACCAGGCGCAAAGTTGTCTCTTATTGCCATGTGTTTCCTTCCTAGTAACCAAGAGTATTTAGATCTAATATTCCAATTTGAGAGTTATTAAGCACCAAGGCCGGAGCCTGGCCCTCAGAGAAGCTGAGCACGACGCGATGCACGCCAGGGTCAATGCGGTGTTCAATGGAGTCCAGGCGCACGAATTGGTCAATGGCATCACCGATGCCACTTGGCGTGTAGAGCACGCGCACCAGGGAGCCAAGTTCCAGCGATAGCACCTGCGATATCTGCGCGGTCTCCAGCGAGTTCAGCACGACCTCAATGGAGTCCACGCGCAACAGCGGCTCGGAGTATCGGACCAAGATCGCATCTGCCAGGTCTTGCGCTTGTGCATCATCGGCAAGCAGCGAGTCACGGATGTCAAAGTCAATCGCGCCGTAAGCGTCAATTGAGCCAGCGTCCTCAGCCGTAGCCGTGCCGCCATTGAGTCGCGCCACGCTTATGCGGTTACGCAACTCCTCAGAGCCATACATGGCTGAGATGTTGGAGAACGGCAGGCCAGTGCCGTCATCGGCAAACTTCACATCGGTCAAGACCTGCAAGGCTGAACGATCACGGAACGTCAGCGCACCATTAGCGCCGATGAACAACGCGCCCTGCTCGGCCTCGTCCACCTTCTGCAAGTAAGCCAAGGCATTGACAGGCTTAGGATCAGCAGTGCCGCCGATAGCGTCAGCCTGCAACGTGGCAAGGCCGTCATCAATGTTGCGCCGACCAGCAGGCCAGGCAATCTCGGACCTGTCAAGGATCGCATTGATGCGCGCGCCCGTGCTCTGTGCCGTAGTCGTATGCGGCTGGATCTCCTGATTAGCCAGGAACACGAAACCGTCCGTGACCTTGACTGATGCGATGTGATCGCCGTTTAGCGAATAGGCCAAGTCCCAGTCATCAACTACGCCCGTGAAGATCGGCACGCCTGCGGTCTCAATAGTGACAGCTTTGCGTGGTCGCATAGATGCGCCATAGGGAGTGATCGCAGTACCAGCAGCAGGATCAAACTTCCGCTGTGAGTTGTCCAAGTCCACAGTCGCAGCGCCAGCCTGGTAGCGCTCCAAGGCGCGCGAGCGTCCACGGCGCACCGATACAGACCGCACGTTTTCGGTAACGTCCTGCAAGATGTCGCCAGCCAAGCCAAATGGCGCATCGTCCAGTTGGCCTTTCACCGGATCATCGAGCGTGAAGAAGTCACCATTACCGCCAGCCGACAAGTCAAAGGCGATGAATACGCTCGTGCTAGGCAGAGGCATACACCGCTCCGTTGCGACGCTCGTACGCCTTCAGCGCATCAACAATCTGACGGCCTACCTCTGCGCCGTTAGTGCCCATGCCTGCGTTTACGGTGAGGTTGATGGTGGTGCCGCTGTCTCGGAAATTGTTTAACGGTATGACAGCCTCAGGCCCAGCCTCACCAATCATGGCCATGGTTGGGGCCGTAACAATTCCGCCATCAGCAAGGTAGGGGATGTCTGGGAAAATGTCGGCAATGTGGAATGTATTCCCGCCAACAAATGGCACCCAATCAGGAATGCTGAATGGGCCAATGGAGAAGTCAAGGCGGTTCCATGCGTCAATCATAAAATTGACCGCACCCTTGAAAGCGTTCTTAATTCCATCAAACATGGTTGCCGCAATAGTGTTGATTAGATCAGGCAGTGTTCTAAAGAAATCAATGACGCCGGTAAAGATTTCAACAATACGCGCGCCAACCTCAACGGCCTTTTGCACCAGACTCACCAGAGCACCAATAACCCTGATAATGATCTCAATGACCAGGCCAAAATAACGAATGATTGCTGTCAGGTAAATGCTGTAAAGCGTTTGCAGAATGGGGAACACATACGTCTCAAGAAATCCAATGATGGCGCTGAATGCATTCTTGACGGCATCTATTGAATCTTTATTTTCGTCTAGTGCGTTTTTGATGCGATCAACAGCAGCTGATACGGCATTTTTGATTGCATCCCAGACTGCCATCACGGCGTTCCTGAAAGCCTCTGAGTTATTCCACAGCCATGCGATAGCCAGCCCTAGGGCAACGATTGCAGCGATGACAGCAACAACGGGAAGCGATACCGCAGCCACCGCTCCAGCAAGTGCACCCAGACCACTAATCATGGTGCCGACGATGAGCAGCAATGGCCCAATGGCGGCAGCAAGAAGTCCGACAACAACGATGATCTGCTTGACCTCTGGCGATAGATTTCCAAACGCCTGAGCCATGGCCTGCAATCTCTCAGCAATTTGGGCAACGACAGGGGCGATGATTTCGCCAATGCCCAATAGGGAGTTCTTAATCTCCGTAAGCGTCTGGCTAAGTTTGAATCCTGTGGTGTCGGCCATAGTGCCAAACGCATCAGAAGTCATTCCCGCTGCGTTGCCTACAACACCAAACGTTCCTTCAATTGATGCAGCGTCAGCGCCAAGAATTTGGAAAGCTGCTGACGCGGCCTCACTCGACCCAAGCAACTTGCCAAGCTGCTCACGGTTGCCACCAAGTTTCTCATCAAGCATGGCCAGCGCTTCAGGCAATCCCTTTTCAGCGATTGCCGCGCGCATATCGCTTGCGCTCAGCCCAACAGCATCAAGTGATTTCTTGGCTTCCTCGGTCGGCACAACAAACGCCCGTAGCAATGCCTGCACCTGCGTAACTGATTGGGCGGCATCGCCGTTGGTTCGAGTGAGCAGAGCGACGGCTCCGCCAACGTCCTCAAGGGATGCGCCAGCCTGCTGCGCAAAAGGCAGCACTCGACCAAGCGCGCCGGCAAACTGTGACGTTTCAAAGTTACCAGCGCGAGCAGTAGCAACGATGATGTCCGTTGCGTCAGCAGCGTTAATAACAGATGTGCCATAAGCGTTCATTGCGCCAGCAACAGCACGGGCAATGTCGTTAGTTTCACCAAGGCCAGCAGCGCTTGCCTTGGCTGAAAGTTCCAAGGCATCCATGGCATCTTTGCCACGCAAGCCTGCTGACGTGACAACAAACAAACCGTCAGATAGTTCGCTGGTGCTCTTGCCTGTTTGCGATGACAAGGCAACGACAGATGCTTTCATGTCATCAACTTCATTGGCGGCAATGCCGACCAGGGCCGTGACCTTGGCCATTGACTTATCAAATTCAATGGTCATTGCGGTGGCGGCCGCACCAATGCCGACAATTGGCAAGGTTACGCCAGCCGTTAGAGACTTACCAACGCCAGTGACTTTGGAGCCAATGTCTTTCATTTTGTCGCCAATGGCCTCAGCCCTGGCGGCAAATCCATCTAGGTCTTTTTCAGCACCTTTAAGGGCTGACCCATCCCAATCGCCATAGACTCGAACTTTCGCGCCAAGCTGTGCCATTAGCGAAGCCCCAATCTGCGAGCATGATTAACGATGGTGTCACGGATCTTTTCGCGCAATTCAGGAGTGATTACGCGGTAGTAAGCAGGCAGCAGTGCGCGTGGCTGCTTGCCTGGGTAGCGAGCGTTGATCACATTTACCAGATGTGCACCGCTGGGAGTGGTCACCCGTGAACCATCACCCATCAATGACCAAATGGAACCGCCAGCATTTGCCTGCACAACTTCCCAAGCAATACCTGCGCTGACACCCTTGCGGCGGTAATTGTTGCGCTTGACCTTGAAGTTGGAACTGACTGTTGATGGGTCAAAGCCAAGGTCGCGGCCGCGCTTGGCGTCAAGCCATGGCCCCCAATTACTAACTGCATTGTCTGGTGGGGTTAAGTAACTTGCTTCAGCAGCCACTTGCTTACCTGCTTGGGTAATGATTTTGGTGACCTCATTGGCTGCTTTTTTATCGGTTTCCCTTAGCGCGTCATAGAGTTCACGCAAGCCTGAGACTTCAATCTTGTAACCCTTGGAACGCACAACAGCCATTAGCGTTTTGCACCCTTCTGCATTTGCACATTGCGCCAACGCAGATATCTCTGCATTGTTGCAATCATGCGCGGAGATTCCAAAAGGATTGCGCTTGGTGCAAGTTTGAATTCATATGCCAGATGAACCACAGCCCAATGGACTGATTGCTCACCCAGCGGGGTTATTCCGGGCTGCCTGCAATCTGAATGGAATCAACGCGCTCCATCCAAGGTTCAAATGTGTCGGTCGTTAATTTGTTGCGCTTGAGCGCGTGCCACGCAATAAACATCAAATACTTGATGCGCGGATTCTTTTGAAAATCCCCAAGAGCCATGTCATAGGTTTCTTCAAATGCGTTGAGATCGGGGGCAGAAGCAGTTACCTCTACCCCCGATCCATCGAGATACTCAACAGTGAGGGCTATACGCATCATGGCGCAGGGTTCCTTTCAGACTCAGGCAGTGCCGCGAACAACGGAGCCCGAAACAGGCCACGTCACAGACAGGGTTGCCAGATCCCCCACCGAGGACGCAAACGGCTGGTACTGATTGACCAAGCACACTGCGGTGTAGGACGGGTTAGTGGCTGATGCGCTGCCGCTGGTTGGCTTGATGACAACCGTGGCGAGCGTGTTGAGCAGCGGGAACAGCGTGGCGTCCACAGCAGCAGCGCCGAAATCCTGATGGAACTCCAGGGTGACGCTTGCTTGCTTGAGACCGCCAACGCGAGAACGCCATGCAGAACCAAACGCTGTGGTTTCCACATCATCAGATTCAATAGTGAGTTCAGCGCTTGCAAGGCTGGTAGAAAAATCGGTGCCTGCAACGGTGATGCTGTAATCAGTTGCGACAAACTTTGCCATGAGGGTTTGCCCTTTCCTTATTGAGCGTAAACCTGGACGACAAACTCTGCCGCCAGGTAAGTCACATCACCGATTACCAGTGATGTGTAGTTCCGCATCTCTGTGACACGGAGGTCTGAAATAACGCCATTCAAGTCACGGTCTGACTCGATGGCTGCCTTGATGCTGCTGGCGCCAGTAGTGGCGCAGTAGGCGTCAAGCTTTGACTGTGCACTGCGTTCATCAACGCGCCCAACAATTGCCAGCACAGTGAACTCAAGAGTGTCCAGGCCTCGACCGTAGGCAGTGTCAAAGGCGATGGACTCCGGCTTGACTACCGCAATCGGCGGATTGATGACGTCAGGAATCCACGCGCTAGTGCGCAGCCCTGAGATCGTCGCCAAGTTAGTGGCGATGCCTGAGCGAATAGCGGCAATGTCAGCCATTAGGAAATGCCTCGATAGCGCACATATGGTGCGACAAGTTGTGCAACGTCGCCATCAAGTTGGCGGCTGGTGACGCGCAGCGCGCCGAGTTCACCGAACGTCACACCGAGGGGAGACTCAAGACGCTTGAAGATACGCGCAGCCTGGATCACTGCTGCCTGTGTGATGACGCTAGGCACGCTGGGCCAGCCCCAGGTGGCGGTTACTTTGACGCCGACTTCACCGACCAGGCCAGGCCATAGGTAGTCGCCGATGGCGCGCACTCTGGTGTAGGGCCAGGTCAGTCCCTCGCTCTTGCCGTTCAACGGTTCAAGTTGGTAATCGTCTGTGCCCCAGGTGACTTCCCATTGCGGTGGGTCATAGTCGCTGGTTTGGATAATCAGGCCGCTAGTCGTGGCGATGTCATCCACTTGGAGCACCATGGCGTCATCAGTAGCGAAGTAGCGCGCCTCGGTCACTGTGCCAAATGAGCGACCACAGTAGCCATCAATGAGTTCGGACGCTGCGGAGCCAGCCATGGAAATCAAGGAATCGTCTACGGAATCCGTGATGCGTAGCGCGGCTTTGATCTGCGCTGTGCTGGCGTAGAGCGTCATCTGGTGTCCAATCTTTCAACAGGTTGCGCACGGCCTGGCGCACTTCCTCTTGGCTTGCCTTACGGCGCGTGAGTTGATCTAGAGTTATGTCAAGGGCTGCGAGCATCGTCTTGTCATCCATTGATGGTCAGCCCCTCTGTGTCATAGCGGTGACCTTCCAGGCGCGGTGTCACCCAGGGATTCAATGAGTGAACACCAACACCAAGACTGCGGATCTTTGCCGCCATCGCTTCAAGACTGCGCGTCCAGATGCCAAAGTGCAGGTGACCGTCAGGATCGGGATAACCGTCAATGCGTGAGCGTCCGTCAAACTCGCCGCAGTCAGCGCCCACCAGCATGATGTGTGCTGCGCCCATGTAGACCGCCAGGTGCATTGCCATGTGCAGCGATGTGGGGCCAACGACTAGGCGGTCATCATCTGTGGGCCAATGGTCAAACGGATTGAACCTGGCGTAGTGCTGGTCAGTCGTGGGCACAAACACCACGTTGGGTGACGTTGCCCTGTTCGGGCTGCGATCCTCAGGTGGCACTTGCTCGACTGTCGGCGTGAACACCAGGCAGTCAGGGCGCATCTCGGCGATGCGGTCTGCGTCAATGTGGTGATGTGTGACTGAGTAGGGGTCACACTCAGGACGCATGACGCCTGAAAAGTTAGTGCCAATGACGATCTTGTCGGCGAAGAATCCAGGCGCGGTGTGTTGCAACGTAGCGCCAGAGCCAAGCACCCAGATGGTCTGGCCTTGATGCACGTTCCAGAAGTCAGCTAGTCCCATGAGTTGCGCCTGCGGATAGCCAGGGACCAGCGGCCCTCACTCGTAGGGTTGTGCTCTTGCTTCATCTTGTAATACTCAGCATTGGCCTGGAAGGTGTGCTGATTCTTGTCGCGGTAGCCATGCGTGAGCGTGCTGGAGTTGTCGTGATGCACAGGCACATCGCTCAGCACGACTGGGATGCCAGCCGCGCGGCATCGAGTCTGGTAGTCGTTGTCTTCAAAGTAGGCAGGGTGCAAGGACTCGTCAAACAGGCCGACGGTCTGCACGACTTCCTCGCCGATAGCAAAAGCACACCATGGCGGAGCGCCAGCCGACAGCGTGAGGAACGCGCGCGATGCGTAAGTGTGAAACAGTTCAAGTGAGCCAGCCGGCCAGATCACATCAAAGTTGGCAATGAGCCAGTAGTCAGCGAACGGGGAACACTTGATGCCCAGGTTCCACGACCCAGCAACACCCATGTTTGCAGGCATCGGCAGCAGGCTGAACCTGTCCACCTTGTCCTGCCACGGTACTTGTGCAGGGTCCACGCAGCGCCCGTTGTCAATGACGATTAGGTGCGCCACGGGAAAGTCAATGCTGCCCACCATGCGATACAGCAAGTGCGGTGCAGTCAGCACAGGCACAACCATGGCTGGTATCACAGCGCCGCCAAGATAGGCCGCCAATACTTTGCATAAACCGTGTCAGCGTCGTACTCAAGTGCGAACTCACGCGCCTTGGGTGACCTGCCGTGACCGCGTTGGTAGGCGTTCTCAAGTGCCTCAATGATTGAAGGAATACCAGGGGTGACCCACCAGGCTTTTTGTGCTGCGTCCCATACAGGCTGACCTTCGACTAGCCAGCCATCGCCGACGAGCTCAGGCTGTGCCGTTGCATTGGAGACAATGACAGGCGTGCCACAGGACTGCGCCTCGACTGCCGGAATCCCAAAGCCTTCACCAAGTGAGGCTTGCAGCAGCACATCCATGCCTGTGTAAATCGCAGCCATGGCCTGATTGGGGATGCCCAGGCGGTGCATGTATTGATCCACAAACACAATGCGCTTGGGGTCAATGCCGCAAGCCTTGGCAAGGTAGTGCAAGTCAATGCCGCCCATTGCGCCCTTGGCTTCAGTGTGGACGTACAGCACAGCGTCCGTGCGCTGTTGGCTCCACATGGCGAAGGCCAAAAACATTTCGGGCAGCGCCTTGCGGTTCAGTCCGTGCTGTCCACCTTTGTTCGCTGAGTTGATGCCGACCACAAATGCGTCATTGGGAACGCCCATAAACTCACGCGCCTCAACCATGCCGCTGGCGAGTTCGATCTTGTCGGTTGCCTGGAACAGGTTGGTGTCAATGGCGTGCGGCGCGTAGTAGCACTGAACGCCGACATCCTGCAACATCTTCTCACCAAAGCGAGACATGGCGATTGGCGTCACGTTGTCACGCTTGCACCATTCCACAACGTCAGGCGGTGCAGGCTGGTGGTCAATGGGGACCCATGATGCGATGTTGTCCACCATGTCCCACTGCTTGCCCTTGAATACCCATACGTCAAACAGGGTGATGAGCAGTGGATCAAGGTCTGGGTGCTCATGCTGCCAGGCAGCCATGTGCGCTGGCGTTACATCGTTGGAGTAAAGATCAAAGCCGCGCGGAAAATGTTTCATGCCCTGGAACTCTTGGACAGTTCCTTCTAGGCCATAGTTGCTGGCAAGGGCTAGGGCATGACCGTCAGCCTTCATGCGTGACGTAACTTGCGCCGTCTGTGTGCCGTAACCAGTAGTCGCCCATGGGCTATTGCTTGCCCACAGGACTGCCTTAGGTTTGCCAGCACTTGCGCGTCGTGCAGGGTTGCCAGATCGCTTGGCGTTTTTCATGTCGCAGGCTTTCGGTCGCAGGGTTTGGAGACCTGAGAAGGGGCCGCGTCCTGCGCGCCGCGACCCCTCCTCAGGGGTTAGATCATCGGACTAGGAAGCGTTACCGATGAAGTACTTCACATGGCTGGACTGCGGCAAGCCACCGTCCACACGGAAGGTCGCACGGAACGTCACGAGATCGCTTGAGAAAGCGAAGTCATCGGAACGATCCAGGCGGATGCCACCGACCTGACGCACCATGTACGACGGGAGGTGACCAGCAATGAGCGACTTGGCAGAAGTTGCCGGATCAGCCATTGCAGGGTTCTCGATCAACGGGAAGCCCAGCACGCGGTCAGGCGTTCCCTCTGCAAGTGCAGGCTGGAACACATAGTCTCCACCAGGGCTGGTGAGCTTGCGGAGATTTGCAATGGCCTTTCCATTACCCATCACAGCGAAGCCAGGCAGACGACGAGCAGCAGCGTCAGCCGAGTAGATCAGGTCCACCACGTTGTCGTAGGTGAACGCACCGGAGACACCAGTGCCGCCAGTGACACCCGAGCCAGCCGAGTTCACAATGCCGTTGGGCTGAACCGTGCCAGTGCCCGTGGTCAGCGCAGCGTTCACCGCGTAGCCGAGAGCCTGACCAACGTTGGTTCCGAGGTAGCCCAAGATGTCCACGCCAGCGTCTTCGATCATTTCACGAGAAACCTGGGTCAGGAACGAATACTTGAACGCACCCAAGGTGAGGAACGCTTGGAAGCTGGGATCGCTCTCACCAATAGCCGAAGCCTCAGAGGTGACGCTACCAACCGAGTAGGCCGACGTCCGCGGGATTTGCAGGGACTCTCCACCAGCGGTGTTGATAACCGTTGCAACTTCCAGCATGGGGCCGGTGTAGCGAGCAAGCTCCATGATGCGGTCGTAGAACGAAGTCGGCACAGGAGCGCCAGTGCTGCTGGTGCTGACATCGCGCTTCTCAAAGTTGAGCGAGCGAACTTCACCACGAGCAAGCGAACGAAGCATTTCCGCATCGGTCTGCACGGGAGCAACAGTGGAAACCGCACGCGCTTCAGCGTGGGCAGCAGTAGCCTCAGCCACTTCACGCTCACGCATTTCAAGCGAGCGCATGTCATCAATGATCGCCTTGCGGCGGTCCATGTCTGCAAACGCGCGGTCTACTGACTCACGCTCAGCAGCGTCGAGTGAACGGCCCTCAGCAGCAGCGCGGTCAAGGATTTCCTTAGCCGCCTCATATGCCTTGGCGCGTTCCTCAATCTGGGTCTTGACGTAATCCGTCATTAGTTCTCCTAGATATTGGAAGGTTGTACGCAGGGGGACAATGGGATGCGGCTCCGCAATCCCGACCGTCAGCGCGGCTCCGCTACTGACGAAACTTTTTAGATGGCCTTAGCCAGCAACTCCAACTTGTCACGCAGCACGTTGATTAGTTCTGCGTTGTCTTGCTGCGGCTCATCGGCCTTGACGCGCTGACGCTCAACCACATCAACCAGCAGCGATGCTTGGTCATCGTTGAGCTCATTGCCAGACTCAAGCGCAGTAAGCGCATCAGCCAAGGCATCAGCGTCAGTCTGTGTGCGCTGGGCAAGGATCTGCGCCTTGCGGATGGTCGCGCTGGTTGCCTCGTACGCAGGGAAGCCAGTGACCACTGACACCTCGTGCAGGCGGATCTCATTGAGGAAACGTCGCTGACCGTCTTGGCTCCACTCGTCGCCGCCGCGCGGAACAGAGAAACCAAAGGACATTGAATCCACCACGCCCGAACGCAGCAACACAGCGAGGTCACGCGCGTAGGTGGTGTCAGGCAAGTCAGCCTCAGCGCGCAGGCCGCGTCCATCTTCCGACAGGCGCAGCGTGCCTGAGCGAGTAGAAGCAAGCACCATGGTGTCGTCGTGGTTCACAAACATCTTCACGTTGTTACGCGCGCCAAGTGTGCGCTGGAAAGCACCAGGGCGGATCTGCTCAACAAAGGGCAGCGGCTCAGAGTCGGAATTGAACACAGCCGCATAGCCTGAGAACACAGCGCCGTTGCCAGCCTCGCGCACTTCCAGGTCTTGCACCTGCATTTCGCGGATTTCAACCTTGGTCATTTCTTTCCTTTCGCCGCCAGGCTCCATGCCTTCAGCAATAGAGACCGCAACCATCTGGTCAATGGCGGCCTGCTTGGTTGTATGACAGCCGATGACTTCACCGTCATCTTTGATCGTCGCCCAGCCATCGCAACCTGTTGCTGAGTCTGTGATGAAGTAAGGCACTAGATCCCTTTCAAGGAATACCAGCCTTGGTCCCAAAGCTGCAAAAGTCTGTGGAAATATCGCTCATACTTTGGAGCAGTGGCTTCAAGGCTGTAAGTGTTGAGCGCCCGTTGCCTGATGTAGTTTCGGTCAAGTGTTGGTGCTGCTTCTACTGCCTCAACAAACTCACCAAAAGTCCGGCAGCGGAAACCTGTCTTGCCGTCCTCAACCGTCTCAGTAAATGCGCCCCAGTCAGTTGTGATTACTGGAGTGCCTGTCATTTGTGCTTCAACATTTACTGTGCCGTATGGCTCCACATAAGTGGTTGGTACAAACACGGCAGATGCTTCTCCAAACCATTGAGCGCGGTCAAGACCAATCGGTCCGATGTATTCGCCATAGGCAGGTGGTGTCCCAACGCCAGCAACTACCAGTCGCTTGCCTAGATGCTCGGCAACATCGGCTGCAATCTTGTAGCCCTTGCGCTCGATTAGGCGACCGATAAAGAACAGGTAGTCACCTTGGCCTGTGCCTAGTGGAAACTCGCTGGCGTCCACATAGCCAGGAATTACTGCGTCATACCATTTGCCGTCAAGGTCCGCCGGATTGCTTGTTGTTGTGCCATACACAGCGTGCATCCACGCGTAGGACTCAAACACTCGGAAGTTGGCGAACGTTCCAGGATAGCCGATCCCAAACTCAACCGTCATAAGCTCGGGCAGCATTTGTGCAATGGGTTGATGGCAAGTTCCACCGATCACGCAAATAAAGTCTTTTTGCTGCGCTCTTTTGCTGATCTCCGCAGCCACTCGCAGATTGAAGTTGCGCCATTGTGGAAGGCTCAAATCAAACTTGCCAATTGTGTAATGATTTCCTTGCAAAATGTCCAATCGTTCTTGTTCACTTATGCAAGAAATATGCTCATAACATGGCGCGGTGTTCTGTTCTCCGCTGTAAAGAAAAACAGTGTGGCCTGCGGCTTTCATCATTTGCGAGAACTTGCGCACTTTCATGGTAAAGGCACAGGCTGGGAAATCATCAGTGGTGTGCGTGAATGGCAAGCCAACCACATGAAAGCGCACGGCTATCCGATGCCTCGCGTAAAGACAGTCAAAAGCCAGGTGTCAGTTCCATACTTGAAGAGCACGCCAGAAGAGAATTGACCATTCAATACTTTGAGCGAGCTTTGAGCATTGACAGTCACGCCTGATGCTCCGGCGATTGTTACAGCGCCAGTATTGATATTGGCAACATAGACAATTGTGCCAATCGGAAATGCCACGGTTGCGTTAGTGGGCACAGTAATTGTCCTTGCAGCACTGTTGCTCATTGTGATGAGTTCACCAGCATCAGCCAAAACCAATGTGTAGTTAGCAGTCTTGGCATTGACGGCTGGCAGTGCTACTGGTCCGGTTGCACCTGTGGCTCCGGTCGGTCCGGTTGCACCGACACTTCCTGTCGCACCACTCGGTCCAGTGGGACCAGTCGCACCAGTTGGTCCTGTTGCACCAGTTGAGCCAGTAGCACCCGTTGGACCTGTTGCGCCTGTTGCGCCTTGTGTTCCTTGAGGACCCGTTGCGCCCGTAGCACCCTGAGGTCCAGTTGGCCCTGTGGGTCCGGTTACACCAGTTGCGCCTGTCGGGCCAG
>Ga0255158_1000303_pt1 | contig 17857 bp, 10 predicted proteins | sample Atl_Atlam_RepC_8_2_FD_188426 | JGI IMG/M metagenome (GOLD analysis project Ga0255158, IMG submission 188426) | Freshwater microbial communities from Altamaha River, Georgia, United States - Atl_Atlam_RepC_8h | ecosystem: Environmental > Aquatic > Freshwater > River | place: USA: Georgia...
CGCATCGAATCCAAAACGACGAACAACACCCCGGAGTAACGAACGAAATAAACGGTGTCTTCAAACCCGACCGGCCCGTTACGAGGAATAGTAAATTGTCTGCTCCAATGAGGACCAAGTGTACGTTTCTCGGTACCCGATGGGAGTCGACGAGAGATGTACTCATGATTACCCGACACGGGGAGCGTGGGTATCATTCCGTGGAGAAAGCCGCCAGCCTCGAACCACTCGCCCCATTCATCATCGTGATTTCCCGCGCGTTGATTTATGAGGTCTCCTGCATGCAGCATCAGCGCTACGGTCGGTTCATCCCGAAACCCTTGCCGAATTACCCTAGAAAAGTGCGATCGAATAGAGTTTTGAGCGTCACCAAAGTATAGAAATGAGAACGGTTTGAATTCCGCCGGCGCGGTTCGAAACTGGAACCACTCACTCCATGTTCCATCGCCTCGCACCCGATATGCATACAGCGTCTCGGGCTGTAGTCCCTCGAGTCGTACAGAATGATGACGACCTGCGCCATTGACGGTTTTCAACCACTGACTACTACCTAGCGCAGTCTTAGCGGCGAGATGCAACCCGGGTGTATCAAGTGCTTGGGTCCATTGCACGACGGTCTGCCGAACACTTGCCGAGGTTCTCCAGTTAATTGAAACGCTGTGGGCAGCGTCCTCACCTGGGACAATAATGAGTCTGTCGGGATGGCGAGATGGCCGGTAGCGATGATCCCCTTGATGGGTCAGCGTATTGCCGTGATGTTCCGCCGAGAATGCATGCGGGGGTTCCGCGCTCGCTATCAAAAAGCAAAGAGCGAGGAACCACCGCATGTCCAATTTGAGCGCCATGCTACATGCTTTACTTAATAATTATGCCGCGACCACTCGCTCAGAAAACTACGCGAACACCAGCCGCATAGCGAGGTCCAAAACGCTCCCACTCGATCGTCTGCACACTACTGAAGCTTGACGGTATTCCCGTTGCAGTCAGCAAGTTACCCGGCTCCGAGAAGCGCCGGCCCGGGTTATTGAGCAAATTAGTGGCATCGAAATAGATCTCGAAATTCTTGTTTACGGAATATCGTGCTGAGAAATCCAACTCATCGTCTGCCGCCCAGAAGGTGTCTCCACCATCGGTCAGGTCATCGGCGAAAGAATCGAGCCAAAGAGAACGTTTCTGATAACTGAGCTGCAGCGAGAGATCGTACTTTTCGTAGTAAACCGAGAAGTTGTAGACCTCGTCTGAGGTTCCCGGCAGACGGAGCTTTCGCGCCGGCACTGTGCCGATCGCCGGTTTGGTGACTTCGCTGTCGTTGAGCGTGGCCGTTGCACGGAAGCCGAAGCCGCCCATCCAGTCCGGTAAGCCCGTGGCGCTAATCCATGGTTCAAGTTGCAGTTGAGCAGCAGCCTCGACGCCCGTGAGATACCCATCTCCGCCGTTGGTGATGCCCGAGAATAGGTAGCTCGAGCGATCAATTCCGTTGGTATTCAGCGAGTCGGAATTAAAGATTCGAGACTGTCGATACAACACATCACTAACGCGCTTATAGAAGACACCTGCCATTAGGTAACCCTGCGGTTCGATATACCATTCGAAGTAGGCATCAGCACCGCGCGCTTTCTCTGGCTTAACCGCCGGATTACCTCCAGAAATCGTCAGGTTCGTATCGTTGACGACAACGTTCGGGCGAATCTGATCGTAGTCCGCTCGAGCCGCACCAGACGTCAGGGAGAACCGCAGCTTTTTGGTATCGTCCAAGTTGTAATTGACATGTAAGCTCGGGAAGGCCTGAGTGTCACTGGACTGCGCAACGATTCGGCCCGAAGCGCCTGCGATCGTGCCATTCGCGATTCCACGATTCTTAAGATTTTCGACGCGAACTCCGGCTACTGCAGAACCCCAATCCCACTTGACCGTGCCCATCACATAGCCCGCTAAGACCTGCTCCCGAACGTCGTAAAAATTCGCCACTACCGGTTGTAGCGAGAAGTTCGAGCGGGCTGCATTGATCGCTACACGCATTTTTTCTGGATCGAAATACCGGAAGGTGTAATCCATCTGGATTCGTCCGAGGAAGGCTTTGTCGAGCGAAAACTGGTTGTAGTCCGTGGACAGCCCGATCGCACTGAACTGCGCTGCGGTATTCAGAACGAGATTTTTCTCGTCTACGACCTTGGTTCGCTGGTCGAACTGCACGCCGAATTTTAGCGTCGCGTCACCCCCTAAAAAATTCGTATCGTGTGTAGCAAAAACCCGTCCTGTGTACGCCGTCGTTGTGTCGATTGCATCGAGCGTCGTCAGTGACGTCAAAGGCTTCGTAAACGTATCGATCGCGGTGACCGGAGATCCCGCTTGGTATCGCGTCGGAGACGAAAGTTGCAACGTCGTGAAGAGTTGCAGACGCGAGCGATTAGGGTCCGAAAAGTCATACGCTACAGTCGGACGAAGGGTGCGGGTGCTCGGGCTTTCCCAGCTCGCCTCGCCAACAACCGAGCGGTCGTCCTTTGACTCGGTGTAGTTTCCGAGCCAATTAAGCGTCCAAGAATCGCTTATCTGGTGTTTACCCTCTAAGGTATTCGTGAAAATTGATTGTTCGAATGCGCGAAGGGTCGATCGCTGTCGAATATCAATGCCGTAGACCGTGCCCTTGAGCGGAGTATTCCCGATGCAAATATCGGCGTAGCCCGTGGTGGTCGGCGTCGAGTTCAGCGTCGGTGTGCATCCTGCAGTCTGCGCAACGAGATCGGACTGGCGATCATCTAAGTCAAAGCGGTAGTTGTCGCGTGCCTCGTCGTCAGTGAACGTCGTGAAAATCGACCGCAGCGAGATCTCGTTTCCGCCATCTCGCCAATCAATCCGCCCGGTCCCGGACCAGTTTTTACGCGTTAAGCGGTACAGCTTATTCTCTGCTTCGTGCGCCCAGAAGCGAGTTTGGTTATCCGGGCGCTGATCTTGCGACACGCGCTCGAAATCCGTCTCGAAGTTGTCGGTCACCATCGCGCGCTCGAAATAGGTCGCAGAGAACACTACCCCGACCTCTCCGGCTCCAGTGTCGAACCGATTTGAATAGACCCCAGATCCTTCGTATTGCGGTCGATCACCAAGGCTCGCGTGTCCGTATCCCGCTTTCGCCGAAATACGCTCGCCGTCAAAATCGAATGCCGATCGCGTGACGATGTTGACGTTGCCAGAGATGGTTTCGCTCGGCATGTCGGGAGTCACAGCCTTGGTGACGATGATCTGCGAAGCAATGGCCGAAGGAACAGAGTCATAACGAGCGTCACGTCCCTCTGGACTGACGACAGTGATCCCATCGAAACTCAGTGTCGTCCAATAGTTCGGGGCGCCACGAAGGCTGATATACCGGGCTTGGCCCTGATCTCGCTCGACAGCTACACCTGGAACCCGGCTGGCCGCTTGGGCTATATTTTGGTCTGGCAGGCGGCCGACGGCGTCAGCAGCGGCTACCGCCACGAGGTTATCTGAGTTTCGCTGAACTTTGAGCGCAGCCGCCTCCGATTCCGCGATCGGTCTAGACCCAATTACGACTACTTCACTCAGATCAGACGCTGAAGCCGGGACGCCTTGATCCGCGAAGCCCGAAACAGACCCCGTCGAAACAAGAGTCGAAATAGAAAACGCGATCGAACGACTGAGTACGCCCATGAAACGCTCCCTGTTGGATTTTTTGCTGATCCGGATCACGCAACAGACCGGATGAACCACTCCTCCGACGGCGGGGCGGGTTCGAACGCTATTCTTTACGGAAATTCTTACGAATCTATTTCACTGACGTGGCGATTACGTTTAAAGCGATGGTCATTTCGGTTGACCGCTGTACACTAAGTACTATGAAATGCCAAAGAATTCCCAAAGTCTTATTCGCTTTTTTTCTCAGTGCACTTTGCATCACATCGGCATACCCCCAGGCGTCAAGACCCGTTTTACCAAAGCTCATAACAGAACCTGTACGGCATGATACGGACGACCCTGCGATCTGGGTCGACCGTAAAAACCCCGCAAACAGCCTGGTGCTCGGAACCGATAAGGACATTGACGGGGCTTTGTATGTATTCGGGCTCGACGGAAAGATTCGACCCGAGCTAATCATTCGCGGCCTCTTACGCCCCAATAACGTAGATGTTGCCTACGGTGTCACGCTCGGTGGTCGCCAAGTCGATGTCGCCATTGTCACCGAGCGATTTGCTCATCGGTTACGCGTCTATACATTGCCTGATATGCGCCCGGTTGATGGCGGCGGAATTCCGGTATTTGAAGGCGAACGCGCTCGCGACGCGATGGGCGTAGCGACTTACACTCGCGCTTCCGATGGCGCACTTTTCGTAATTGTTAGTAGATCGGATCGGTTCGCTCCGAGAACGGGATATCTTCATCAGTATCGACTCGTTGATGATGGGACCGGGTCCTTGGTCGGGATTAAAGTCCGAGCGTTTGGCGAATGGAGTGGTCTGAAGGAAATTGAGGCGTTATCGGTGGATGCGGTTCAGGGCGTGGTTTTCGCGAGTGACGAAACCTTCGGTATCCGCGTGTACTCAGCGGATCCCGCTATCGAAGATGCAAACGATGAATTGGCGCAGTTTGGACGTACTGGCTTTGCGCGTGATCATGAAGGCAGCGCAGTTTTTCGTCGGAGTAACGAGCGATCCTTACTTTTTGTTTCCGACCAACAAGCGGGCGAATTGAAAGTTTTTGACCTAGACGGACGATTCGGATCTCAGGAGCAAAACAAAGTCATTGGACGCGTGAGAATTTCGGCACTTGAAACAGACGGTATCGAAATCACAACCGCCTCTCTGCCGGGCTTTTCGGGAGGACTTCTGGTCGCGATGTCTGCTGATAAAACCTTTCATTTCTATGATCTGAATGAAATTCTCCGGTCCATCATACCCGTCAAAAATTGACGGCCGGATACAGCTCAGGAATAAAAGTGTCTAAACTGTCAAAATCAAATCGGTGACACGCTAACTCATTGATTTGTAAGACTGGGCCCGCTTGGATTCGAACCAAGGACCAAGGGATTATGAGAAGAACGAACGAACTTGATCCCATTGGCCATCAATCACTTACGCGTTCCTAAATCCCGTGTGTAAGAGAATGTGTATGTAACAATCGTGTTTTTGAAATTTTTCCTTGGTGTTTTGGGCAGTTTTGATCGCTTACAGAAAATGCATAATTTTTTGCAGTATCAGACAAGCACGTTTATTTGAGCGAAATACCAGTCGTCCAAAATCGAAGATTGACTTGGCAAGCGTATAAGTCAATGCTCACTCGGAGACGGCTTGAGCTCGATAATTACCAAGCATCTTTTTATGAAGAGCAGTGAAGGTCGCTGAGTCGCCCATCTTGATGTATTCAAACATCAAGACATTTGCCACTACAAAGCCCATCGTCATCAATGACATGGCAAGAGCCTTTACCTATTCGAGAATCTGGTGACTTCGAAAATTCCGTTCGGGCATAAACCCCGACGGTTAAGCGCCAAAAAATCATGATCAAGAGTAAAATGGGACGTTATCGCATCCCACCGACGTTAAATCAGCTCACTCGCAACGTGTCGAGATAAATGCGTTGCTCGAGACGGGGTTCGCCATTAATGCCGATGACTTGGGCAAGGATCGATGCTTCTGCATCGAACCAGTCCACGGTGAGGAGACCGAAGTTTTGCTCGCGTATTACGTTGCCAATTCGACGGGAATTCGGTGGCGTAACCGGCCAGACTTCCGTTAGCCCGCTGGAGGTTATATCCCACAGCGGATAGGGGCTATTCAGGTCGAGTCGGGATATTTCTCCATAATGAGTATCACCGCTAATACAGATCAACCCATCGGCGCGATACTTCCGTATCGACTGCAGCAGGCGCTGATGATCACTCGTGTAGTTGATCCACGCCTCCCATCCCGGAAAGTCCGCAACCACCTGCAGGCCTGATGCCAGTATTCGTAAATCAACGGGCTCCTTCAATTGCGCCTCGAGCCACTGCCACTGTACTTCGCCCAACATCGTCGCCGATAGATCGGGATTTCTTTCGTATGGGCCTGGAACCTCGCGCCCCTCACGCTCTAGACGCTCTGCCCAATCCTTGTATCGGGCACTGCCGAGATCGAGAGATCGAATCGGTGTCCGGTTGAACCGAAGGTCAGGGAGAATGACCTGCAAGCTACGATTCCCCGCTGAAAAGATAATCGAATCAAAGATACCCTCGCGAGTTCGTCGAACAGAGTCGGAGGGCTCACCCCAAAACTCACAGAAGATCCGCCGCGACTCTTCCTTCATCGGATATTCGTACCCCGCATCGTTCTCACCGTAATCATGGTCATCCCAAGTCGCCATAATTGGCACCTGAGCGCAAAGTCTTTGGAATCCGGGCTTCGCACGAAGCTTCGCGTATTTCGCCTGAAGCACCGACGGGTCACGGGTATCTCCATAGACGTTGTCTCCCAAGAAGATGAAGAGATCAGGTCGTGACTCAAGAATGACATCCCAAATAGGCTGCTGCTTATCTTGGTGAGCACACGAGCCGAAAGCAATGCGTGTTGGTAAAGATCGACTATCAGGTCGGCGCGGTTTCCCTACCGCCGCCGACCCTAGTGCTAAGCCCGGCTCGAAGGTTGGCAATGCGAGCCCTGCCAGGAGCAGATCTCGCCTACCCACCCTAGTCAGAAACGCACCTTGAGCGACACGAAGTACTGCGCCGGCGCGCCCACCAGCAGAGTTTGAGTCGTACCGGAAGGATCCGCGTTTACGAAACCATTTGATCCGACGGTGGAAATATACAGCTCATCCGTCACGTTAGTCACTGAGGCTTGGATTGTTAAATCTTTGATGAAATCGAGCGTCGTCACGCGATAACCGACGCTCGCATTGATCAATGTGTACGAGTCGACGCTTCCCTGGTTGAGGAAAGTATAGAAGCGCTCGCCAACATAGTTGAAGTCGGTTCTCGCGAAGAAGTTACCGTCGTCGTAAGCGACTTCACCACGAACCATCAGCTCCGGCGCATCGGGTACCGTTTTAAGCGATACCGCCACTCGGGTGCCGTTCGTAAAGTAATCATCGTCAAACGTTGAATCGTTCCAAGCTGCGGAAGCAAACAAGGTGAGATTATTGACCGGTCGCCAATTGAGGGCGGCTTCGACGCCCACGGTGGTGACCCCACCCACGTTGGCGAGAACTGACGGGTTCCCGACGATACCGGGACCTTGCTGTATAGCGAGCAGGCGATCATTAAACCCGACCCGATAGGCCGTCAGCGAACCCTCAAACTCCGCAGAGCGGAAGCGATAGCCGAATTCTAACGAGTCTGAAGTTTCTGGCTCTAGCACGTCCTTGATTGCCACGAAACCCGCAGCGGTCGTGCTGAAGGGCCCCGCGGTATTCGCACTGACGAACGCTCGAGCGTTTCGCGCGAACTGGCCGAAAATCTCCTGATTTTCAGAGACATCGTATGTCACCCCCAGTTGGGGCAAGAACCCTTCGGTCGCATCGATCGTTCCAGTTTTATTGGGGCCTGTCACCGTACTCGCTGTATTTTCGACTTTCATGCTCTTGAATCCGAAGTTGATCTTCAGCGCATCGCTGACGGAATAAGTATCGGCAATATGAAACTGTGTCGTACGGGTGGAGAATTTGTACTCCCATTGCGTCAACAGCGGATCACGCAAAAAATCCGTAAAATTCTGAGTTGGCCCGAGCAGATTACTCTCCGGATAGAATCGACGAGCTTGGCCGAAGTCGTTCTGCTCAAGCCATACACCTGCATCGACGGTGTGGGCGCCCGAGGTCCACTGAAGTCCCAGGATTGATCCTTTTCGGTCGATGTCGTACTCCGTTGTTCGCACCGACAGGGGCGCGCCACCAGGCGTCGGAACGTATGGTGTTCCCCAGAGCCCCATCCCCTCGTTCGTATGCAAGTAAGTCTTTACACTGAACTGAAGAGAGTCGCTGAACGACCATTGATAGCCGATGTACGCGATCTGGTCTTCTCGGATTCCCGCGGCATCCCAATATGCGTCGTCGCAGACTACTGCGTTCGAGTATCCGGACGCCGCACAAGAGGTTGCCGCACGGACCGCCGCATCCCAATTCGGGGCGAAATTGTCCCAGTTTGCTCCTCGGCGACGAATGATGTCGTACGACATATCCTGGTAGTCGCGCTCAGCTCGCTTGGATTGATTGAAGTACGCGGTAACGGCCCCGGTGTCGCCGATCGGCTGAACGATCTTCACGGTGTAGAGTTTTTGCTCCTGCTCACCGAAGCCTTTCCATTTATCGGTAGTGCTGTCAACCACGCCCAGAAGCAGCCGCGTGCCCGCTGTTCCGATCGCGCCAGTGTTCAAAACGCCGAAGCCCCGCTGCGTTTTATCGCTTCCGCCAGTGATCTCGATACGGGCGCCAAAATCCTCAGCGGGGTCCGCAGACAGAAATTCAATCGTTCCCCCTAGGTTGCTGGTTGAGGCCGTACCCAATGCACCGGCGCCTTGTGAAAGAGCTACGCGAGCGACGAGTTCCGAAGGGATCGCTCGGCTGATATGCAAACCGTTATGGTTGCCATAAGACATGTCACCGAGTGGTATTCCATCTAAGGTAAAACCCATCTGATTCTGGTTGAAGCCACGTACGACGATACGAGCGGACCACTCATAGGCTCCGAATGGATCTGCAGACTGAAAGTTGACGCCTGGTAGTTTTTCGATGGCTTTGAGCGGGCTAGTCCCGGCGGGCAAGTAAGCAATTTGCTCACTACCGAGCGACTGCTGCTGGCGGGCTACGCCTCGCGAAAAGATCACGATTTCCTCGAGCTTTTCTTCGGCCTGAGCCTTTGTGCTCGAGTCCTGCGACATGAGGGGCAGAGAAGCCTGAACGGCAAACAATACGCCGGCCACCACAATTCGGTTTTTCATTATCTAGTTCCCTAAGTACTTGAGTGGTTGATTTCTGTGAGTCTGATCACGCGCCGATGACGCCGCCGTCGGTACGCTGGATGACGATCGTTGAGGACCGCGGACGTGCCAGTCCGCCATCGGGCCAATGGGAGCTGAACTTTGTCGGATCACTGATGTTTGCTGCAGCCGTATCCTCTCCCGGGTGCTGAATGTTTACGAAAAGTGCTGTTCCGTCAGGCGATTCGCACACCCCCGTGATTTCACACTCGATCGGACCGACAAGAAAACGTCGCAACTTTGCCGTGCCAGGCTGAGCACCGACAAAAGTAGACTGGGTACGCGTCGCGCCGTTGGCATCTGTATTGGTGATGGTGCGGGCAGCACCGTCACCAACTGTTCCGGGGATGGCGGCGAGCATCATGCAGTTCGTGACGTCGGTGTACGCACCGTCGTCCGTCTGTATCCAGCAGATACCGGTACGTGAGAACCATAAGCCGTCGGGACTCGAGAAGTCGTTGTCGGCGGACAATCCCGAAAGATTGACATTCTCAGCGTTAGCGGTAGCTCGAGCGCCGAAGAGATAAATATCCCATCTAAAGGTCAGCGCCGCAGGCGTGCTTTCCAGCCAACGAATGATGTGTCCGTTCGGATTTCCACGCTGTGCTGTACCCGTTGTACGCACATCGTTGTAGTGCCGTGGATTGGCCGCGTTCGTGCTGTTGAGCGTTCGAAGCGTCGCGTTGTTATTCGTCAACGTCATATAAACCGCACCGGAGTACGGATCAACTGCACCCCACTCCGGACGATCCATTTTTGTGGCGCCGGCTGCATCTGCAGCCAGACGCGCGTTGACCAAGACGTCGGCTTGATCCGCAAACGAGTAGGCGCTGTAGCCTGCGTTCACCAAGCCCAGATTGAACGACAGCTCAACCCACTGACCGGTTCCGTCCTCCGAAAATACCGCAGCGTAAAGTTTTCCGTTATCGAGATACTTGTCGCCTGCGGCAAGTCCGCGGGTGGCGTCTACAGGATCCCAAAGAGCCGTGGAAACATACTTGTAGATGTATTCGTTTCGAGAGTCACAACCCATGTAATAGACAATCGGCTTACCCGCTTCCGGTTTTGCAATCCACGCTCCCTCGTGTGCGAAGCGGCCCATCGCCGTTCGCTTCTTCGGGATAGAGTTCGGAGTGAAGGGATCGATCTCGACATTCCATCCGTAGGTGTTTGGACCGTTCCGGTAATCATCGGAACCATCGGTAGACGTTCCGCGCACTTCGGCGTTCCACCGACCGTAAAGATCGTCCGCGGTATCTGGCGTGACGGTCGCCCACAACTCCCGACCATTTCCTGCAACGCCATAACGCGCGAAAGAGGCCAGCTCCTTAGCGGAGCGTCTTGGATTATCGGTCGCAGTGATACGTCGAAAGTACCCAGCCCAGTTTTCCTCACAGGCAAGGTACGTTCCCCAAGGTGTGATGCCGTGCGCACAGTTATTGACCGTTCCACGCACCTTCGTACCGTCCTTGGAGTACTTGGTAATCATGTATCGGGACCCTCGCGCAGGACCCGAGATGTCAATGTCGGTCAACGTATGGACTCGACGGTTGAAAGAGGAGTCCTGCTTGTATGTCCAGTTGCCACCCTCTTTGACCACCTCGGTCACCGATACGCCATGGACGTAGAATTCCTTGAGCACCTCATCTGCAACCGTACGTGCACCATTGATGACGGTCGGGCCATTTCGGTGAAGAAAAAGCGGCGTGATTGCCTCGTGGTTCTGAACCAGTAAACCGCGGTTGGTCGAATTCGGCGCGTACTTCCCATCGGCTCCCAACCCAAAGTAATCGATCGCGTCGCCGTGGTCGCCAATACGGGCATCGTAGGTCGTACCGGGATCCGACCCGTCATTACGATAGAAAGAGGTTCCTGCTTTGATCGGGTCGCCCAGACGTAGCAATACCGTTGCGTAGTAGCCATTTGGCAGAACGATCGCATCACTCACGGACTTCGCTACTGCATTGAACCCCAACGCGGTCACTCGGCTCGTCGTCGCGCCCGAAGCGCCGCCAGCCCCGATGGTCGGAACCGCCGATAGCGAATTGGACTCGCTACCGCATCCCGATAACGCTCCGAACAACGATACGGCGGCAAGTCCCGCTCCACCCTTCAACACCATTCGGCGGGCGATGATCGAATTCATATCCGGATTGGAGGAAACGTTGGTGACGACGTCATCGTGATCGGCCATGGCGACTCTCCTAAATCAGTGCGCGGAAGTTTGGGCCCCTCCAGATTCCATGATCACGATGTAGAAATATTGAAGATTTGCTTGCAGCCAGGTTACGGAATCGAGCCCGATATTCATCTGAATTTTTCAGATAACTGAAGCGCTACTGTCATTTGATTGAAACGACTCTCCAAGACTTTTGAGGGATGCGATTACTGCTCGTCACCGATGCATGGGAGCCTCAAGTAAATGGTGTCGTCAGCACGTTACGACGAACGTGCCAGGAGCTTATTTCCATCGGTGTGACGATCGAGCGCATATCTCCAGAGCAATTCATCACCGTGCCCTGCCCCTCTTACCCAGAGGTTCGGCTTGCTCCATTCGCCTATGGCGCAATTCATAAAACTCTCAAGCAGTTCGCGCCAGATGCAGTCCACATCGCCACCGAAGGCCCTCTAGGTATAGCTGCGCGAGCGGCGTGTCTTAACTCGCGTATGCGCTTTACGACCTCTTATCACACGAGATTCCCGGAATATGTACGCGCACGCTGGCCGATTCCGCTCGCTGTGTCCTACGGATACATGCGCCGGTTTCATGACGCCGCGGCGTACACGATGGTCGCCACACCCTCGCTAGAGCGAGAGTTACTCGCGCGCGGTTTTCGGCGTTTAAGACGTTGGTCACGAGGGGTCGATACCCAGCTTTTTCATCCGCGCGAGGCAGACGAATCACCACATACAGAACCCGTTTTTATCTATCTCGGACGGGTATCCGTAGAGAAGAACGTCGAAGCGTTTCTCGCACTACCGCTGCCTGGAAAAAAGGTCGTGATTGGTGACGGCCCCGCCAGGGCAACGCTGCAGCAGCGGTTTCCCGAAGTCACATTCACGGGAACTTTGCGAGGCGAGAACCTCGTCCGCACACTCAGCGCAGCTGATGTGATGGTTTTCCCGAGCAGGTCGGACACCTTCGGTCTCGTGATTCTCGAGGCAATGGCTTGCGGCGTACCTGTTGCAGCATATCCGGTGACCGGCCCTATTGATGTTATCGAGCACGGCACGACAGGTTGGTTATCTGAGAATCTCCGCGAAGCAGCCCTACGTGCGTTGTCATTGAACCGCGCAACCTGTCGGCGCACGGCTGAGCAAAACTCGTGGCAGATCGCTACGGGGCAATTTTTGAACAACCTCGTCCCGAGCCGAAAGATCGTTCGTTCCCGGGTCCGACACTTTGCACGTTCACGACGTTCGGGGGTTCAGCATGTTAATCCGGCGCGTTGATCCCGTTCCCGCACGTCGAAATGTCATTTCGCCGCCGGTTCCGATGCCGGGATGGCTTTGGAATGGTCTCCGACGGGTAACGGGTATCGATCGCCTCGAGGCGCTCTATCGCCAATTACCATCGGATATCGAGGGGGTCGAGTTCGCCCGTCAGGCACTCAAAAAACTCGGGGTCGAATGGGTCGCTACGCCAAGTGAGGTTGAGGCTATTCCGCAGACGGGCGGTGTAATCGTCGCCGCTAATCATCCGTACGGCGGCATCGATGGACTTGCGGCGATCATCGGAATTGCAAGTCGACGGCCTGATCTCAAAGTGATTGCGACCCGGACGCTGGCAGGTATCCCCGCGCTCAACGCGATGATCATTCCCGTCGATAACTTTGGCGTGAAGGAGGCTCGTGGCGGAAATATCAGAGCAGTCCGCGAAGCTTTACGCCATGTGAAATCGGGCGGTGCATTGCTGATGTTTCCCGCCGGTGAAGTCGCTCACCTTGAGCTGAGCTCTCGACAAGTGGTCGATCCTGCGTGGAAGAAGGCCGCCGTCCGACTGATGCTGGCTGCTGGAGCGCCGGTCATTCCGCTCTACGTCCACGGCAGTAATAGCATCGGCTTCCATCTTGCGGGATTACTTCATCCTTCTTTGCGAACGCTGTTGCTCCCTCGAGAAGTCGCCAATAAACGCGGATCGAGACTCGATTTGCGTTTCGGAAGGCCAATTTTAAGTGATCGTCTGCGTGCCTGCGGACATCCTCAGCGCGCTGAGCAGTTTGTTAAGGTTAAGCTGTACAGTCTCGCAGCGCCTCGAGCACCCGATCTTTTGACGAAAACGGCGAACTCTAAAAATCGAACCTTCAACACCGAGATTGATACTGCGCGCAGTCCACAACTTCTCATCGATGAGGTTGATGGTCTGCACAACCGGGCGCGACTGCTCGCGGTCGGTTCGATTGATATTTTCATCGCGCAGGGATCGACCATTCCCAATCTACTGCACGAGATTGGACGATTGCGAGAAATCACCTTTAGAGCCGTCGGCGAAGGGACGGGATTCGCGCTCGATCTCGATCGATTCGACCGGTTCTACGAGCATCTGATCGCTTGGGACAGAAAGAAGAAATGCGTAATCGGCGCGTATCGACTCGTACGGATCGATGAAGTTAGAAGACGGTACGGACGAACATCTCTATACCTCAATACGCTCTTCGACTTTCGGGATCCGTTTCTAACTTTACTCGGTCCCGCTCTAGAGCTTGGCCGCTCGTTCATTCGTCCTGAGTATCAGCGTAGTTACATACCTCTACTCGCGCTATGGCGCGGAATCGCTGAATATATCTCTCGTAATCCGCGTTACTCGAAGCTGATTGGGCCAGTCAGTGTGAGCGCAGACTATGATGAAGCCTCTCGAGACTTGATGGTCCGGTACCTTCGTTGGCATCACCTCGATCCCGTCCTCGGCGCCCTGTTGAAACCCCGCTCGCCTTACCGTCCCTTCCGCTCTTTAGCCGTGATGCGAAGCTCTTTACTTCAGATGCAAGAGATCGACGAGTTATCATCGTTACTGTCGATGTCGGGCGATGATCATGCGTCACATGGTGCCAGCGTCCCCGTGCTGCTTCGGCAATACTTAAAACTGGGCGGGCGAGTGCTCAGTTTCAACATCGATGAATCTTTCGGACATTGCGTCGATTGCCTGACCCTGGTTGACCTCTGTAAAACCCCCGACGCAGTGCTTTCGAAGTACATGGATGAATCCGGCCTGAAGCGCTTTCGTGACCACCATGCAAACTCGAATTTAATAAAAACAGCACGGCGTCTTCATCGAACTTAAATAGCGCTCGGCGAGAATAAAAGTGGCCGATCGCGTGATTCTGTCCTCCCTCTTCGCGGTCGGTCCCCTGAGCCCCGGGCTAACTCCCGGGGTTTTTTTATGTCCCACGAGCGGCGGTCAAAGCATCGGATTCGGTAACGTATGCGAAAGCCCCCCACAAAGGTGAGGATCTGAGAAGCGGAATTTTATTTTGGGGAAAGTGCTGCATGAAGCAAACGACACCTACGGACAGACAGATCCGGGCGGCGCTGAAACAGGAGGAGGTTGTGGTGTCGGTGCCGAAACTGCGCCGAGAGCATTGAAAACCTAACTCATTGATTTGTAAGACTGGGCCCGCTTGGATTCACACCAAGGACCAAAGGGATCCTGAAGCTGCTGCGTCGTGCGAAAAACATCGTTTAAACCATCGCGTTTGGCAGCATCTTACGAAAGAAAAGTTGAGCAGGCGATGGGCATCGAACTCACGTTAGTAGCTTGGGAATCCTCTCACTGGTATGTAATCGCCCCGCTCGTCGAACTCGCTTATTTTTCTCGTAGTGTTTGCACCCGAACTAAGCCCAATAAAACCTACTGACCTCCTCCGGTAAAGTCAGGAGGTTGTGAGACAAAACGCCTCTGAGACGACTTTTTGGGTGTTTTGGCCATCGGCGAGGTCAGGAGCCCTGAGCGGAAATGCTGCGTTTCTCGGGGCTTCCGCGCGCGCTCAAAACGGGCTGAGCGAGTTCACAGCGCTGTGAATGGCGGGGCAAAGAGGATTCGAATACTCACTCCGTCTATTTAGCCGTGCGGATCTGGTAGTGTCGCTCTTTTTTCTAGAGACTGACTAAGCACGCCCGATTGGCCCGTTGGTTGTTTAAACTATTGTTTAAACAACATCTCAGAAATTCCGAACTCCAGTGGACGAAAACACTACTTCATATAGTCGAACGGTCGCCCGGTCAGGCTAAGTAGTGCAGTGGTGTGCCGATCCCACTCATCAAATACCGGCGGACGCGGTCCTGGGAACTGTCCGTGTTGGACCCAGTATAAGTAGTCTTCGCCCCGACTTTTAAACTGGTCTATGGCTTTTCTGCATTTTTCGGCACGCCGTTTTTTTTCTGTCCTCAGCATTTCATTGGGATTTTTCAGCGGTTGAACCAACTTTGCGGACTCTGCGATTTTGACTAGCGCATCCGTACTCGCATCATCTAGTCGATCTATACGATACTCTCTCAACAATCGAACTACATTGAATGACTTAGAGAGATCTTTTTTGTCGACTGTCACACTCAAGCGATATCGGGCAGTGCTATACCGTTTATTCACTGACTGGCGTCCTTCCGGCTTTCCGTAACGATCATCTAAGCCCGTTTCCGCCTGAATTTCATTGTCGATGATTGGCTCTTGTACGCTGCGCCGACCAAGCGCCCTAAAGTGTCTTAAGTCCTTGAGTGCATCGCCCAGCATCTTTTGCGCTTTTTTCACGCCAAGGTGGATATCGACAACGATCACAGCGTGGGGGTATTGCCCCATCGCCGGATCCCAATCGTTGACCGTTTCAAGTGCAATCGCGTCAGAGAACACAGATCGCTCTTGAAATAAGCGACCGTGTCGCTCGCCTCGCGCCCCCCACCAGTTCTTAAAATTAGCGTAAACAGACTGCCCTGGACTTAACCGAATATCGCCAAAATCTTGATACAAGTTCCTGAGTGGTCCACGCCCTTCCTCATCGCACGTGGCCCGATATTGATCGCTTAGCCCAAGAAACCGCCACCACCAGAAATAGGGGCTGCACTCGATCCAGTCCGCGCGCAGGGACGTGGAGAACTTCGGCTCGACTGCAAGGTAACTAGGCATATCTACACCTCAACTTTAATGAGTTTCTACCTGGGGGAAGCTATTCCCAAGCTTTTCTCAAGTCGTTGATTTTCACAGGAATCCCACGATCCCTCGGCATTGCCCCCACATGAGAGTAACTGCGCAGTTGCCGGTGCCAAATATCCGTAAAACCAGCCAATAGTATCGGCGTCCGCCATCGTCGTGATAGGCACGCCGATGTTGCTCAATTTAGAGGCAATGATCATGAAGAAGACGGACAACACAGACAAGTGTTCGACGAAAACGGTTATTGACGTCGACGCTACGGACGCCAGTCACACGGGTTCGATCACTGAGGAAAACACGACCAATGTCACCCCGATCTCAAAGCATCCGCGTCACCCTTCCCAGCAGGACAGGAAGCTGATTGAGGGTGTCATCCGTGGGGACCGGGAATCGATTGCTCGCCTTGTAAAGCGAATCGAACCCTACTTGGAAATTTACGCCTCGGACCGGCTGTGGGCGAACTTTGATACCGGATATCGCCATGGGTGGTCGGTAGTGAGCGCGAACGCGTTTGAAATCCTTCGTCGCTGGGATCCTGAGAAGTCCTTGCTCTCACAGCATATCCAAAGCTGCCTGACGAATGCCCTGACCACTCTTCGCATCACTCGTCGCAAAGCGGCGGTCGCGCATCCTTTGATGGCAAAGGCGATTCTCGCCTGCCGCGATGACTTGACCGATACCCACTACTTTCTCCTCACCAAACTGATTATCGACGGTGTGAAGCCAAAGCAACTCCCGAAATATTTCTCGGAATGTCCGGAGCTATCGTTTCAGTCGATCAATTCGATTGGAACGAGCTTCAGTCGCGCATTGAAGCGCCTCGCGAAAGTCTGTCCGGAAGAATATAAGGAAGTGGTCATGGAGTTTTGCCGCACTCGTAAGAAGAGCGGACGCCGTTAGCAAATACGATATTGCTCGATCAAAGACGCCCCAGAGATGGGGCGTTTTTCTTTTATGTCAATAACTCATTATTCCCGTCTTCTGACTAGTCCCTCGTTCTAAAGGAGGATGGATATGCGAGATCGATATCCATCGACTCGCTCGTTACGAAATATCTCGTATCGAAATGTTGAGTGCTCGGTCTAAACATCGAGCGTAAGGAGAATTGAAATGAAGACCAAGTTGGAAGCGAAGCCTGTCAGTTCGGACACGACTACCTCTATCGCAGTTAATCCCGTAAAGAGCGCTTTCTCGTTCCGTGACGTGATTGAGGACGGTACGCCGATCGATACCTGGGCGGAAGCGGTGTCGCGTGAAGAGCGTGTGATCTCGAAGAAGGATGTGATTGCGCATCTGGAGGACCTTGAGGCACGGCGAAAGTCGATTGAGGACGGAGTGCTGCGCCGTGCTCATCATGCGATCTATCTGCTGCTCGCCGATTGTCTTGCACTCGCGACGTTGGCATCGGAGAGCGATCCGAAGTCAGTTCGCGATGGCGCGGTGGATGAGTTTCTTAAGAGCCGTAACCTCTCGGCGAAGTCCTCCGAGCCGCTGTTCTCTCGCGTGATTACGGCAGTGTTTGGTGCGATGCACCCGACCCGTGTGAGCTCCTACCGTACGGTGTTGCGTGTGGCATCAGCAGAGGGAATCTCTCCGGCGCAGTTGCCCGAGTGGATCGAAGACCAAGGCGGTATCCAGGAAATCCGTGTGACGGCAAGTCAAGGCGGATCGGGTCGGCAGTCCGAGATGGCAAATCTGACCCTGGAGTACCTGCTCGATCAGGGCAGCCTCTGCGCGGTGCAAAGCGATGAGCAGT
>Ga0255158_1000322_pt1 | contig 17165 bp, 23 predicted proteins | sample Atl_Atlam_RepC_8_2_FD_188426 | JGI IMG/M metagenome (GOLD analysis project Ga0255158, IMG submission 188426) | Freshwater microbial communities from Altamaha River, Georgia, United States - Atl_Atlam_RepC_8h | ecosystem: Environmental > Aquatic > Freshwater > River | place: USA: Georgia...
CTGCTTATGCTGCTGCTCGTGCTGCTGATGCTGCTGCTTATGCTGCTGATGCTGCTCGTGCTGCTTATGCTGCTGCTCGTGCTGCTGATGCTGCTGCTTATGCTGCTTATGCTGCTGCTGCTTGTGCTTATGATGCTGCTGGTAAAAATGAACAACAAGCACAGATAGAAATAATGAAACGATATGCCCGTGACGCTTTAGTTAAAATAGCAGCGAACAATGTCGTCACTAAATATCACAATACCTTAAAGAACTTGAAGGATTAAATGAACTCAACGGCTAACATCCCTCTCACCAAAGTGTTTGTGGACAACAAGTACCTTGGCTTAGAAGACGGGGTAACAGAAGCCTATTGGTATGGCATAACATCCATACCCGGTCGCCAGTTCCTTTGCCATGTTATGCTCTACAATGGCTCTAATTGGTACGGACTGCCTTTGTCTTCTCTCAGTATCAACGGCAAGGGATGGAGCGAACTATGCCAATCTCAGGCGTATGATTGCTTCTCTTACGATGTTGCCTGTATCCGCTTTACGTTCCTTCGGGATCAGAGAGCTAAGATGGGCGGAGAAGAAGGCATATACCTGTTCACCGTGGTATCGCATGATAAAGACGGTCATGCTCCATTTGCAGAGTTCCCCGAGCAAGCTAAGACCTTTACCTTCATTGCATTAGACAACGGTGGCATCGTGTGTGGTCCAAATAATTATATCGACTGGCTCGATAAGTCTCTTTATGATATAGGAGACAAACCGGACTACCAAAGATTAGATAAAGTATTTAGGTCTGAGCGCTAACTCAATTTAGTTATAATATCCGATATTATATTTCCGCATGACAGAAGCACAAAAAAAATTTGTTGAGTTAGAAAAAAAGAAAGAATCAATAAAAAAGTACTTCGAAGAGCTAAAAGAAGCTGTTGAACTGGTCTCTAAAGAGATAGGTGTAAATAGCTATTTTCAGGATGAAGAAGGTACGGTCTACAAGATAGTCGAACCCGAGGGTAAGTTTGTTTCTTTCGAGAAAATATCTTACGTAAGAACTAGAAGATCACATGAAACCAGAGGTGATCTTTCTTTAAAAGAAGCTGAAGCTGCGGGCTTCTCTGTGACTAAAAAATAATTCCGAAAATATAATTCTATATGAGTTTATTTCAAGATAAAAAATTCGAAGATCTCGATTGGCTTTCTCAAATAACTGAAACTATAGATTCCGGCATTAACAACGTCTTATCGGCGATGCCAGAAGAAATAATTTTAACGTATGAAGATGTCTTTAACGCGACATGTGATTCTGGTTGGACCAGAAACTGGCATGTAGAAAAATTTATCAAACAAAAGCTATATAATGTTTGTCGAGAAAAAAACATAAATCTTTCATACGAAGAAGATCAAAAAATATACGATTGTTATGCTTTTGAAGTAGCAGACAACACAGTCATGGACATTGAAAGTCAAACTTTGACTGGCCAAGTATCTATTGTAAAGAGAGTTTATACGTTTGAAGATGATTTTCTTCAAAAGAGCATGGGCAAGGGCGCAGAGCAATTATACTGGACAAAGATATCCAGATCTCCCGGAAGAGCACGTGAAATAGCAAAATTGCTTGACGTAAATGTGCAACCGGAGATATTAAGATCAAATAGAAAACTTGGGTCTTTTATATCAAACACCATGCGTAGAATTTTAACAAATAACGAATGGAGAATTAGAAGCACAGACTTAGCCGACAAGGCGTGCCAATGGATTATGGCATACATAGAAAACGGATGTAAGGCTTCGTATAGTAATTTTTGTAGACTTAAGGTTATGACCCACTCTGGCGGTCCAATCTATTCTATACAGGAGGAAAAATGAAAGAAATAGAAGAGGCAATAAGCAAACTTAAAACGAATAAACCTGTTTTCAATATTAAATTAAAATCAGGCTATGACGATAGCTCATGTATAACTATTTCTTTGGTTAATCCAATAGATAGATCTGTAAAAACTGGCGATCCGATATTAGACGCTGTAAGTACAAGATACGACGAATATTTAGATAAAAATGAGCGTAAATTTAAGGTCAACGTAAGTTCAAGCAGCGTATACAACCTCGTTATATTTCCTTTAGTAAAAGCCGTATATGTTAAGAATTCTCCGCTTAAAGAACCTAAGATGTCTAAAACTTATAGATTTTTAAAAACTATCTATAACACCAGAAACGATAACATGTCTAATGCAATCATATCTTTATATAAACACTTACTAAAAGTAGTGGACGATAAATGTGCATTTGTAGATGGTAAAGACGGAGAAAACGCAAAACAGTTCAATCATATAATGTCAAAATTGACAGAAAGATACAGCGTTAAATAATATGCTTAACTCTAAAAGAAAAATAACCAACGAAGACATCGTAAAGTACGAGCCAATGATAGAGAAATACATAAGAGATTCTGTCGTAAAGAATTGGAACGAGGCGAGCGCATCTAAAGGCAGGGGTGACGTATCGTTGGGCAACTCAGGTCTTACTGTTAACGATATCAGACAGCACCTAAGAACAGAAGTTTGCGTTGCACTTACAAAGTATAATCCAGACTTTAAAACTAAAGAAGGCCTCTCTGTAAAGGAATCTACTTTCGTTTTTCAGCATCTGTTCAATAGGATTGGGCAGCTGATGAAAAAGCTCACTCGTAAAAGTTACGGGTACGGTGTGTGGCATTCTAACATAGAGGAAACGCTGTGGGAATCCGATCAGGATCGTGGAAATTAAGCCAGAAATGGTTAAAAGAATACAGGTATCTTGAGCAGGGCGACCATATTGCATCCTTGATAAGAGTATTGTTCAACCTTAATATAGGTAAAGATGCCGTTAATATGTATGTATTTTTAAGTCAGCATGAACAATGGAACAGATTTTGGGGGACTGAATCAGCTAGCACTTGGAGTAAAAATGCCAAGTATAATATAAAATGATGAGAACGTATAAAACTAGCAGCGAAGCATACATAGAAACTCTTAAAGACGTTTACTTCAATTATGACCATAGATCTTCTCCACGGGGCATGCCCATAAGAGAGAAGACAGATTACTCTTTTAGAGTACTTAACCCAGATTCTTCTTCTATAAAAACAAAAGATGAAGATAGAAACAAGGTAATAGAGTCATATACTCAAAAAGAAACTGAACTATATGATTCTTGCTCTAATCAGGCTGAAGATTTCGGTAAGGCGTCTAAGTTTTGGCTCAATATAGCTAACCCAGATAGCACAGTTAACTCTGCTTATGGCTATCTAATATGGAAAAATAAGTCTCACGGTAACGCACAGTATGAACAGGGCGATTGCGCCATGCGAACTCCATGGGAGTGGGCTAAAATGTGTCTTACTCAAGATAAAGACACTAGACAGGCAATATTAAGATTCAGTTTGCCGCAGCATGCTTGGAACGGAGTAAAAGACTTTACTTGCACGATGCATGGCAATTTCTTGATAAGGGACGACAAACTACATTTCTCTGTTGTCATGAGAAGCAACGATCTTTGGTTGGGTTTGACTTACGACCTACCATGGTTCATGTCTCTTATGGATAAGATGATAGATGAACTCAAGTCAACGTATCCAAATCTTACTAAGGGCTCTTACACTCACACAGTTCATTCACTGCATCTATATGAAAGAGACGAAGAGAAAATTAAAAGAGCCATAGGACTCTAACATTATCCGATATAATATTCTCACATACGGAGATCTATTATGAGCAATGAAAGTTTACCCCTAGCAAGCAAAGAAAACTTCCTGGCAGAAGTTGAGGTCATGGATCTCAGTGATATCAAGGCTGAACAGTTCTTGGTGGCTGTTGGCACTGGCGATCCTAAAAAAGTCAAGTTCTTGTGCAGCACAGTGCATGGCCCATTTAACTTTGTTGAGATGCTTCAAGAAGTTGGCGACATGTGGCACGCTCATCAGCACCACGCCAAGGTTATTGTTCTTAGTAAAAAATCTACAGAGGCAGTTAAAATGTTAGATCCAAACACTGTTGACTACATCGAGTGTCACTACACTGATCTTATTACTGAGGAAATGCTAGGCGGTGCATTTGACAAAGCGTATACATGCAGGGTTGCAATCTCAGAGAGCGACGAGGATCCTCGTCGCGTTTCCAAGAAAGATGAGGAATAAAACATGAGGAAAAGTAGCGTTGTAAGAAAGATAGATCTTTCTAAGTTTGAAGATGATACTATAGAAGTCAAATTCTCTTCTACGTACAAGTTTAAGTTGTCTCATGTGATGAACATGGATAATTGCGTAAAGTTTGACGCAGAACAAGATTCGCTGCGTCAGTTTATTGTAGATCATTTTTGTTCTTCTTTCTTTTCTGATGCATTTGGCAGAATTCCAGCAGAGTCTTTTAAGTTAGAAGATTTTAAATGCAATCAAAAGCTTGAGCAAGAGTTTGAATCTCAGCATTCTGCTTTCTTAGAAGAAGATAAAAAGCGGCAAAAAGAAAAGGAAGAGAAAGCTAAGGCAGAGGAAAAACAGAACAGAAAGTCTCTGATACAGAGATTGAAAAAACAGCTAACTGAACTCGAAAATGCTGATAAACAAGATACCATGCCTTGATAAGGGCTACGTAGCGATAATAGACTCTATGAACAATAGGGACATCTTGAAAAAGATGTCCCTTAATCTATTTAAAAAAGACGACGTGGACGCCCTCCACGATATGTCTTACTTTACTTTACTCGTAAAGTGTCCACTGTTCGTCCACTTAAACTTATCTAAGTTTAATCTACATATTGTTTCTACGCCTGTTGATGAAGTGGAAACGTACATCCCAAATCCCACAGAGATAGGCTCTACTGACCGGCATACTAACGAGCTAATATCAGACGATATAAGTCGAACGTCAGAAGCGCTCTTATTAAATCCACACGCATATCAGGCAGATGGATGCAACAAATTCATATCTCAGATATTGATGCCGATAAGCACTTATACGACTATAATAGTGTGCGGTCAGTATAAAGAGCTATATAAATTTTGTAATCAAGCTACTATGCCGGATCCGGTAAGAAGCTACGCAAATGCCATAGGCGACATACTCCGCATGGGATGGAAGTAATGAACAAGAAAAAGCAAAAAAATAAAAAACAAAAAGCTAAAACAACAAGCCCCGCTAAAACATCTACTCAAAGAAAAGATCCAAGAATAGAAAAGGTCTACGAAAAAGAAGTAGAATTTATTTGCCCGGTAAGAGGCAAAGTAAAACAGATAGTAAAGATAAAGAAATATAAGACATTAGGCGAATCTCCTATAAGAGAAATAGCAAGATCTTCAGATCCATTGATGGATCTAGATAAGATAGACGATGGACTTTCTATATACGCAGAAGATGACGCAGTAGAGAAATTAAACTAATGGAAATACTGCTTATATTGTTTGGAGTTATTGTAGTCGCAAACTTGATCTCTTCAGTTCAAGCAGTGTCAGCCAATGCACCATCTTCTGAAACCAAGACAGCAGAAAAATGTCCACCTCATAAGTGGCGCCATGAAGAGATAGTGGACCCGGATGGCGAAGTCGTAAGCTGGAAACTAGTGTGCGATAAGTGTGGACCATTGAAGGTCGATTCATTAAGAGGATCTGACGATGGAATATACTAAGTCTAAAGAAGATGAAGAAGCAATTAAACACGATCTAAACACTAATCAAGTATTAGTGTGGCTCAAAAACGCGGACAAGTTTAAGTTTAACGTTGGCGACATATTGATAAAAGAAAATCTAAGATACATATGGAGCAATCACGCCAAGGACACTCAACAAGTATGGGAAATAGAGATCAGTAACTCTATAACTAAAGAACCTAAAAAATTCGTATACGCTTTTGAGAACGAGTTCGGTATAGGCTATTTAAAGCAGATAAAAGCGGACGGAACTGGTTTTACTAAAGGCGTTAAATCGGTATTAGACCTAAATCCTAAAACGTGTAGATTAAAGTTACACCCAGACTACGAAGATTCTATAATCTTGGGCGAAAAGATAGACGTCTTTGAGAAAAATAAGATTCATTCTGAACTTAAAGCAAAAAGAAAAAAGGCACTACAAAGAAACGCAAAGATATGTAGAGCATTTTCCTCTATAGATGAGGTGAATTCGTATTTTAGCACCTTAAAAGTTGGTCAAAAATTATGGGTATCGTATAGTCTGTACGATATATTTCATAGAGAATACACGATAAAAAAAATAAGCAAATTCAAGGCTAGTGTGAATAACATAGGCACTATATGGGTCATAAAACCAGGTGAGACAATGATACAGATAGAATTAGCACCGGTGCCAAACGATATAGGCCCGATGGTGCTTAGAAACCACGACATGCGTTCGTTTTACGTGTGTGATGTTCAACCAGATGAAGTAGAAGAAAATAAGAATAAGAAGATATGAGCAGCTGTGCATGCAAGTCTAAATCTAACACTATATCGCTAAAAAGATTACATGGATATCATGCAAGGGCGCTTGCCATAGCTAGTCAATCGCACGATGCCGAAACCAAGGTTGCAGCTATATTAATAGACTCCGATACTGGTGCTGTAATGGCAGAAGGCTATAACGGCTTCATAAGAGGCGCAGACGATGACCTGCTGCCGTCTCATAGACCAGATAAATATGACTACATAATACACGCTGAAACTAACTTATTATGTAACGCTGTGAGATCTGGAGTAAAAACAAATAACAGCGCAGTGTATTGCACCCTATCTCCTTGTGTTAGATGCTTAAGGATGCTTTGGCAAGCTGGAATATCCACTTTCTATTTTAAAGAAAAGTATAAAGATTTTGAAGAATCCAGCAGTATGAAAGACCTAGATATCAAAACAGACAAAATAGAAGATTTTTACGTAATGAGAATTAAACCAAGAAAAGGTGATTTCTGCAAATGAAAACATTAGCGTCAGTGGTTGCCATATTGATTTTAATAACCGGAATATTCTTAGCAAAAGAATCTTTAAATATAAGAATCTGCGAGAATTTAGTAAAAGAATTTGAGAAAAAGATAGAAAATGTTCTTGCTGACTTTGATAATAACTGTGTCCCTTTGAGGGTTAAGGGCTCAGAAGAATATTCACAGTGCGTATTAAATATAATGAGCGAACTTAATAAATTAGAACAAGAAATAGGCTCAAAGGTTCACGAAAACAACTGCGATCAGTATATAGGAAGGATGGGAATATGATATTAGAGGCATTAGGTCTTTTGGCAATTGGCGCTATATTGTTTTCTTTCTTATATTTAGCTTCCACATCTGAATGAGTATGCATGAAATAAAAATGAATCATGAAGCGTTTTCAAAATTACTAGAAGAAACCAAAGATGAAGGCATGGAATTATGCTTTCAAAGGATATTAAGCGTAATTAGGGGCAACGGTCATGCTAACTTAGCAGCGTGGCTTGAATCTAAAAAGGACGAATTGCTTGAATAAAACTCGCATTTTATTTGTCGGATCTAATCCTTCTAATTCAAGTTTAACTGATGCAGCGTTTCACGGATCCACTAGATCAAGCAAGATATTAACTGGATGGTGCTCATACATTAATAATGCCACCTTTATTCATGTCAACGTGCTTAATAAAAAAACGCATAAAAATAGATCTTTAACAAAGAGAGAAATACTTGATTCTATTTCCTCGCTAAAAGAAAACATAGACGGAATAAGGCCAGATAAAATAGTTGCACTAGGCAAAACAGCATCAGTGGCGCTGACACTGCTACACGTTGATTTCTTTGAGATGCCTCATCCAAGTGGAAGAAACAGACTACTTAACAATAAAGATTATATTTCAAAAAAAATAAGTGAATTATGTCGATACTGTTCAGATTAAATTAGTTTAACTCTCTATTGCGGCTATTACTTCGTTGCCTGCAGCCTTACTTGCCATAGCAAGACGTATTCTTGCCTTAGTCTTCTCAGATAACGAGATTGGACCATTTTCTATGGCGTCGACAACTTCTTGTCCTGCTGCCTTACCTGCGAGAGCTACAACTATTGCTCTTTTAAGTTTAGCACTAAGCGGGGCTGGCGAATCCATCGCTGCCTCCATCTCATCTGCGAGTAATGCTCTAGTAAGAGCGTTTTTAAGTCTAAGTTTAGTTTTTGCAGAAAGTGCCATATTTTCTCCTTTATATCATCAAATAGGGCTTTAATAACATCCAAAGTCCAGCTAAAGCAGTGATGGCTCCAGCTGCCTTACCTATAAATTTTAACATAGAGTTAACATAAGCGCTTACGGCCTGCTTCTGTATATGGTCAACCTCTATTGGCCCTAAACGACTATCCATGTTAACTATTACCTGCTCTAACATAGAAGTGCGACGCATGTGCTCTTTAAGCGACTCTGTGTTATCGGCGAGAATGTTATTCATCCTCTTAAACTCTTCGTACATTCTTTCATCTTGAGCAAGATGAGCGTCGAAAGCAGCCTTCTGAAGAGCCAATTCCTTGTCTATATTTGAACAAGTATCAGATATATCATCAAGTTTAGATCTTATTTGGCTTAAATTATCTTTGTCGTCAGGCGACATAAATTGGACCTCAAATAACATTGTATCACAATTTTAACTTAAGTGTTATACAAGGTAATGGTATCCGAAAGTATAATAATTACATGAATATATTCACGACAGATCAAGACCCTGTTGTAGCTGCAATTAACTTAGATGACTTGAGATTAAATAAGATGATAATCGAAAGTGCATCATTGCTTGCTAACGCTATAGCTCATCACGGCGGTGGTTTAACAGATCTACCAATATCTAAGATAAGCGGAAAACCATTTAAGACTAAAGCGTGGCAAAACCATCCATCTTGTGTGTGGGTAAAAGCATCTAAACCAAATTACGTTTGGCTACTGAAGCACATGACTACCATGATAGAAGAATTGAAGTATAGAAAAGGCACGCTTCATAGCATGGTCGATAATCTTCCTATTTTTCAAAATGGGATCAATTTTATACCAGACGGTCAATTGATCGCGTTTGCGAATTGCACTCCCTATAAACAAATCGAAGATCCCATATACGCGTATAAGATGGCGATGGCATATAAATGGGAGCATGATGCCAAGATTCCGATATGGACCAAGCGTCAAAGGCCCGCTTGGTACAATGATGACCTTGTGCTGGAAACTAAGAGCACTAAGGGAGAATTTGAATGGACAGGGATAAGATTATCAAGAAAGAAAAGAGGCTAATCAGGCGTCCGGGTCGTCTACTTCTGTTTTTTCTAAGATCTTGGGTTTTTTAGACATACGCTCATCTTTAGTGACCCAAGAATGTCCAAAATATAGCGTGGTGCTTGCATAAAAGAAGTTAAAAGCAGAGTTCATGTCTATTCCGCCTATTAACCCAGACCACTTACCAACTATGCCAACTATTACCAAGAAAGAAGATAAAACCACTAAGGTAAGAGACACAGATCCTTCAAGCGTATTAGGATCTCTAACCATGGGCAATGGTATACCTTTATCGTTTGCCTCTGTAACTATCTTTTTCCATGCTTTTATTAAGTTTGACATATAACTATCATAACACAAAACGAAATAATGGGAATAATATCTATATGAAATTGGGCATGTTGATAAGTGAAGAGGTAAAGCTTACACTAGCTAAGCTAGCAAAAGAACAACTGCCACTTGATACATGTTTAAAGTTAATTCAAATAATAGAAACAATTAAACAAAAAGAAAAAGAGTTAGACGAACTAAGGCTGAATTTGATTTCAAAATATGGCATTAAAAATGCCGACGGTTCATTGCAGGTGGATGATAACGGTAATGTTATTTTAGATGATAAAAGTATAAACGATTTTGCAGAAGAAATGAATAAAATATATAACGAAGAATTAAAAATGCCTACCTTAGATATAAAAAACCCCTCGCACGACGTCAAATATTCGTGCGAGGAGCTTTTAAGCATTTATGAGATATTAAATATTACTTAAGTTTTAGAGAAGTGCGTCCATAAAGTTTTATGAAAGGACGAACTAACCAGTTTGAGCGCTTAAGTGGACTAGAAGTTTTTGAGCTCTTATCCCCTAAATATCTATTTAAGTTTCTATGAGTTCCTACGTACAAGTCTTGATTAGCGTGCTCTACTATACTTAAAACCTCGTTTAAGTAATCAGTTGCGCTATCTACGTCAAAACCATTTTCAAGATTGGTATCAGAGTTATTTATTCTTACAAGTTGCCCCGAACTGTTTATTTTTGCAATTCTGCGCGCGTTGCCGGCGTTATAAAGAACGTTTCTACCTCCCCACGCTTGAGCGCTCACATAACTTATAAAGTTTCCTCCAACCCAAATATTCCCTTGAGAATCTTTGGTTATGCATTGCACACATAATCCGTTTCCAGTCGGCAAATAACTTATTGCACCATCAAATCCATTTCCGCTAACGCCCGACGTATCTCCGCTGTTAATAGCGGAAAGTGCGCCGGTAGAAGTGTTTATCTTTGCTATTAAGTTAGCGTTTCCTGCTGAAGTCAACGACGCCTTATAATTAGTAAATCTTCCGCCAACCCAAATGAATCCATCTCCAGTATTAGTTATGCATCTAACGTGGCCATTAAAACCATTAGTTGCTGCGCCAGGTGAGTCGCCGCTGTTAATAGCGGAAAGTACGCCGGTTGTTCTGTCTATTTTTGCTATCCTGTTTGCGTTAGCTAGAGTGCTCTTATATCCCGTAAAAGTGCCGCCAAGCCAAACTGTATTACCTATTATAGTAATACAATAAACCCTTCCATTATAGAAACCATTGCCGGCTTGCGTATTAGAGTCACCGCTAAAAGACACAAGAGTTCCGTTTGTTGGATTTATTCTAGCCAAACGATTTGCAGTGTACGACAGCGAATCAGCTTTATAGCCCGTAAAAACACCACCGACCCACAGAGTTCCGTTGTCAAGGACGATACAGTCTGCATCTGCGCTAAAGCCATTTCCAGTTGCGCCAACAGTATCAGAGGAATTTATCTTCTCAAGAACACCAGAGCTATTTAATTTAGCTATACGATTCGCGTTGTTAGTTGCGCCACTAGTAAAACCACTAGATGCCGCGCTTGAGCTAATATATCCAGTAAACGTAGTAAAGTTGCCTACTACCCATATGTTTCCACTCGCGTCTTCTACTACATCATTAACCGTTGCATTAAATTGACATGGAGCAAAAAATGGATCTAAATCAAAATCAGAATCAGATGTTATATCTAATATTGCTAAATTTTTATATATTTTGCCTTCTTTATGTATAACAAACTGGCCAAAAATTGCCATCTTACCGCTTGATAAAATTTTAGCTTTATAAGTATCTGTAAAACCAATAGCGCTTACCAAATTAAGAGTTTCTAACCCTTCTTGATTAACGTACCTAGCCGAAACAAGCGAATAATCATTGCAGTGTATTACTTCGTATGTTAATGGATCTTGACGTTTTATCAAGAAACAGAGGTAAGGTGTCTGTAATTTTAGATTACTGCCAGTATATATATAGCATGAGTTAAATTTACCTGCAACCCAAACATCATCGTTGGCATTTATTGCTATAGATGAAACTTCATTATTGAAGCCATTGCTCGTTAATCCCGCTGAATCTGCCGAATTTATCTTAACAAGAGTTCCAAGACTATTAAGTTTTGCAATACATCTTGCGTTTGCGGTGCCAGAAGCTCTATAGTTTCCAAAAGCACCTCCAATCCATATATTTCCAGTTGAATCAAATTCTATGCAGTTAACGGTGCCATCAAAACCGTTATTAGAAGATCCTGGTAAATCTGCAGAGTTTATCTTTTGAAGAACCCCAGAACCATTAAGTTTTGCAATACATCTTGCGTTTGTTGAAGCATTTCCACCTGAATAAGTAACTCCGTAATATCTGTCAAAGCCGCCACCGACCCATATATTGCCCTGAGAATCTATGTTTATACATCTAACTCCCTGAATCATCCAAGAAAAACCATTGCCGGTTCCTGAATTTGTGTCACTAGAGGATATTTTTTGAAGTATGCCGGAACTATTAAGTTTAGCTAAACCGTTGGCGTTATTCCCTATCGCAGTGCCTAGTATTCTTTGTCCATAGTACGTGTCTCCGTAGTATTCTCTAAAATCTCCGCCTATCCATAGATTTGAACTTGAATCTATTTTTATGCTGTATACTGTGCCTCCAAAACCATTAGCGCTGCCGCCGGCCGAATCGCCATCACAAACTTTTTGAAGTAGACCAGAACTATTAAGTTTAAGTAAATTGTTTGCGTTATTTGTTTGTGCTACGCCTTGATAAAACGTATTAAAACTTCCGCCAACCCACACATTATCGCTGCTATCTACTGCAACGCAATAAGCAATACCACTAAGACCATTACCCTGAATGGTTGAAGTATCATATGGACTTATCAGCTGAAGAACGCCAGAGCCGTTTAACTTAGCTATTCTGTTTGCATTCCAATTTGACGAGCTATTAAAGCCGTTTGCCGCAGCATCACTGCTAACCGGGCCGAAATAAGTGGTAAAACCACCCACAACCCATATATATCCATTAGAATCTTCTGCAACATCGTATACTAAGCCATTAAAGCCCCCATGAGAAAAATTCTCGTCAACGGTTTTATTTTGATTCAATATTATCAATCCTCTAGAATTAGTATTATCAAAGGATTCTATGTCGCCGTATAACGCTATTTTGCCACTTGGCAAAATTTTAACTTTGACATTATAAGAAGTATATGATGAAGTTCTATACGTCTCATTGAAGCTTTTATAAAAACTTGCAGAGATATTTTTATCTGCGTTCATCGCTATATTTATATTATTTGCAGAAGACGTAGCAGAACCATTGTAACCCGCAAAATAATTATTAAAACTAGCTTCTGCCCTCAATTCAACATCTGCGCCAGGGTCAAAGTCATAAGAAGCACTTTGAGCATTTCCACTTACGCCAAACGTAAGTTGATTATTTAAATAAGCGTATACGGATCCAGTTCCAGTACCGCCGGCATTATCTAAATAAAGAGTTTTCAAATCAACGTACGTAGTAGTTATAGGGCTAGAGGATCCCGAACTATTTTCGCCGGATGGCCCTTGTGCGCTTCCGCTTATAATACTAGCAGACACAGCGCCGTCCGCACTTGGCGTAACAGTAAAACTGTAATTAGTGCCAGAGCCAGTTAAGTCATTTAAGTTAGAAGCCACACCGTTAGTTATAGAGATATCGCCGAGCTCAAAACCAGTTACGGATTTATTAAATGTTACATAAATAGTAAAAGGGCCATTTACTGTGGTTGAAGCCTCAGAGCTCATCGATACAGTAAGCGGCGATATATAGCTAGCATTAATTGAGCTAGGAGGAGTTGGTGCCGTAGAGCCGTCTTGTCCAACGACATCACTCATGTCAAGTTCGATAGAGACTTGACCATCTTGATTCGGCGTAACTAAAAAACTATATTCAGCATCAGAGCCGTTAAAATTAGATGCCGATCCATTTGTCACTGTTATGTTAGCAATATCAAAATTAATAACAGATTTATTAAAAACTACATTAACAGTAAACGGTTCAGAGAAAGAATTAGATCCGCTAGCCGTGCTCATAGATGCGGAAACGGGTGCGTAATACTGTCTTTGCAATGAATTAGAAATGACATTAACAGAGCCATCTGCAGCAGAAACCTGACCAGCTAAAATACTTATAGTAACTTGACCTTCTCCAGTAGGAGTAACAGTAAAACTGTAATTTGTACCAGAGCCGGTTAAATTAGAGGCGGTTCCATTGATTATAGAGAGCTTATTTAAATTAAAATTAGAAACAGATTTATTGAAAGAAACAGATGAATTAAACGACGCATAAACGCTGGCTGCAGCTTCGCTTGATATAGTTGCTGAAAAGTTTTCTGGCGCTGCAACTTCGCCTATCACAAAATCATAATCTGAAACGGACGCTATATCTGACCTTGGTATGCTTAATATTCCTTGATTATTTTGACCAACTATAAGTATCTTGCGAAGCTCATAAGCATCTCCTGCTTGAGTTCCAGATCTTATTCTCATTGGCACAAGAGAGTTGAAGCTCTCTTTAAATGCGCACACCATCCTTCTTCTACTATTGGTATGCTTGAAGACCCCTATTACAAGTCGCCAATTGCCTTCGTTTGAAAAAGTTGGATGACTAGATACTTGATTTAAATTTTTTAATTCTTCTTTATCTAAAGAAGTGTTTACTTTTACGCTTGTCTGGCTGACTACGTTAATTATTTTTGCCATAATGTTCTCTCTATAATTTTATTGTTTAAAAAATCCCCTGCCACCTATGATGGCAGCAGGGGACAAGTAATTTAATTACTTAAGTATGAAGTCGTAAGAGGACGCGTTTTGGATCTCGCCTCTCTTGAGCACTAACATAGTGCGATCTGCTTTAGTTATTATCATCTTGTGTAACTGATATTCTTCACCTGCTTGCATGTTAGGTTTAAGCTTCATCTGTCTTTCAACAGAGAAATCTTTAAACGCAGAAACAAGTCGTTTAGAGCTATCTTTGTGTTTATATACACATACAACAAGAGCCCAGTTAGCCTCATTAGAGAAAACTGGATCAGATGCAACCTTAGAGATTGACTTGATGTCAGTTTTTTCTATTTCCAAAGCCACTGGATCGCCAGCATTAACCTGAGAAGGATTAACCATCGCCTTATTAACATCTAAGTTATTGGTAGATGTTCCGTTCGGAATATAAAATCCAGAATTTGCCCTTCCGTTGGTAGTTCTGTTTATATTATTTTGAACAATAACTCCAGCGCCTCTGCTTCTTATAGCAAAGTTAGCAACAAGAGAATTGACGCCGGCACCGAAGTTACCATCTATGAAGTTATCTTCGATTAAACCGCCGACAGTATCTATTGTGACAGCTGTATTAAACATGTTCAAGTTTCCGCTTGAGGATATAACTGCTCCAGTTCTTCCTTTTACGATGTTGTCTCTGAAAGTAGTATTAGTACATTCAGTGACACTGCTTGAGTTACCTATTACCACAAGTTGCCTTGCGACGTTTGGAACTCTAAATTGAACGTTCGTAAACGATATTGATATCGTTGAACCAATTGCTTGCGACAACGATACGCTTAACGTTAAAACGTTACCAACTACGGCAGTAACATAGCCACTAACAGCAGACCCGTTAATGTTGTTAAATGTGCTTCCAACCGAAGCAGTTCCGCCTACTATGCCAAGAGTACTAGACACAGATACAGAATTGGCAGTCAATACTTGGCAACCATTTAACGTAAATGAACCAAACGATGGAACTTCTGCTGGTTCTGCACCAACAAATGTATTTCCATCGAACTCACAGTTCTGTATAGTTCCACCGCTAGACTTAAGATTGCTAGAGCTTGCGATAGCTTGATCGCCCATAGCTACAACCTTACAGCTATCTATCAACCAATTCTGGTGATAACCAGAACTTGGAGAATTTATAACTATAGCACCAGCTTCTGTTGCTGTATTGCCATCAAATCCGTTGATGGTCATATCCTTTATCTGCCAACCGTTCATAGCTACGTTCATAACCTGAATAGTTCCAGGGAATGTTGAGCCTGTAAACTGCGCAAGCTGAGTTATAGACACACTGCTTCTAAGAGGCTTAAAAACAAGAGTGGCATTATTTCCTCCTGCAGTAGCAGGAGTGCTTAATGTTACTACGCGAGTAGCATAATCATAGGCCGTTACAGTAGCAAGAACAGCGTTAGATCCAGAGCTTTCAACTTTCATCCCTACTAATACAGTAACATTGGGACTAGGAAGAGTTATAGTTGTAGCACCTGAAAGCCAAGTACAGTTAGTTTTTGTTATAGTTCCAGTGGCAACAGTTGGAACAGATACTTGAAACTGAGTGGCACTGATTATTTGACTAATCCGAGATCCAGCTCCAAGATTTGCTCCACTTATAAGACGTCCTTTAACCATACCGGCAGTGGAAGAAGTGTTTATAACGCTTTCTCCCGCATACCAACTACAGCCAGCGAAAACATCGCTGCTCATCTTACCTTGAACTATTGTTATGTCTTTTCCAGCGCCTTTAAGAATTACTGCTTTATTTAGTTCGATGTTTTCATTGAACGTACCAGGACCGATATCGATCGTGTCTCCGTTAACAGAATCATAAATAGCACTTTGAATGGTCGTGTGCGTTCCCGACCCGTTTTTCCGCACGTAAAAAATAGACATTATTTTTCCTTTTTATTAGTTTTAAAATAGGGCCATTTTTAAAGAGACGGCCCAAAAACTCTATTATTGTTTATATGACAATTAGTATGCGTAAGTTACGTATACATTATCACCGTATTCCATTGCTTCTGATCCACCAGATGCAAAGTCATCGATCCAAGTAAGACGGGTAACTCCACTTCCGTTGTCAGCAACAGTGTAATCAACATCCTTGTGAGCCATTACACGGCCAACTGCAACAACCAAGGATTCTGGGATCGCGCTATGAGCGAGATCGACATATCCAAGTTGAGTTGTAACAGGTATAACCATCTTATGGAAGGTTTGATCCTGTATTTCAAGCGCGTCAAGACGTGCATCGAGAGAATCGTCTCCAGCTACACGAGCAGAAGCTTCAGAAGACATCTGAGTAGAAAGAGCTACTTCAAGGCTGTCGTCAGCGGCTTCACGAGCAGAAATTTCAGCATCAAGATCATCACGAAGGTCTAAAGAATAGCCATCGAGATTATTTATCTCAGACGCAAGCGAAGCATCTCCAGAGATTCTAGAAGATTCTTCAGCGGATACTGCAGCAGAGCGAGCAACTTCTTCAGAATAAAGTCTAGAAGCAAGCGAAGAATCGGCGGCTTCACGAGCAGCAACTTCAGAAGACATTGCAGCAGAGCGAGCGGCAGCTTCAGCAGCATCACCAGAAACTCTCGCAGATTCTTCTGCAGAGAGACTAGTTTCAAGGCTGTCATCAGCAGCTTCACGAGCAGCAGCTTCAGAAGACATCTGAGTAGAAAGAGCTATTTCAAGGCTATCATCAGCGGCTTCACGAGCAGCAACTTCAGAAGACATTGCAGCAGAGCGAGCGGCAGCTTCAGCAGCATCACCAGAAGCTCTTGCAGATTCTTCTGCATAGAGTCTAGTTTCAAGGCTGT